>Ga0256407_10010399_pt1 | contig 13089 bp, 11 predicted proteins | sample RumenRJG_04DNA_FD_193489 | JGI IMG/M metagenome (GOLD analysis project Ga0256407, IMG submission 193489) | Bovine rumen microbial communities from Lethbridge, Alberta, Canada - RJG_04 | ecosystem: Host-associated > Mammals > Digestive system > Stomach > Rumen | place: Canada: Alberta... | reverse complement strand
CCCCCGATTTTCACTTTTCCAGGGTGGTCGGGGGGATTTTTCTTATCCTCTACAAAGGTACAAAATTTCTATCACATTACAAATCAATTAGTTATAAACTTTCTTAATATTTTACGACAGTCCCTATTATATGGTTTATTCTACCGTTATTATTTACATACAGAATGCTTTAAACGTTGATAATCAGTAATTTAAATCTTAAACGGCAGAATAGTGGCCCTGTGTGTTTTCAACCTTGGCTTGTGAGGCAAGATTTAACGTATTTAACTTTCATAAACGGCTACTAATGTTACTTCAGCCTCGGCTGTAGATACCACTGTGGTGGCACTACCCTGCGTTTTCCCCTGCTTCACCTTAATGTTGTAAATGGTTCCACGAGCCATCACCTTGTTCCAATTGTTTGGATCTACATACTCGAAGGTAAGTATGTAGGTACCTTCGTTGGTTGCCATGATGGCTTTCTCGTTATATTCATAGCTGCCTTGGGCAAAATATTCCGGCTCCTCGGTGGTCTCACCCTTCTTGAAAACCTTGACGTTGCGGACGGTGTAGTTCTTGGCAGCATTGGTCAGCGAGATGACGCCCCACGGCGTGCGATCGGGTGCATTGACATTGACTGTATAACCAAGCGGTTTTATCTTATAATTCTTTCGGTTACTATCGTATTCTACTGCCCATCGCCAATGATACCAGCTGCTATATGTTAGATTGGCAGTAATATTCAACTTGAATTCCTTTTTGGTACTATCGTCTATACCATTTGTGCCTCTGGGAACAAACCAAACCCACGAGTTGTTGCAGGCAAATTCCGAATGAACGTCCACGGGGAAATTAACATCCATTTTATCCCAATCGTCTGTCAGTTTGACATTGTTAGATTTCCAGGTATATGTAACGACGGGGGTAGATGAGTCGCGGTTGTAGGAAATATTGTCAAACGAATACTTGGTACTCTCAGTCCAACTGGCACCGAATGTGGCACCAGCCTCAAATCCCACTTTACCCTTTTGTTCCTCGCTAGTACCTTCTTTTCCTAGTGAAATTTTGGCAGAGGCAGAGAGGCTATAACTGGTAGTCTCGGTATGTTCTACTTTACCGATTTTGTTCTCAGGCAGAGGCATCATGTTGTAGGTGAGACCGTTTATATCGCTACCATCAGGATTAAGCAGACTGATACGGTAGGTCATCTCTTTGAACCAGAAGCCATACACTCTGTTTCTTGTCCACCCGTGTGCTCCTATAAAAGGATTCCACATGCCGTCGTTATGAGGGACAACGGTACTTTTCACCAGATAGTAGTCGCCTGAATTCGCACCGTTTACAGACTGCGAATAGACAGGCAGAATCTTGGCTTGGAAAGTCAGAGAGCCATAACCAGTAAGAATATCTGGCTCGCTCAAGGTAGCCTCGTCAATTATTGTGCCATAGGAAAATGGAATGTTTACATAAATGTTCTGAACGCCTGCCAATCCCATATTGAGTTTCATCTCCTCGAACGATGGCTGGTCACCGTTATAGGGGTTAGCGATGGGAGCCTCGTAGGTCTCCACCCACTCCACGAAGGCCGATATGCGCATATTCCAGTATATATTGTCTTTGGCTACCAAAGGCTCTTCTTCGTCCATCATCGTGTATTGGTCACCATCTCCGTGAGTCGCTGTCAGCACATTTCCGCCGTTGGCCGACATGATGGCAACCACCTTGTCGGGGGCTGCGACGATATTCGGATTGGCAGAACCAATGATGACCACTTGGGCTTCTTCAATACTGCCCACCTGATTGGGGAAACGTTCGCGCACAGCAGTCTGCAAATCGGCAGGCATCGTTGTGATATCGCCTACGAAGGTCGGTTTCTGACTGGTCACATAAAGTGATTCGAAATCATGGGCAGGAATCTTCTCTTCCCTTCCAGGTTCTGCAGGGTTGTCATCAATTGAACACGATGTAAACACTCCCAGGCCGCAGAAGACCATGGTGAGTACCAATGGTCCCATGGTGAGTACCAATGGTCGGGTGGCGGCAAGCACCCATTGCATCATTCTTTTCATACTCTTTTGTTTTTAGTTTATATTGTTTCTGGTTTTAGACATACCAAGAGTCCCCTCCCTATTCTAATACTATTGTCCGCAAGGATTACCGGTGGGCAGCTGCTGGTTCATTTCTAGCCATTGCCCCCACTGGGTTTCCACATGGAAGTCAGAATACTCGTAGGCCTGACGGTAGGTGTGCTGGGTATTAGGAACCTGTAAATTGTAGGTGTCATGATCAAGCAGTACCACCGACAGCGAATAACTCTTCAACGCCGGCCTGATGCCCATATCGGCAGTTACCTGCTGCAGGATAGCCTTTCCGAAGGCCTGTTCCAACTCCTCAGCAATTGTATTTAACTGCTCGTCGCCCGTCTCTTCGGCCAGCACTTGGGCATAATTCAGCAGATCATAATAAGGACGGCGACTGAAGAATCGGTAGGCCTTGTTGGTAGCCTTGTCGATAGCCTCGCGCTGAGTGGTATAGAGTTCGCAGATACGGGCAGCAAGCTTCTTGGTGGCAGTGCGGATGACTGGCAACTCGGCCGACTTCAGCAGTTCCATATTACCATTCATGTCGGCGGGATCCTCATGCTTAAAACCGTTAATCATGCGGTCTTTAGAGTCGATGATGGTCTGACGGGCAGCCTGCTCAAAGTCGGTCGTGGCGCGCATATTCTTCACCAGGCACGGTATCATGGGATTATCCTCGCTGGTCATCAGGAATGGCGTGGCAAAGATATAGTCGGCATAAGACTGAACCTCGGTAAGCGACTGTATATCGCCCATCAGGCAGTTGTGGAACATGATAGCCTTCAGGTGTTTGATGTCTGATGCCTCAATAGCTTCAGTCAACTCATACATATCCATGCCTATCCTGCCTTCGAACCATTCGTCGTAGAGCACGCCTCGTGTAGTTCGGGATAAGGGACGTATCTCGTCAAGACTCTTCGGATAGTCAACGGCAGCATCGAAACCACCGCCATGTCCAAACAGTGTGAGCACATACTCCTTGGCAGGAGCCACTTCCTTAGCCCAATTAAGCACCCTTGTCAGACTGGTGGGCTCATAGAGTGGCAGGTCCTTGCCTACTGTTCCTTGTCCGCTTATCTCCTCGAACTTCGTGTCCTTATCCAATTCGAAAGCCACCACCTCGCCAGGCATGCCGTATTTGCCGACAAAGCCCTGCTCCTTGCCATACTTATGTACGCAAAACACACGCACGCGTTTGTCGGTTAGCAACTGCTGGGTCTCTGCCCAGATACCCTCAATCAGGTTGTCCATGCGCCCGCCCACATTGCCATATATCACCATAGTGTAGTCGGCCAAGTCTGTTTGTGGCTCAGGTTGCGGATTATCAGAATTTGTACACGATGTGAATACTCCCAGGCCGCAGATAAGGATGGCAGCAAGCACCCATTGCATCATTTTTCTCATAGTTCTGTATTTTTTATTTACTTAGGTTTTTAATATCTTGTATCAAGGCTATCAGGAACTGCCAGGTCTCCTCGACGGAGGGGATCTCCACGCACTCGATGACGGAGTGAGGGTTGTGGATGGTAGGACCGAAACTGAGGCATTGCAGGTCAGGATAGGTTCTGGCGAACTCGGACAATTCGAGGCCTGCACCTATCTTCCGGAGAACGATGGGCTTGTCGAATGTTTTCTGGTAAGCCGCCTGGGCATATATCAGCACAGGTGTAGTCAGTTCAGGACTCCATGCTGAAAACGAACCGAAACGCCGGCTTTCGGCTCCAGATGTACCTACATTCCAGGCTGTTTCTATCATACCTGCAGCATCTGCGATATTCGGTTCGTGGAACCCGCGAATCAGGTATTTTGCTGTGAATACACCATCCTGAATAGCGACCCACCCCACATTGTCAGAAGTCTCGAAGGCTCCATTCACTTCCCACGACCACTCGATAACGTCCTGCGGAGCTTTTGCCAAGCCCTCGATGATGGTCTTCGACTGCGCTACATCCAGACAGGTAGCAGGCCTGTCTAGAGGCTGAATTCCATAGTACATATCGGGATCTTTGGTGCTGTGGTGCTTCTTCATTTCCGCCATATAGGTGTTGTATGCGTTCTCAAATGCCTCTTTGTCGGCCTGTGGAACAAGCACGGTTGCTGAAACATTGGCAGCTATTGCATTGGCCGCCTTACCACCTGTATAATCAGCCAGCAGCACATGATCCTGTTCACTTAAGAAACGCGCCAAAAGCACGATAGCGTTGGCATGCCCTTCGGTGATATCAACCCCGCTGTGTCCACCTGTGAGACGATTCACTTCGAGTTGGTAGGCCACATAGGTGCTTGGAGCAACCTGCGGAGAGGTGTTCAGGGTGATATCTACACACAGGCCGCCCGACGTACCAATGCACATCTCTCCCCCTTGTTCCCAGTCGATATTGAACAGGTAGGGGCTTTTGATGATGCCTGGCGTAAGGGCGATAGCACCACCGAAACCCGTCTCTTCGTCCCATGTGAAGAGGCACTCCAGTGGTCCGTGAGCGATAGTCTTGTTGTCTAATAGCGCCAAAACTGTAGCCACACCTATGCCGTCGTCGGCACCCAACGAAGTCTTATAGCCTTTGGAGTGGATGACATCGCCGTCCACCTCCTGCTCAATACCCTGGGTAAGGAAGTCAATCTCATACCCCTCGGCTGCCACGCATACCATATCCATGTGCGACTGGAGACAAACGCTCGGTGCGTCCTCCATGCCAGCGGTGGCATCCTTGTAGATGATGATGTTTCCGTTATCATTGATACAGAGCAGGTTACGCTCGGCAGCAAAGGCTGACAGGTAATCGCGTATCTTATCCTCATGCTTGCTGGGCCGCGGCACGGCATTTATCTCTTTGAAGAACTTAAGCACAGCCTCCGTGCCCGTTTCCGGCTGAGGGGGTGGCATGGGATTGTCCTCCTTTTGACAGGCCGACAGAAGCAACAGCATCGAACATAAAACAAAGAGTTTTCTCATACTATTTGTTCGGATTTTTATAAACTTGTTATTCGTCCAACCAGTCGATTTTCAGCAGAGCGTGCTTTTTGGGAAGATGCTGCTGATATTCCCAACTGTCCAGATCACCATCAAACAGTCTGATGGCTCCCCAGTATGCCCAATAGAGATAGAAAGAATGGTCATCTATCCAATAATACTCGTCGTGTTTAAGCGCTCCTTCTCCGGTTCGCGCGAAAAGCTCCATCGCGTATGAGAAACTGAAATTATAGAGAATGCGATAGATCATCTTTGCTTTGCTTTCTCCCGGACAATAGTCCGAAACTAAGAGACATTTATCATCATCATTCAGATCAATCTCATCGGGGGTGATGGATACGTAGAGCGGTTTTACGCCTCTACTTTTTTCGCGGATACAGACGAACTTCATGGTGCGCGTTTTGGTTGTATCTACGCTCACCGTATTAATAATGTCCCAGGAGACTCTATAGGTAAAGGTGAAAGTTCGCACGTCGCCAAAATGGTACTGCCCCTCGGTGAAGTCCACGGGCCAGCTGTCGTTCTGGACGAAGGTCACCTTCTTGAAGTGCCTCAGTCCGGGCAGGTCGGTGGTGATGTCGGCCACGAAGCCGGGCTCGGTGCTGGGGGCGAAGCTGACGGTGCCCTGCGAGCGGCCCTCCTTGTCGGTCAGCGTGTAGGTGTAGGAGGTGCGGGGTTTGGGGTCAACCGGACCAATCTCCTCCTCTTCTCTTCTTCTATTTGAAAAAGGCTGACAGCCGTCCCAATAGGTGATCGCCTCATCAAGATCCTCCACACCGATAAAGATGTGGGTGGTGTCGGTATCATAGACGGGCAGGGGTATGCCTATGCTGCGGCTGACGAAGTTGCCCAGCGAGTCAACATTGATAAAGTACTCTTGGAAAAATTCCAAGTCGTCAAAGCCTGTTACATCTTGCCGCTCAGGAACATTCGGCTGCTCAGTCGCGTTGTCATCATTGCTGCACCCTGTCATTGCAAGGGTGGCAAAGGCCATGAAGGCCAAAAACAATTTCTTTTTCATCATGTGGTATTATTACTTTGTTATACCAATCTATTAATAGGCGTAGCAGGCGCGTACTTTCAAGTTGTCAGTCTTAGCCGCCGCGTGCCAGCCACCTTCCCTGAAATCGTAATAATTAGCCGCGTGAACGACTGGCAGATTCTCATTGGCAACCCAATAATGACCTGAGGACATCTTTCCGGTGCCCTCCGCCTTTGCTACCGGCAGCATCAGGGTCATCTGTTGCATTGACGGCAGGAACCAATTGGTGGCACCTGAAGGCCTTCCTGCATCCCAGTTGTATGCTGCCTTGGCAGCGGGATAGAGGTCGTTGTTGTGTGTTGAGCAGAATTGCAAGCCATGCATGCTATTAGTCTGAGTGAAGTTATCCTCGCCGCCGCTAATTTCTTTCTTCCACTGGAAATCACCTAAATCACTGTTTGCCAGCACCAGAATACGGGTATTCTCAGCCGACAGATCTATGTCGACAGGTTCGTTTGATATGTATGCCACACGGCCTACTGCATATTCTGGGTTTGGAATAATATAGCCAGAAGAATTCACATATTTACCCAGATGTTCGCTGCAGTCGATACCAGCATTGAAGGCAGCCTTTATGGATGAAAGGGAAACCGTAGACCAGGTACGCATTTCGGGGCCGAAACCGTCCCTGGGGTATTCTATGACACACGAGGTGAGGATACCGTCGTGTTCCTCCAGCCAGGAGGCGACCTCGTCGCCACGCATATTGATGTCCTGCTGCTGCTCGTTATCCTTATAGCCAATCGCAAAACTCCTTACATCATCGTATGCATAGGCATAGTAGCTGAAGTAGGAAGACATGGTGAAGTTCTCCACTCCGCTCAGGTCGACGCCTTCCTTCAGTTTAGCTTTCAGGCATGCACCCACGGTCGAAGGGAGTCCAGTCTCGAGGGAGAAGAAGAAACCTTTAGAGGTCAATGCTTCGGTCTGAATCTTGCCCCTATTGTCGTAATACTCGATGGTGAGGTCGAGGGCGGCCAACATCTCTTCGCTAGTGTGGAAGGAATATCCCGCTATTGTTTTTGTAGCTTTTGCATAGGCCTCCACGGAAGGTTCGCCGCTATTATCGACGTTCGAACAAGCGGTAAAAAGGAAGGTGCAGCATAGGACGGCTGCAAGCGTCATCAGGCATTTTTTCATAATTCTTATACGTCTTAATTAATTATTAGGTAGATTATCGTAATGATTTCATATTCATATCGCTTTTTGAATTATTACTATGTTACTCGTCCAACCAGTCGATTTTCAGCAGGGCGTGCTTGTGGTGTTCACGGTAGGTGACATTCCAATTAACCACATCACCATCTGACAGTCTTATAGAATACCAGTAGAAGCCCGCAAACTGATTTAAATCAAATCCATTTATCCAATAGTACTCGTCACTCTTAAGCGCTCCTTCTCCTGTCTGTGCGAAAAGCTCCATAGCATAGGAGAAACGGTAATTATAGAGAATGCGATAGATCATCAGTGCATCTCTCTTTTTCGGGCAATAGTCCGAAACCAAGAGAGTAAAATCATCATCATTTGGATCAATCAAATCGGGGGTGATGGATACGTAGAGCGGTTTTACGCCCCTACTTTTTTCACGGAGACAGACGAACTTCATGGTGCGCGTCTTGGTTATCTCACGCCCTTGATTCATGGAGGCTTCATCGTCTCTATAGGAGACGGTGAAAGTGCGCACATCGCCAAAATGGTATTGTCCCTCGGTGAAGTCCACGGGCCAGCTGCCGTTCTGGACGAAGGTCACCTTCTTGAAGTGCCTCAGTCCGGGCAGGTTGGTGGTGATGTCGGCCACGAAGCCGGGTTCGGTGTTGGGGGCAAAGCTGACGGTACCCTGCGAACGGCCCTCCTTGTCTGTCAGCGTGTAGATGTAGGGATAGTTGCCACTTAAGAGTGGACGAATCTCATCGATGGGCGGCAGACAGTCGGCCCAATAGGTGAGCGCCTCTTCAATATCCTCCACACCGATAAAGATGTGGGTGGTGTCGGTGTCATAGACGGGCAGGGGAATGCCTATGCTGCGGCTGACGAAGTTGCCCAGCGAGTCAACATTGACGAAGTACTCTTGGAAATATTCCAAGTCATCAAAGCCTGTTACATCTTGCCGTTCAGGCACATCCGGCTGCTCAGTCTCGTTGTCATCGTTGCTGCACCCTACTATTGCGAGGGCTGCAAAGGCCATGAAGGCCAAAAACATTTTCTTTTTCATACTCTTTTATTTTTTAGTTTATACTCTTTCTGATTTTCGACATGCCAAGTGTCCCCTCCAAAGCAGAGCGGCGTTGCACCTCGCGGACGATGACCTCATTCTTCTTCTGCAGTTCATCGCTCTGGCGCTGGTTGCGCCAAATGAGCCAAACCACCAACAACACGAGTACTACAACAGCACTCGAAAGCAGGATGATGATGGTGGTTGTTGACATAAGGATGTAGTTTTACGTTTTTATGTCGCAAAACTACAAAAAAAATGCCTGTGCTGCAATAGCATAGACAAGATTGGTAGGGATTTCAGACAAGATTGGTAGAATTATTCCCTCGCCTTGCGGAACTCTGTAGGCGTCATGGTGAAGTACTGACGGAAGCGGTCGGTGAAATATTTGTGACTGCTGAAGCCACTATCGGTAGCAATCTGCACGATGCTCCGCTCAGGTTGCTCAACGAGCAACTGGGCAGCATACTCCAGACGCAACTGCTGGATATAGTTGGTCAGTTTGGCGTGTTCGCTCTGCGAGAAGATGTTGCCAACGCGCTCCTTAGAGAGCTGGAAGCGGTCAATGACAGTCTGGCGCTCGAACCTAGGGTCGAGGAATAACCGCTCACGCTCAATGACCTCGGTGACGTGCTGGAACAGTTGCTCGTCGGTCATGGCATTGAGGTCGGTTGGAGCGTCGGATTGCTGGTCGTTCTTGTCTTGACTTGTCAGCTCAACTAAACGAGCCTTCTCATTATTATATAGCTCCTTATATGTCATCGCCTCGGTAATCTGTTTGACCAACGAGCGGTTCTTCTGGCTAATGATACGTTTTTGGCGCACGATGATGACGGTGTATGCTATCACACCAATCAGAACGGCCAGCACGATGACGAGGATGTAATTCTTGCGGGTGTTGGCCATCTCCTGTTCTTGTATCGTCTGTTTCTGCTCCTGGTCGTGATAGATAGCGGCCAGTTCCTGCGCCGTGTTCTGCGCCTGACGGGCTTTCAAGGTGTCGTTGATTTCCAGCACCTGCACATAGAGGTCGGTAGCCTGCTTGTAGTTACCCATCTTCTGATAGACCTCAGCCAGCCCCCATTTGGCACAGTTCATCATCTCGCCCAGCGTATCGCCATGAGCACGGATTTTCTGGATCAGGTCGTCGTTGACTTTTACAGCTTCAGGATAGCGGCCACGCTCGCGCAGATAATCAGCAATGAAATAGTCACGGGTGTGGTCGCCTTCATACTGTACGGACTGCCAGGCGGTGTAGACAGAATCGGCCCGTTGGAAATTTCCCATCTTCGCAAGACAGTATGCAGTCTTCGCCAACGCCATGCGCCGGTCAATCAACTGTAGCTGTGGTGTGTTTCCCCAACGCGTACCCTCCATCGTCAGCCGCACGTTGCGCTCATCGGTCCTCAACGCATTGTCAAGGTCGTTCATGTCACTATACAGTCCGGCGAGAATAATCATCTGGCTATGCGTCAGGTGGTCAGCATCCTCACGATCAGTCTTTGCCATCAGGTCGATGGCCTCGTTCACGTACCTTACTCCCTGCTGTCGGTCGCCTTCATAATAGATACGCTTGCCCAACGACATCAGTCCCATGGACTCATAGTAGGCGTTGCCCGTCTGCTTCGCCAGGTCGAGCAACTGCTGCATCCACTTGGTCTGCTCAGCCTTGTGGCCAGCCAGTTCGCTGGCCATGCAGAGGCTATTCAGCACGTTCAGCATTTTTTCGTCGTCTGCCTTTGCCTCTTTGTTGTCTAATAGTTGCAGGTAAAGGTCGTAGGCTGTTCTGAACTCCATACTGTTGTATAGTGAGTCAGCCTGATGCATAATCTGATTGAAATCGCCAACCTGCTCCTCATTCTTGGTGTCACCACCAGTGCAGCCCACTAAGATGGCTACCACTAATAATATAATAATGTGTAATCTCTGTTTCATTGTAAGAAGGTCTCTCCAATTCATCATGATTCAATGTCCTTTATAAGCTCGTTTAAGAGTTTCTGGATCCACTGGGGCATGAGTTTAAGATCGCTCTTGATGTCATGCTCTTGGATATAGTCGTTAAGGAAGTTCCTTAGAACCGTCTTCTGGTCATCAGTCACATGGCCATTACCTATGCTTTTCAATGCAAGGCAGAGGGTAGCCATCGTTTTGTCATTGAAAGCGAAATTCTTGGGAACTCCACGCTTGAATTCAATCGTCGTGTTCCCAACAGTTAACTTTCTGGCAGAACCACTCGTCAGGAAAACGATTTTCATAGGAATCTGAGTGGAAAGTCCAAAGTAGTTCTCTGCTGCGAGGCCAGACATCAACACCTGTGCATGGTCTCTCCTTGCTATTGCTTCTGCAATCTCTGTGGGACTAGGATACACAGGGCCGAACTTAGTAATAGTGGTTTTCAGATAGACACCATTTGCCAGACGGACAAGTTTGCCCAACCTTGTATATATAGAGAGCAGGTCGCCGATGTAGTCTTGGTTGTAGTCAGAGAAGTCGGAAGCGAAGAGCAGAGATTTGTCCTTCGTGTTCTTAAATTTCCTTTCAACTATCTGAGATATAGTCATACTATATAGCATTTAACATTCGTTTGCACCGAAATTTTTGCAAAATTAAGTATAATATTTCAATTATCCAAATTTTCTATGATAATTTTTGCTATTTCCATCATTTTTATCTCTAATAATTAAATACATCTGCCCCGAAAACAAGGCAGATGTATTTGTTGTAGAAGATAGCCTTATGCGCGTAGTTTCGGCTTCTTCTTTCTCATCTCCAGCCATGCCCAGACCTCATTGATGCCCCATACCACGGACATGATGAAGATGGGCATGGCAGCCACCAGCCAAAGGAAAGTCATGGTGTCATTGAGGTGGTACTTCCCCGTGTAATAGCCGAGTACGGGGAGGATGACGAGTGCCACCTTGTCCACAAGATGGTAAACGACGGGGAACCACTCCATGCGCGAGGTCAGGCGGATGAGATGGTCCTCGGCCTTGTCCTCAATCATCTCGCAGGCCTTTTCGGCTCCCTGCACCATCGCTTTGTCGAGCTCAGACAGCTGCCACTTCTCGCGGTCTTTCTTCGTCAGTTCCATGACGTAGCGTTTCATGAGGCTGGAATCGTGGACGTTCCTGGCCACCTCGTGCAGGGTATTTTCCGCACTCCGGTTGATGTCCTCCAACGGCGCAACATCCATGTCCTGATTGACGAGCTTGTTGCTGTTGTTCCTCAACACATCGAGTGGGACGCCGTTCAACAGGTCAATCTGCCGACCGAGCATGTCGGCTGTCTCGCGGATGGTGCTCTCGAGGATGTTGCCCTCCAGAACGGCCTTCACACGGCGCTCATACTCCTTGCGGTCGTAGAGCGGCACATGCGCTTTGCTGACCGCACGATTGTTAATCACTGGCAGGATGACATCCGGCTTCTCCTGCTGATGGGGGCTTTCTTGCCGTACCCCGCTGTTGCCTCCCTGCTGCTGGCTATGGCCAGAGGGAAGCTGCTTTCGATAATCTTTTCCCATAAAATCAAAACACATTGGTTATCTTTTTCTGCCTCTACTGCGCTGATTCCGCACAAAGCCGTTGTTCTTCCACCACTTCCATTCCTCGTCTTTCTTTCTGGGCAGGTCATTGTTTGATGATCCACCGCCACCAAGGGAGGGCTGGGTTTCGGGCAGGGCGATGTCTTGGATGACGTCAAGCAGTCCCTCCATCGCCACAGTAGCACGCTCTGCACTGCATTCGACCATCTCCATGAGCGCATCAGCCGCAGTCTTCAGGTTGTCCTCGCTGAACGACGAGCCTGGCTCCAGTCCCATGTCGATGGCCTTTGCGACGATACCTTCCGGCAGAAGATCCTCCAGGTCGAGCGGATAGAATTCTGTACGGAAAGGAGCCTTGACGAGTTCCCTGATAGACTTCAGGGCAAAGAAGATGGCCGTGTCACGCTCCTGCTCAGCTTCTGTAGGCTTATGAGTTGTAGGTTTCGGTGGTGTTGCAACGCTTCGGTCTTGCTGGTTAATACGTTGCAAAAATATACTGAAATTCGGTTACTACCAAATTCCAGCCATCAAGTGTTAAAAATCAAAAGTTATTGAAAATGAGCGCTTTATGCGCAGTTAGTATTAGATATTCCTGGTTGTTTATACCCGTTTAGATACAGCCATTGAATGCCGCAAGTCATATGTAAGCAATGCTTTTTGGTATGCAACACTGCTCGTTAAGACAGTTACAGACTGGAAAGGAGATAACGCCACTATCAATTCCCTACAAGATGATGCTAATCGTATCGCTGATGGAACCTGGGAGTCATACCATCAGAAGCGTGACCAGCTCTTTGACGATGCCGTCAATGCTCTGGTAGAAATGGGCAACTGTCAAAATCAACGCCATCTGAACCAAAACCAAGCCAATATTATTGAAGCATTCCTTGCCTTTGATGTTAGATTATAACGTTCAGACTATCTTAAGGACATAGCCGCCCTCGTCATACCACAAAGGGACGCCATTAGGCGTTGCTCAGCGCTGCAAGCCAGTTGGTAGGTAATGTCGGGTTCTCCATAATCCTTACTGTTTTTTTGAAAATCCTAAAATCCGCAGATAATTTTCAAAGGTCTAATTTTGCCGCCATTTGAGACATGTCTGTCTGTTTTTAGTCATACAAGCGTGTAATCCGACTGACCATGAGCCAGTACCCCCTTACCCCGTAAGGTCGAGAGGCATAGACCGAGGCATCAATGAAGAAGGTTGTTTTATCCGTGTTCCCAAATAAGTTTGTATGGCTTGTTGGAGTAGATGTTGAGTTT
>Ga0256407_10010398_pt1 | contig 13090 bp, 9 predicted proteins | sample RumenRJG_04DNA_FD_193489 | JGI IMG/M metagenome (GOLD analysis project Ga0256407, IMG submission 193489) | Bovine rumen microbial communities from Lethbridge, Alberta, Canada - RJG_04 | ecosystem: Host-associated > Mammals > Digestive system > Stomach > Rumen | place: Canada: Alberta | collected... | reverse complement strand
CAATATAATTACAATAGCATGGACCGGCATCATCAATTCGCATCCGCCTATGACATATATTTCAGTCATGCCGCGGCGCCGGTCCCACAGCATCATCGCAGAGAAGAGGGAGTTCGTAATCAATCTGACGACAGCTGAACTTGCAAAAGCGATGGATTTCTGCGGTGTAAAGTCCGGAAAGGACGTCGATAAGTTTGACCATCTCGGACTGACACGTGAAGCAGGTGACATCGTGAGTGCTCCGATGATAGCCGAGTCGCCGGTCAACATCGAATGCAAAGTGACAGAGATAAAGGAATTCCCGTCACACGACATGTTCATCGCTGAGATAGTTGCTGTGCACGTAGATGAGAAATATGTGAATGAGAACGGGGCTTATGATTATGGCAGCATGGATCTGGTATCCTTCAGTCACGGAAAGTACTACAGGCTCAGGCGCGAAGAGACCGGATTTTTCGGATACTCGGTCATGAAACCCAAAACTGCAAAAAAACGCAGGGCTGCGAAGCGAAACCGTTAAAATGACAGATTGCGGACAGCAGCCGCTGAAACAGTCACGAAAGATCGGAAAAGATCATAATATAAATCAGGAGGCTTTCGGAAATGATAAAAAGTATGACAGGCTTCGGAAGAGGCGAGTATATCGATGATGTGAGGAAGGTGACGGTAGAGATCAGAGCAGTCAATCACCGTTATCTGGATATCTTCGTAAAGATGCCGCGCAAGTATTCTTTTGCTGAAGAAAAGATCAAAGCAGCGGTCAAGGAAGGTCTATCACGCGGCAAGGTTGAGGTATCCGTGATCGTGGACAACTATGGAGTCAGTGATGCCGATGTCAGGCTTGACAAAGACCTTGCATGTAAATACTACAAAGCTCTGACAGAGCTTGGCGAGACATTCGACGGTGCTGAATTCGGTACACCATCACTCAGCCTGCTTGCAAAAATGCCTGATGTTATCAGAACAGCTCCTGCTGAAGAAGACGAGGAAATGATGCTCAGATGCATCCTCGATGCAGCAGGCAAAGCTGTAGCAGATATCAGCAGGATGAGAGAGACTGAGGGAGCCAAGCTTGCTGCAGATATTTCCGCGAGAGCAGATATAATCTCAGATATACGCAGCAGGATAGAGACAAGAGCTCCTCAGCTGGAGAGGGAATACGCAGCGAAGTTCAGAGCGAGAGTTGAAGAGCTGCTTGACGGAGTATATGAAGTACCTGAAGAGAGAGTAGCTCTCGAAGCGGCGATCTTTGCAGACAAGGCTAACATTACAGAAGAACTTGTCCGTCTCGACAGCCATATCAGTCAGCTGAGAGCTTTCCTCGAGAATAGAGGAAGAGAGGCGATCGGCAAAAAGATAGACTTCCTCATTCAGGAGATGAACAGAGAAGCCAATACGATCGGCTCTAAGTCCAACGATAAAGAGATCACATCAATGATGCTTGATCTCAAGGCAGAGATCGAAAAGATCAGAGAGCAGGTCCAGAATATCGAATAACGGGTTGTCTCTGTCAGTCAGAGACACTGCTGTTTTAACATTATGACAAAGTACTTGACTCCTGTGGTATAATAAGTAGCCACAATAGGAGGTGCATATGAGCCACAACAAGGGCAGACTGTTCGTGATCTCAGGTCCGTCGGGGACGGGCAAGGGCACGATCTGTGCGGAGATACTCAAGGACATCAATAATGAATTTTCTGTATCGATGACGACCAGAGCACCGCGTGAAGGCGAGGTGCATGGCAGGGAATACTATTTTGTCTCTCATGAAGAGTTCATAATGAACATTGAGAAAGACAATTTTCTTGAGCATGCCACTGTTTTCGATAACTACTACGGGACGCCTAAGGACATGGTCATAAAGCGTCTGGATAAAGGCCGCAATGTCATCCTCGATATAGATGTACAAGGCGGACTGCAGGTAAAGTCATCAATGCCTGAGGCTGTGCTCATATTCATACTTCCGCCAAGTCTTGCTGAACTCAGAAGAAGGCTCGAAGGACGCGGCACAGAGACAGCGGATGTAATAGAGAAGAGACTGGCCAAGGCGGTCAATGAGATCAGATACATCGGCGAGTACGATTACTACGTAATCAATGACGACCTCGGTACTGCAGTGGATCTTGTGAAGAGCATAATGGCATCAGAGGCCGCGAGGGTACCGGAAAAGGTCCTTCCTATAATCAGAAAATACGAAAAGGAACAGAAGGGAGAATAGATCAAATGTTACTTTATCCATCAGTCAATAAGCTTCAGGAGAAGACAGACAGCAGATATTCACTGTGCATACTCACAGCCAAGAGGGCCAGGGACATTATCGATGGCATGGCGGTCCTTACAGAAGAGGAGAGCGAGAGGCCGGTAAGCCAGGCTGCAAGGGAAGTGGCAGACGATCTGATCACATATCGCAGACCTGAGGGACTCGAATAATAGCATAGCAACCAAAAGAAGCTCTGCGGCCACGCAGAGCTTTTGCTTATCATAGCGGTATTGCATATTCACGGGTAAAAAAAGAGTTTATAGCAGAATAAATCAGGCTGGTGGGGGGAAAACAGTTGAAATGGGTGCTTAAAAAAGAGAATCTGTTTATCAGGATAGCGATCGGATTTGCGGCCGGTATTGCCCTGGGTTTTCTTGCGCCCGGTTTTTCTCATGACGCCAAGTTCATAGGAGATATATATCTGAATCTTATCAAGCTGATGATAATACCGGTTTTAGTCTGCGCAGTATCGAGCGGTATCATCAATGCTTCAGATAATGTGTCTCTCGGTCGTGTTGCAGTCAAAACAGTGCTTCTGTATATAATCATGTTCCTGGCTTCATTTGTTGTGTCGTTCGCTGTTGCTATGGCGATCAGGCCAGGCCTTAATGTGGTGTTTGAAAACAAGCCTGTTTTTGAAGGTGAGCCCGGTGCTGCGATCAGCTTTGGAGAGGCAATAATAAGCATAGTACCGGACAATATCATCGCACCGATGCTTAATAATGAGATCCTGCCGACAATTCTGGCAACGCTTATTATTTCGCTTGGAATAGTATCATCGGGTGGCAAGGGGAAGCTGCTGAAAGACTTTATCAACAGCCTGACCGCAGTCACATTCAGTATCCTCTCCATAATCATGGAGACTTCTCCTGTCGGAGTCATGTTCCTGATGGCCTTTTCCGTTGCCGAATATGGCGGCGGCATGTTCATGGCTATAGGAAAGTACATCATGTGCTGCTGGCTAGCGTGCATTACGGTTTTCGTTATTGTGTTTGTCCTCCCTGTCAAAGCATATACAGGAGCAGATATTAAGGCATTTTTGTCTGCTTGCGGTAAGGTCGCACTCATGACCCTTTCCACCACCAGTTCAGCCGCAACTCTTCCGACAACTATAAGGGTAAGCACTGAAGATCTCGGAGCTCCGGAATCGATCAGCAATTTTACTCTCCCACTCGGCTGCACCATAAACATGTGCGGCGGAGCATGCTCATTCTGCTGCCTTTCACTTTTCGTCGCAGATTTCTATTCACTGGATCTGCCACTCGCAAGGCTTGCAGCAATGGCTGTCGCGGCGACGCTTCTGAACATGGCTGCTCCGGGTATACCGGGAGGAGGGATAGTGCTCATGACATCTTATCTGACCATTTTCGGGCTCCCGATAGATCTGATAGGGCCGATAGCAGCATTCTACCGTCTGCTGGATATGGCATTCACAACGATAAATGTTGAGGGCGATATAGCGGCCAATCTGATAATATCCAGGTCAGAAGGATTGTGGGACAAGACCATGATCAGGTCCTGATCAGAAGATCGTGTAAAAAATGTGAGGTATGAACTGTGAACACGGCTCATACCTCTTTTGTTTTGGTATATGTTATATTTTTAACGAAATTTGAAATAGATATACACTGTGATATATCATTTTTGCAAATAGTATGCATTTTCATTATCGGATGCAATAGATGAGAAAAGGAAAAAGCAATGCCAAAATACGGATCGATCGGGGGTAACCACGGCTATAGTCAGCTTAGAAGGATCCATAATGAAGTAGCCGATTACGAATATGATGAGCTGGAAGTATCTGATGCAGTAGGACTTGGTGAAGTCCTGGCAGATACGAGATATGATGGATTCAATATCTCAAATCCTTACAGATATGAAGTGCTCCAATATCTCGATGAGATATCAGATGATGCCAGAAAAGCCGGAGCTGTGGATGTTGTGAGACGTATGCCTGACGGGAGACTTGCCGGGTATAATACAGATATGGCAGGCTTCAGATACCTTGCCGAAGGGTATGTTGAGGGCAAAAAGTGCGTAATACTTGGGACGGGCGGTGCCGCTACAGCCGCTGCCGGAGCTCTCCGGGAAATGGGTGCATCTGAGATAGTGATGGTGTCGAGATTCCCGGAGATGACTTCACAGCGTCTTGTGCCGACACCTGACGGTGGTGTGCTTAAACTGGGCGACCTCTATCATGTAACAGGATACAACAGACTGTATCTGCACTATGATGCACAGGTCATCATCAACTGCACTCCTGCCGGAAGGGCACCTGACATAGAGCATTCGGCTCTTTCTGACCAGCGGATATCAGTAAGGCTTTTCAGCAGGCTGGAGATGGCTATAGACATGATCTATGATCCTTACAGGACCAAGTTCCTTCAGGATGCACGAAGGCTCACCGGCTGCCACACCAGATCGGGACTGGAGATGGTCATATTCCGGGCAATAGCTTCCCGCAATATCTGGCTCGGAAAACCGGATATGATGGATGAGGACAGACGATTTATCATTCCGATAAAACGCAGGATCCTGAAAGATCAGCTTAATGTAATAGCCATAGGGATGCCGGGCAGCGGCAAGACCACTATAATGCGCAGATATGCGTATGAACTGGGGCTGAAGTTTATAGATACAGATGAAGAAACAGAAAAGCTCATGGGTGACAATATCCCGGACGTACTGGCAGATAACGGCCTTGGCGAGGATTTCTTTAAAGCAATGGAGCATGAAGCGGTCCGAAAAGCATGCCTGAGCCGCGGAGCTGTTATTGCTACGGGGGGCAGTACAGCACTCAATCCGCTCAACCGCGATCTCCTCAGAGCTAACGGGATCGTCGTATATGTACGGCGTCCGCTGGAAATGCTTGACAGGAGAGGCCGTGACATCAGTATCAACGCCGGACTGACAGAACTGTTCAATGTCAGAGACAGGGTGTATCGCAGGGCGTCTGATATGTCGATCCTGAATTCCAGGATCTTCGGAGACAGGCGGGCCAGGACCGGTGAGGGCAATACATATAATTACGAGCTGAAAGGATTCGTGTACTATATCGCGAGAAAGATCGAGAGGTATCTGAATGAAATTGCTGATAATAAATGGACCTAATATGAATCTGCTTGGAGTTAGAGAGACTGAGTTGTTCGGTACCAGAACTTATGAAGAACTGGTGGATTTCATAAGAGAAGAGAGAGGCGCCGACAATGAGCTCAAGTTCATCCAGAACAATCACGAGGGAGACATCATCGATGAGATCCATCAGGCCTTCTTTGAAAACTATGACGGCATCGTCATCAATCCGGGCGGCCTGGCTCATACCAGCATTGCGATAATGGACGCAATGAAGGCTGTCAGGACACCATGTGTCGAAGTACACGTTCTGGAGCCGCTGCTCAGAGAAGAGTACCGTCATCATTCATTTGCCGGAGAAGCTGCGATCGCCACAGTCGCTGGCAAAGGCTTCGAGGGTTACGTTGAGGCCATAGATATCCTCAGCGACTTCAATAATCACTAAAAAAGTGTCAGGAGATCTCTGAACTGACCCCCAAAAGTTAGACTGTTGGGGCCATCTCAATCTCCTGACACTTTTATGTTGCTTAGTAATGAATTGAGTGTGAGCCGGATGCGCTGCTTATACAAGCACATCGCCTTCCATGCCTGAAGGAACTTCGAGTCCCATCATAGTAAGCAGAGTAGGCGCGATATCTGCTAGCTTGCCTGTTCCTTTTTTGAACGGCATCGGCTCATTGCAGATGTGACAGAGCGGGACCTTGGAAGTCGAGTGCTTAGTGACGGGCTTACCCTCGTCATCTATCATATAATCCGCATTGCCGTGGTCTGCCGTAAGAAGTATCTGGCCGTCATGGGCAAGGATCTCTGCGGCGATATTTCCGACAAGTCCGTCCAGTGTCTCTATGGCAGAGACTGCTGCCTCAAATACGCCTGTATGGCCGACCATATCAGGGTTGGCGAAATTGAGGATGTACAGATCGTACAGATCCTCTTTTATTTTGGATATGACAGTCGAGGCTACCTCAGGGGCACTCATTTCAGGCTGCATGTCATATGTAGCGACCTTAGGTGAAGGTATGAGGATCCTGTCTTCGTTGACATTAGGCTCTTCTACGCCCCCGTTGAAGAAGAAAGTGACATGAGCGTATTTCTCAGTTTCAGCTATACGCAGCTGCCTGAGTCCGTAGTCAGCTATGGTTTTGCCCAGAGTCGGGTCAACATCTTCAGGCGGGAAAGCTACTGTGACATTAGGCATTGTGGCATCGTACTCAGCCATGCATACATAATTGAGTCCGGTCAGTCTGGCCTTGCGTTCAAAGCCGTCAAAGTCCGGATCTACCAGTGCTCTGGTTATCTCGCGAGCCCTGTCAGGTCTGAAGTTGATAAAGATGACAGAGTCATCTGATTTAATTGGTGCAGCATGGATGACTGTCGGCTGTACAAACTCATCAGTTTCATCCTTGGCATATGAGTTGTCCATGCACTCCTGAGCACATGATGCAGTTAGGCCTTCACTGAGAGTCATAGCGTCGTATGCCCTTACAAGGCGCTCCCATCTCTTGTCTCTGTCCATGGCATAGAATCTGCCTGAAATTATACCAATACGGCCGACGCCCATCTCTTTCATATAGTCCTCAAGAGGTCCGAGCCATGTCATGGCGCTCTTAGGAGGTACATCTCTTCCGTCGAGGAAGCAATGGACCACGACATCATCAACGCCGTTTCTCTTTGCCATCTCTATGACTGCCTTGAGGTGATCATAGTGACTGTGAACTCCACCGTCGGAAACCAGCCCCATGATATGCAGAGTGTGGCCGGCAGCAGCATTTTTCATTGCTGAAAGAAGTGCGGGATTCTCAAAGAACTCACCTGAACGGATAGAACGGGTGATCTTGAGGAGGTTCTGGTAGACTACGCTGCCAGCACCTATATTGAGGTGGCCTACCTCAGAATTACCCATCTGGCCGGCAGGAAGACCTACAGGCTCGCCGCTGGCTTCGATAGTAATGAACGGATACCTGGAAAAGAAGTCATCGAGGACAGGTGTATTAGCAGCAGCTATAGCGTTGCCGTATGTCTCTTTTCTGATCCCGAAACCGTCAAGAATCATAAGCATCGTTGGTCTGTGTTTCATATTATATCTCCTTGTTATATCTCATCCGCCTGCCTGCGAGATAAAACTCTCAGGACAGCGCATTATATCCAATGATATTGTAACAAATAAGTGTGACAAAATGAAGAAATGATTATGATCTGCATCGGTGTGCTATAATCATAAAAAAGATATGGCAGGCTATTGGAATTATGGCAGTAAGACTTACAGATGAACAATCAAAGGCAATAACGACTCTGGACAGGTCTGTGCTGGTGTCCGCTGCAGCGGGATCCGGCAAGACACATGTTCTTGTGGAAAGAATCCTCAGGATAATCCTTGACGGGGAAGCGAATGTCGATGAGATGCTGATAGTGACTTTCACAAGAGCTGCAGCGGCAGATATGAAGCAGCGCCTGGCATCCAGGATCCGAAAGAGAATCAGAGAATGCCCGGGAGATGCGGGAAGACTGAACGACCAGCTCGCGAGGCTTTACCGGTCATATATAACGACGATAGACAGCTTTGCGATGAGGGTGATTAGGGAGTTTTTCTATGAAATAGATATCGAGCCTGATTTCGGAGCCTGTGACGAAGTGCAGGGAGAGCTTATGAAGAGGGAAGCCCTGCAGGAACTGTTTGAGGCAGGTTTTGAGGACGACATGTTCCTCAGCAGATCATCAGGCAGTGATGATCTGACAGAAGAAGCAGACGGTATAGGCTTCAGGGAGTTTCTCCGGCTTTACAGTGAGGAGCGCCAGGAGGACACATTCAAGGAGCGCATTCTCAGTGCATACAAGGGACTTAGATCTATACCTGATTATTTCGACTGGGCGTATAAACGGGCGGAACTCCTGAAAGTCACGCCGGAAACATTTGAAGGATCCCCGCTTCAGGAGATGATGCTTGAAGATGCGAAAGAGACTTTTGGCCGTGCAGCTGATGCTGAAAAGAAGCTCAGGGACCTGATGGAGCAGGCAGGACTTGAGAGCATGCTCGAGAGACTTGAACCTGAGCTCTCAGTAATAGACAGCATAATGACCAGCCTGAATGACGGAATTCTGGACAAAGATGTTATAGAAATGGCTGCGGCTGTTGAATGGATCAGACTCGCTGCTAGAAAACCGGAAAAAGAATCCTACGACCTTATAAAGGCTGAAGTCAGCAGTTTCAGAGATGCTATCAAAACGGAACTGAAAGGATGGAACGGACGTTATGCATTTCCGGACTTTGATACACGTCTGTCGGAGATGAATGATACATATCGATATACTGTTTATTTTATCAGGCTGCTTGAGGAATTCGAAAGAAGGTATACAGAAAAAAAGCGCGAGAAACGCGTTATGGACTTTCCTGATATGGAGCACGGAGCGGTGCGTATACTCAGAGGTCCGGAGGCAGCTGATACTCTGCGCAGGAGATTCAGGTTCATATTCGTCGACGAATATCAGGATACCAACAGAATACAGGAAGCCCTGATAAGCAGTGTGGCAAGACCGGATAATGTTTTCAGGGTAGGAGATATCAAGCAGAGCATCTATAAGTTCAGGCAGGCAGAGCCATCGATATTCAAGGCGATCTATAACCGGTTCTCAGATCCCGCATCCGGCGCGGGCCTGGCCATAGATCTCGGAAAGAATTTCCGAAGTAACGATGCGACGATCAGATATATCAACAGGGTCTTCGGCGAGATCATGGAAGGCTACGATAAGAGAGCAATGCTCTATACGGGGACAGAATGCCCGGCAGAGTATGATTATGTTCCTGAAGTCCACATACTGACAGATGGCAGCATGACAGACAGTGAAGAGGAAGAAGAGACCCTGAAACTGTCGAAAGCCGAGGCAGAGGCTGAATACATAGCCGACCTGGCACAGGGACTGATCGGCACAGAGTTTTATGATACAAAAGCCGGAGTGATCCGCAGGGCCGAAGCCAGAGACATAGTCATCCTGCTTCGTGTGGTCAGCGTGCGCGGTGACATAATGGCCAGAGCGCTCAGGAAACGTGGAATCGAACCGTATGTAGAAGAAACAGACGATTATTTTGACACTGTGGAAGTGGGTATTGCCGTTTCACTCCTATCATGCATAGACAATATGAAGAGAGATGCTCCGCTTGTTGCATCCCTGCATTCAGAGGCATTCGGCTGGACGCCCGAAGAGCTCTCAGAGGTGCGCATTGCTTACTCAGGGCATCTCAAAGAAGAAAGAGAAAAAGCATCCGGTGAAAAGATGAGTGCACACAGTGCAAGGCCGGCTTTCTGGGAGGCTGTGAAATGGTACAGAGAAGAAGGACCGGAAGGCGCTCTTCGTGAAAAAGCTGTATATGCCATAGATAAGATATTGGAATGGCGCAGAATGTCACGGATGATGCCTCTTGACGACTTTGTCTGGACTGTCCTGACTGATTCCGGCTATTACAGGATGGCCGGTGCCATGAACGGCGGTGCAAGAAGGCAAGCCAATCTCAGAGCCCTTGCCGACAGAGCCGGCAGATACAGTAGAGATACGATAGCCTCTCTCAGTTCTTTTATCAGATTTGTTGATGTGATGAGAGAGAAGGGTATCAGCAACGGCCAGACACCTGCAGCAGGCCCGGGGGATGATGTCATACGCATTTCCACAATACATAAGAGCAAAGGACTGGAGTACCCTTTTGTAATAGTCGGAGATATCGGCCGCAGGTTCAGGTACGATAAAAACGAAAAGTCTTTCAGCTTTGACTCGGAGCTCGGTGTCGGATTGCCATATATTGATCCGGCGAGGAGATACTGGAGATCTACGATAATACAGAGGGTCATCAATGCGAAATCACGCCGCGACATCTATGAAGAAGAGCTTAGAATACTTTATGTTGCCATGACAAGGGCGCGTAACAAGCTTATTCTGGTCGGCACCTGTAAGAGCGAGGAAGATCTTGCGCAGTATTCAGCAAGACCGGACAGCAGCCTCAAAGTGATGAAAGATGTCATTAGGACAGAACTCAATACATATCATGTCAGGCCGCTCGATTATTCAGATAAAAGTGCTGATGCAGCTGCCCGCCATATACCCGATCCTGATTCTGTTGAACTGACTTCGGATGAAAAGCTTCTCTACAACGAGCTGGACAGGAGGTTCACATACGAATACCCCGATGCAGATCTTCTGACATCCAAGGCCAAGTATTCTGTCAGCGCACTGAGGCTTGAAGCCCTGGATGAAGAAAAAAGAAAGGATTCTGAAAAAGCAGCAGACGACATAAATGCAAGCGAAGAGCATGAAACTGCCACGCGGCCTGATACTGAGGTGGTGAACCTGCTGGCTGCAAATGAGAGACGTAAAAGAGCGAGTGCCTCAGATATAGGTATCGCTTACCATAGGATCATGGAGTTTCTGGATTTTGACCGTGCAGCCGGCGAGGATGGCCATGTGGATGATGCATACATAAGTGAAGCTGCACAAAAGCTTACCGAGCAGGGGGCTGTCGAGCCCGATGTATACAGAGAGCTTGATCTTGGCAGGATAGGCGCATTCTTCAGTACGGATGTCGGCAGACGTGCAGCAGATGCGGCGAGAAGAGGCGTTTTGAAAAAGGAAAAGCCGTTCACCCTCATGACGGAAAAAGACGGACATCCCATTCTCGTCCAGGGAGTTATCGACTGCTGCTTTGAAGAAGAAGGCAAGGCGGTACTGATAGACTATAAGTCGAGCTTCATACGTCCCGGCAGGGTGCATGAAGCGGAAATCGAACGGATCAGACATGAATACAGCGTACAGATCGATCTGTACAGGGAAGCTGTCCTTAAGGGTACCGGTAAGAAAGTAGGCGAGGCATATCTGTATCTGTTCAGCACAGGAGAGGCTGTCAGTATGCTGTAGGCATTACGGACGGAAATTATACAGAATAAAGCAAAACTATATACATTATCTAATATATCAAAAATACAGGAGGATGGGAGAATGGCAAAGGTTCTATTGCTGAACGGCAGTCCGCGCTCAGGCGGATGCACTGCGACAGCTCTGGATGAAATGGTAAAAGTTTTCAGACAGGAGGGGGTCGAAACGGAAGTGATACAGGTCGGCAGTAAATCTGTTCGCGGATGTGCGGCATGCGGATACTGCATGGAGCACGGAAAGTGCGTTTTCAACGACCTGGTTAATGAAGTGGCGCCAAAATTCATGGAAGCAGACGGACTCGTAGTAGGAAGCCCGGTATATTACGCATCACCTAACGGAACGATACTGTCTTTTATGGACAGGCTGTTTTACAGTACGCATTTTGATAAGCACATGAAAGTCGGTGCTTCAGTAGTAAGTGCCAGGAGAGGCGGCAATACTGCTTCATTTGATGTCCTGAACAAGTACTTCTCAATCAGCTCGATGCCGATAGCTACAAGCACATACTGGAATCAGGTGCATGGATTTTCTGCTGAAGATGTACTCAAGGATAAAGAGGGCTTGCAGACACTCAGGAATCTCGCACACAATATGGCTTTCATGATCAGAGCGATAGCGGATGCAAAAGAAAAGTACGGTATGCCTCCGGCTGAACACGATTCATTTACAAGCTTTCCTGACGGCAAATAGTTCAGCATACCTTCGGATAATAAGAAAAGAGCAACAAAAGAGACCGCCGAAGCGGTCTCTTTCGTTAATTTACTTTACTAGCGTGATACGCTATAGGTCTCAAATCTTATCTGAGATTATACAAGACCCTGAGCCATCATAGCATTAGCAACTCTCTCGAATCCAGCGATGTTAGCGCCAGGTACCAGAGCGTTCTTGTCGCCATAGTATGTCTCGCCAGCCTTAGCGCAAGCATTGTAGATGTTCTTCATGATCTGGTGGAGCTGATCATAAACAGCCTGGTGCTGGAATGCAGTGTGACCTGCGTTCTGGCCCATCTCGATGCAGGAGCAAGCAACGCCGCCTGCATTTGCAGCCTTAGCAGGACCAACAGCTGTCATGTTCTCGATCAGATACTCGAGAGCATCGTTGGTTGTAGGCATGTTAGCGCCTTCGCAGTAGAACTTGCAGCCGCCCTCAACGATCTGCTTAGCATGCTCCATGTGAACGTCGTTCTGCATAGCGCATGGGATGAACATATCGATCTTGCAGCCTGTGTCCTGAGCAACGCCCCAAGGCTTCTTGCCTGCGAAGAACTTAGCGCCAGGGAACTTCTCAGCATAAGGAGCGCAGATGTTCTTTCCGGAGCTTCTGAGCTCGAGCAGGTAGTCGACCTTCTCCTGAGTTGTGATCCCGTCAGGATCGTAGATGTATCCGTCCGGTCCCGAAATGGTCACGCACTTGGCGCCGAGCTCCCAAAGCTTCCATGCTGTTCCCCATGCAACGTTACCGAAGCCGGAGATAGCAACATTCTTGCCCTTGAAGTCTTCGCCGTTTGCCTTCAGCATTTCCTCTGCGTACCATACGATACCGAATCCTGTAGCCTCAGCTCTGCCGAGGAGTCCGCCGTAAGGGATCCCCTTGCCTGTGAGAACGCCTTCATACTTGTCAACGATTCTCTTATACTGTCCGAAGAGGTAACCGATCTCTCTTGCGCCTACACCGAGGTCGCCGGCAGGAACGTCCGTGTTAGGACCGATGTGTCTGTAGAGCTCTGTCATGAATGCCTGGCAGAATCTCATAACTTCTGCATCGCTCTTGCCGTTTGGATCGAAGTCCGAACCGCCCTTGCCGCCGCCGATAGGAAGACCTGTCAGGGAGTTCTTGAAGATC
>Ga0256407_10010395_pt1 | contig 13091 bp, 15 predicted proteins | sample RumenRJG_04DNA_FD_193489 | JGI IMG/M metagenome (GOLD analysis project Ga0256407, IMG submission 193489) | Bovine rumen microbial communities from Lethbridge, Alberta, Canada - RJG_04 | ecosystem: Host-associated > Mammals > Digestive system > Stomach > Rumen | place: Canada: Alberta... | reverse complement strand
GCGCATTAAATATCCTACCGATATCAAAGGGCAGTTGTATATACCGTTTATTAATGTCAGCCTTTACGTACTGTGCATCGTCGTCATCTTGTTTTTCCAGACTTCCAGTAATATGGAGGCAGCCTACGGACTGGCTATCACGGTGACAATGCTGATGACCACCTTGCTCTTAGGTTGCTATCTCAAGCAAGGCAAGATGCAGCGAAGTATCGTGATTCTCGTCATCAGCTTTTTCGTGGTTTTGGAGAGTATCTTCTTCGTGGCCAACCTGGCCAAATTCATGCATGGCGGTTGGGTGACGATGCTATTAGCTGGAACCATCTGTCTTGTGATGTATGTGTGGTACAATGCCGACAAGATCAGAAACACCTTTGTGGAGCACCGCGACATCCGGAAGTACTATGATATACTGTCGGATATCAAGGCTGACATGTCAATCTCTAAGTTTGCTACCAATGTCGTTTATATGAGTCGGTTCGGTGGCAAGTACGATGTGGAACAGAAGGTGCTGTATTCCATTATCAACAAACATCCCATGCGCGCCGACCACTATATCTTGCTGCACACGGATTACGAGGACACGCCCAATGAACGCAGCTACGACTTCTATGAACTGATACCGGGTACGCTTTACCGTATCAACCTTCACTTAGGATTCCGCGTGCAGCCTTATGTCAACCTCTATCTCCGTCAAGTCATCGAGGATCAGGTGGAGAAAGGCAGCTTTGCGCTTGAGAGTGGCTACGACTCGTTGCGTCGCCATCATGTGGCGGGAAACTTCATCTTCGTGTTTATCAAACGAGTATATGCAGAATTCAATGTGTTTACTCCCAAGGCCCGTTTCATCATGACCATATATAATTTTGTACATCATCTCAAGCAGAGTGCTCCGAAGGCCATGGGCTTGAGCACCAGTAATGTCTTTGTAGAGACCGTTCCGCTTGTAGTTCGGACAAGGAAGGTGGAACGTGTGAAGCAGAATTAATTGGATAACTACCAAAGGTTTCCCGCTTTTCTCTTTGTAGTTTGCAGAAAGTTTGTTATTTTTGCAGAAAAGACATCCTATGCCGACCATATTTATTTTCTTTGGATTTAGATTCATGTTCTATAGTAATGACCATGCTCCAATTCATGTACATATATTGAAGGATGGTCATGAGGCCAAATATAATGTTGATCCGGTAGAGCAGGTTTTTAATCATGGTTTTAAGAAACATGATATATTACTCATAGAATCAGTACTCGAAGAGAATCGGGAGATTGTCATCGACCGTTGGAAAAATTATTTTAAGGAGGAAAACAATGGATAAGCTTTATATTACTCGAATTTGGTTGGACGGACATCACCTCTATGCGATGACAGAGTCGGGAGAGATTGCTGATTATGACCTTTCTACGATGAGGGGATTCCGTCACGCATCACCCTCGCAGCTCGGTAACTTCACAGTAGTGAACGATAAAGACATTCACTGGCCAGACCTTGGTGAGGACATCAATTTGGAAGGTATGCTCTATGACAATCATCTCTGTCTACTTACTGCTACAGAGGACTCGGTTTTATACCGGCCGGAGCCGCAGAGTCACGACTGTGTGGCTGACCCTATCGGTTCTGCTGATCCCGCTACCTCAACCTCTATGAATTCATAGGATTTGACAAAAAAGTTGCAATTACACCTAAGGTGGCAGTTGGTATAGGTTGGCAAAAAGAATCATCCCGTTAGCATTTCTCCGGAAAATAGTTGTCAACTTGATGGTCAAACGTTCGTTGTACGTTCGGTCAAACATTCGTTTTACCTTTGGTCAAACGATTGTTTAACTAATAGTCAAACGTTCGTTTGACTATCTGCTGAAAACCATTTTGATGCCTAATGCATTGCGTGATATGGTGTTAAGACTTTAGGTGAGTGATGGAAAAAATGTCTCGAAGGCAGTACGTCTGCGCATAGAGGATACTTGCACTCATGCGATACTTCATAAGATCTGTATGGATAAAAAGGTCATGCGAAGAGAAAAATTGGCCTTAAGGAAATCTTAAGAAACAGTTAAGGTGATCTTAAGATTTTTCGTTTGAAAGTCCGTACCTTTGCAGCGTCAAAAGAAAACAAGACTCACAAACGATTAAAAATATACAGATTATCTAAAAGTGTACATTGAAAAGATGCGCAAATGAGAGGAATAGCAAAAGAAAACACGAAGTTTTTCTTTTGCATTCCCGAGTGCAGACTGTCTTATTTAAAGATAGTGCAAATGAGTCCCCCGCTTGAACACCTTGCCACATTCTTCTTTGCCGGTGGCATCTCCTACTTCAAACTTTTCACGATAGCCTACGCCGGGCATGATGGACCAATGAGACGAGAGATAGTAGTTCAGACCGTAGCCGACATGAAAAGCTGTTGGAGCCTCTTCATCAGCGAATTCGGTTGCATAGCCCAATCTGATATAGAAGTTGTGCTCAACGCGCTTTTCCTGTCCGACGGCAGGAAGACAAAGCTTAGGGCAAGCAGTCCTTTTCGCCGTTTCTTCATGATGGCTACTATATATAATAAGGTGTATAGTTCATTATTTCTTTGCCGGTCTGAGCAGCATCCAATAGGCGTTTTCCTTGATCTTGTTCATCAGAGCGGCGCGCAAGCCTTGCTGCCATGCTTTTTGTCGCTCATGGTCGGCAATCCATGAGTTGACGGTTTGCCGGGCTTCGGCAGAGTGATGGTCGTCCATCAATGCTGAGAGCCAGTAACCGGGGAAGAAGATGTCGGAGGTCTGTTGGATGTCGACGATGGCATCCAAGCTAGGCTTTAAGTAGTTGTTGGCTTGCGTCTCTCGTGTTGGGTCGCATAAGAGCGACAGGGCACTCTCTGCCCACGGCTCAACGAGCCGGCCCGACTTGGGAATGAGGCTGAGGAACAAGCGGTGCTGCGCGGCTGTGTCGGACGTGCAGGCGCGGGCGATGAAGTCAAACTCGCGTTGCTCGTCGGTGGTCTTTAGCCGTTGATGCTGCGTGGCGAGGATATGCAGACAGCTGTCGGGTAGGATGAGTGCGAGGTGATAGGCCAGTCGGGTGTAGTCGCGCTCGTTGAGCAGTGTGTCGTCGTGGCATAGCCATTTGCGGTAGAGGCTCCCAGTCACGACTTTCGAGGTGGCAACGTTGGCCAGACTGCGTGTCAGCTGTTGTCTGACGGCTTTGAGAGGATGGGAGGCAGACAGCGCGAAGAGTCTGCTCTCCATGCTGTCGCGTTGCTGTTTGTCAGTTGTCAAGTGGAGTAGGGAAGCGAGATTGCGGCAGAGTGTGGAGGCAGTCTGCTGGCCTTGGCATTGCGTCAGCGAGTTGCACAAGAGTTGGAACAACGCTGCTGTGGAGGCATCGGACACGCCTTGTCGCTCGGTGCAGAGTAGGTAGTTCTCATAGAGTGTGAGAAGCACGCTGTATGCTGCCGTGTTGTCGTCGTGGATATGCCGTGTCATCCATGCGGCGCAGCCCTGCCGGTCACTGTCGTTGATAATAAAGCGGCCATAGCCCTGTCCGTTGATGTTGGGAATGATCGTTCCGGGATGGCAGGGAACTTTGACGTGGACCTCAGAGTGATGAAAGTCCACGGTCACGGGGATGAGGCTGTCGCCACACAGCAGTCCATAGGTGGCTCGCTGAGGCCAGAAGAGTGAGCGATGGAAAGGATCGGACTGTCGGACGGTGAGCGTGTCGCCGTGCAGGCGGTAGGAGATGACGGGCACTCCCTTTTCGCGAACCCATACGTCAGAGAATTGGCGCACATGAGCCTGTGGCGCTACGGAGTCAAAGATAGCTACCAGATCGTTCCATGTGGCGTTGGCGTAAGCGAAAGTCTTGAGATAGCGTCTGAGTCCCTCGCGGAAAGCATCGGGTCCCATCTGTTGCTCCAGCTTATCCATCATGATAGGTGCTTTCTCGTAGATGATGTTACCATAGAGCAGTCCGGCACGGTTGAGGTTGTCCAAAGGCTGCTGGATAGGATGTGTGCCCAGGGTGCGGTCGGTCGACATGGCTCTGGGATAATACGATTTGAGGAAGTTCAGGTCGTGGTTGATCAGTGGGAATTGCTCGCGTGCTATCTTGTTGGCCATGAAATTGGCAAACACCTCCTTGGTCCATACGTCATCGAACCAGCGCATTGTGACCATGTCGCCGAACCAAAGGTGGGCAGTCTCGTGGGCGATGAGCTGCAGGCGCGTCATCTCCTCATCGGGAGTGGGCTGCGGTCCGAGAAAGATCTCTCTGTCGGTGAACTGTATGGCACCGGGATGCTCCATGCCACCAAACTGATAGCCGGGCAACACCACAAAGCCGTAGTCGCTGAAAGGACACGACCGTGCCGTATAGCGTTCCAACCATCTCAAGGCCAGAGCAGCCTCGTCGAAGCATTTGTCGAGTTGGGCTACCTTTGCGGGATCGGTCTCACGATAGAGCGCAGTCATGTGCCGTCCGTCGCGTACGACCGTCTTGGTCTGGAACTTTCCGGCTACAAAAGAGAATAGATAAGTCGGCAGCACATGGGTGGAGTCACTGCAGCGTGACACCCAGCCGTCGGGAGCCTGCAGCGTGCATTTGAAGAGCGCCTTCAGGTCGGGCTGGTCGAAGCAGGGGAACACCGTACGGGCATTGGCAGGAACAAAGAGAGAATAGAGATAGTCGGCATGGCGGTTCAGGCTCTTGTCGGCAGCGGTGAAAACCAGGTCAACGACGTTAAGACCTCGGCGCAGTGCCTGATGAGGGAGCAGGATGTGCTCGCTTTGCCATTCGGCTTTGAAGGACTTGCCATTGATGTGACCGAGATGCTGCACGTCCTTTCCCGCGAAGTCTAAAGGGAGGTCGGTCTTGGTATTGGTCAGATGGAAAGAGAGACGCAGTCGTCCCGTGACCGGCTGAGCGAGGTTGTCGGGAATACGGAAGTTGAGTTGGTATGTGATGTTGCTGACGCGGATCGCCCTTGCGACGGCAAGGCTACGTGCCACGCCCGGCTCCTGGGCACTCAAGGACAGAAAGGCGAGAAGGGCAATGGCTGTCAAAGCTAATGCCCTGCGAACTGTATCATTGATTTGTGGGAAGGGTATGGAATGTATCATCTGATGGAGTTTCCTGCAAAGTTAAGCAGAATCCATCAGATATGCAAGCGATCCGAAGGAAACATGCGGGGCTTGTCCTCGCGGAAGGTTCAGCGCTACGCCGCAGACCATGCCTATGGGCCGGTTGTAGATGGTGGAGGCCAGTACATAAGTGGCAATGCCTATCAGTGCAGCGACTAAAATCACGCAGGCCCAAAGGGCGAGAGGGTGCAGGAAGAAAAGCGCAACGGCGATGCCGGCGGCCACGATGACGGTCAGCGAGCCTTGAACCTTACAGAGTATCCGACTGACTTTGTCCGTAGCGTCTTGCCAGTGGTAGAGCAGACAGACCACACAAAGCGCGCATTTGGTACAGCCCGTACAAAGTCGAGCATTTGTGAATACTGTCGGTCAATGTATATTTTCATGTCATCTCCTTACTCTTCCTGAATCGATACAAACTTTTTGATGTGATGAAGATAGACAAAGCAGGATGTGGTGAAGTAGACCAGTACTTGTGCCCACAAACCGATATACAGCGGTCGAATGTCTTGCAGCGTGCAGCCCATCGACATAATACGCGGATAAGCGTTCATGCCGAGCGACGATGGGAAGATATAGGAGAAATACTTCCAGAAGGGCGGCATGGCTGACGATGGCCATGAGATGCCTGAGAGAAACACCATTGGCACCGACATGAACACGAAAATGAGAATGCAGTCCTCGCGACGATAGATGAGCGATGACAGCGTGATGGCAAAGAACGTGCACGAGAGGATGTACGGCACGATGAAGGCCGGTAATGTAGGATAGTCGCCAAGCATGGGAAGGGCGAAGCCCTGAGTGGCCAGCACCGTGAGTACGCTGACGAACATCATTTCGGGCAATCCACAATAGCACGGGAAACCTTCGAAGCGATAGAACCATACATCCATGAAGAAAAAGATGATGATATAGATGATGGTCTGAGGCAGCAGTTTTCCGGTGAGCGCCACAGCTGGTGACTCTCCCGAGAGGACATAGAGCGACCGTTGATTCTCCTGTTTCCATTCCAGTCCGATGGCATACGTCGTCGTCAGCAACACGAGGAGAATGAGAATTCCCGGTACGATGACGTTGCCCAGATACACTGCATAGTTGAGAAACGAGTTGTGGATGGGGTGGGTCTCTATGACGATCGGTTGTATGATGCCCCGATAGTCGTGGTCCGAGGTGCCGTGTCCGAGCAGGTTCTCACGTGTGAGTCCCAAGCCCGAGAGCACACCGGCTGTCTTCTTGTCGCGCATGAGCAGGTTGCCGGGAACATAGTAGCTGTCGTTGGTGTAGAACGAGATGGTAGGCTGCCGGCATCTTCTTCGGCAGTCCGGCCTGCATCAGCGTGGTAAAGAAGATGATGCACATCAGAGGAGCGATGAGCATACAGAACAAGAATACGGGCCGGTGGCTGTAATAGCGCACCTCCCGTCGCACGATGATATGTATGCCAAGATGAACTTCATCGTCATCTGCATCCGGGGACATATGAGTTTCAACGCCAACGACCGTCCGATGGAAATCCAGGAGGGCGATCTGTTGGCGAGTGCTTCCTATGTCATCTTGGACAACTATATGTTCAGCTCGGACTTTGAATACAAGATACTCTGTCTTTCCGACGATGTCATCCAAGAATTGTTGCGTCAGAATATCATTCACTGGAATCTCAATGCTTATGACGAGCGCACACGTGTACTGCCGCTTTCGGAAGAGCGCCGAAAGCAGTATGTCTATTTCTATGAACTGCTGCGCTATAAGCTCGACCACTCCGGTCAACCGTATAGCAGTCTGGTGTTGCGCTCCATCGTACAAGGAATGCTCTACGACATCTGTGCGATCATGGATGAGGATGCACCCATTGACGAGCCTGACAACCGCACGCATGGCAAGGTGATCTTTGATAGTTTCCTGCGTATGCTGACTACTGAGGAGGTCAAGCGTCAGCCGGTGAGCGTCTATGCCGCAAGACTCAATATCACACCGAAATATCTGACGATGGTCTGCACGCGATACAGTGGTAAGTCGGCAATGGACTGGATCACGCAGTATTGCAAGGAAGATATTCGTTACTATCTTTGCCACACCGATCTGACGGTCAAAGAGGTGTGCACAAAACTGGGCTTCACCAACCTCTCTTTCTTCGGATCGTATGTGCGCAAATGCTTTGGCGTGTCGCCTTCGGCACTCAAGAAAAGAAGAATGGCAGAAAAATAATCTTGATGCCGAAAGCGACTCTCCTTATTATATGTTAGATGACTACTGCCGTTCCGCTCACTGCCACCATGAGCATAGAACCGCTTTGCCCCACGGTCTCGTAGTCGATGTCGATGCCGACGACAGCGTTGGCACCGAGGTCGGCGGCGCGTTGCCGCATCTCGTCCAGTGCAGTATTCTTGGCTTTGCGCAGCACTTTCTCGTAGCTGCCCGACCGTCCGCCGATGATGTCGCGGATGCCTGCAAAGAGATCTTTCATGAAGTTGGCACCGATGATGGTCTCACCCGTCACGATGCCCTTGTACTCTCTAATGGAATGACCCTCGATGGTCGGTGTGGTGGATAATAGCATAACTTTAGAAGATTATAGATATTAGAAAATGTATTTATTGTAGAATGGAGGGGGGAGATATTAGAGCATGAAGGAATTCTGTAGGTTTTATCTTTTTGTTGATGGCAAGACTGACGATAGTCGTTGCATCTTCAAAAAAGTTCTGCCTTTGAGCAAAGTAGTCTACAAGGACATTAGTATCTAGATAAGCCTTGATCATTTGTATTTCTCCTCCCAATGTTTGTGAATGGCAGCCTTGTCATCAATGGCACGGCCTCCTTTGAGATTCTTTATTATATCCAAGGCTCTTGGGTCGATTACCAAGTCGGCCTTAGTTATTTTACTCTTCTTGCTTTCACCGATAGCCTTTCTTACATAACGGCTGATGCGCTCGATGAGGTTGACATCGTCTATCTCCTGAATGGAGTTGAGCAAGGATGCTTTTAGTTCGATTGCTGTCATAATTCCATTTTTTTATCCTTACGCTGCAAAGATAGCGTTTTTATTTCAAAGTCCAAAGGAGAGAGGGATGAAATGTCTCTTGGCGGTATTCCTTTTGGCTTTGTGAGTGAAAAGAATAGAGAAGATTCGGGAATGACAAAGAAAAGTTGTAACTTTGCCAGAGATAGAATCTTATGTATGACAGCAATGAACAAAGATAAAGTTTATCAGCAACTGACGGCACAGGCAAAGAGTCTGGTCGAGGGCGTGGACAACGTGGTTGGGGCCTTGGGCAATGTGGCAGCCATGTTGAAAGAAGAACTTCCATCGTTCTTTTGGGTCGGCTTCTATGTTGTCAAGGATGGGCGTTTGCAGTTAGGCCCCTTCCAAGGTCCGGTCGCCTGCTACAGCATCGAGAAGGGGAGGGGCGTCTGTGGCACTGCTTGGGAAAAGGCGCAGACGCTTGTCGTGCCCGACGTGCATCAGTTCCCCGGACACATCGCCTGCTCGTCACGTTCCAATTCCGAGATTGTCGTGCCGGTCTTCCATGGTGGAGAGGTCGTTGCCGTCATCGATGTGGACAGTGAAGACATTGACGCTTTCGACGAGGAAGACAGGCGCGGGCTGGAAGCAATAGCTCAGATTGTAGCGCCACTCGTATAAGTATAAGCTTGGTTGTATCAGCCTTTGCCGTTTTTCAGCCAAATGCCAAAGAACCGGTCATAGACTTCGTAAGTGTTGTTTTGGTCGAGAACGAGCTCCTTCCCGACGAGCGTCTTGATGGCAGACCGCACGGTGCTGCTGGCACCTAACTGGTATTTCATCAGGAAGTTCTTCCCCAGGACTTCCTTGATGGTTCCTTCGCAGGCGATGGCCCGTAGGAGCTGGCCTTGTTGTGGCGTGATTAAGCGCAGGAATGTCTGATAAGTGGCTTCGTTCTCCAGGGTGATCTCCTCAATGGTTTGACTGGTAATAGAGGGAGTTATCACTTTCTCATCGCTTTCGTAGAGCCTGTTGAGAACCATCTGCACATACCAAGTATGTCCGTGGAGCAACGTATAAACTACATGAAAAGTGTCCGGCGGCAGTTGCTGCCCATGCTCTTTAAATTTATCTTCCGCAAAGGCATAATAGGAATCTTCAACAATCTCTTTCAAGGGCATCATCTGTGTGCTCTGGTAGAAAGGACGGGCTGCTGAGGCGAACATCTCTTCCAAAAGGTGACGCTGACTGCCTGAGAAGATAAAGTGAACAGATGTCAACCGCTGGATATAGGACCGCAGCAATGCCTCGATATTCTTCTCACCATAGCTTTCTATTGACTGAAATTCATCAAAGGCAATGTAACATTGTCGGCCCGACTGTTCCATATATTGAAAGATCTCAGCTAAAGAGTGCTCGGCCATTTGTGGCTGCAAGTCCACAGAGAGCGACGGCTCGCCGGTCATGGGATCTAAAGAGAGCGTGGGGCGTAATGATTTGAAGAAAGCAGCAACCGTTTTCAACACTTTGGTCTCCCGGGTGTCGAGCGTTCCCAGTACAGCATTGGCCAGCTGACGGACGAGAGAGGCAAAGGAGTCGGTCTGATAGAGATCTACATAGTAGCATGAGACGTTGTCATCGCTGTGCAGCAATTGATGGAAAGCATGATGGATAAGCCCTGTCTTGCCCATACGTCGTGGGCTGACGAGTGTGACATTGCGCCCGTTGCGCAAAGCCGACACAAGTTTGCGGGTCTCTTCCGTTCTGTCGCAGAAATACTCTGGTGAGATGTAACCCGTAAGAAGGAAAGGATTGATTGGCTTCTTCATATCTGATTCCCATTGATTGACATTCATGGCGATTCATAGCGAATCGCCTATTGCGAAAAGTTCGTTGCGAAAAGTTCGCAATGCAAAGATAATGGAATCCGGGGAGATAGCAAAGCTTTTGCGCCGATAATTTTCTATTTGCTGCTGTTTATCCCTTCCTTGAACCTTGCCAGGAGCATTTGGGCCATCTCGTTCTTCGGGTTGAGTTTCAGCGCTTCGTCGAAGTTGTCGAGAGCCTGACGATAGTAGCGCGGTCCGTTTTGCTGTGGATTGGTCACGATGAGCGCTGTGTAGTAGAAACCGTAGAGCGTGGCGAGGTCAGAGCGGTCAGTGGCTTTGGTGGGCTGCAGTGCTTCGATGTGTCGGATCACGCGCTGCGCCTCGTCGATATACTGCTGTACTTTGCTGTCTTGAGGTTGCGAACAGACGGTGCCGAGCAGGAGCACAGCTTGCTGGTATTTCGGCTGAATGCTGTCGGGCTGCATGGCTTCCAGGCGTTGCAGCGCGGCGAGTTGCTGCTCCATCGTGGGCTGACTCTGCTGGGCATGGAGACTGAGGAGGGAAACAACGATGAGGACGAGGGTCATCATGCGGCGGCAGGCGACGGAGGCCAGTGCCTTAGAAATTTGCGATGTCATAAGCTTTATTACTTTTTAGTGAAACAAATATTCCGATATAAAAGAAGCGGTCGGAGCCATTGGTGATGGGCTTGCCGCCACTGTAGCCATAGATGTTCTTGCGTCCGAGCAGATTGCTGAGCGAGGCGTAGATGATGACGCGCTTGCTGGCCAGATAGGTGACACTGGCATCAAGACTATTATAATAAGGTGTGGTGCGTCCCTCGCTCTTCCGCCCCGAGGCAAACGACTCGGTGAGTGCAAAGTTGAAAATACTGATACCATATTTCAATGCGAGACGCAGGTTGTGACGCGAGACGTAGGGTGGCTGCTGCTCGGTGAGGTCGTTGAGGTAGCGTCGGCGTGAGTCGTTGTAGCTGTAGCTGAGCATTGTGGTGAGGTTGGGCAGCAGCGACCGGTCGTCGATGAAAAGGTCGAACCCACGGCTCATGCCGTGACCGTCGGTGGTATAATGTCCTTGACTGAGGAGCGGCAAATGGGAGTAACGTTTGTAGTAAGCCTCCATGCGTACGAGCGTATTGCCGAAACTGTATTGCAGCCCGGCGATGTAGTGATGGGCCAGTGAGGATCGGGATGGCTCAAGGCTACGTACCAGGATGGTGTCGGCGGGCTCTTGGGTATAGCTTCCGGCAGAGAGCGAGAGCAGCCAGCGGCGTGAGGGATTGTAGTTGAGCAGCAGGCGGGGCAGCAGCGTCCAACGGTGGGAGAGGCTGGAATATTCCGTACGCAGCGAGGCCTCGGCAGAGCAACCTTTGAAGGGCTTGTATTGCGTCATGGCGAAGAGTGCTGGCAACAGATAACCTTTGGAATCGTGCAGACGGTCAGGGAGGCGATAGTCGAGCCACTGATATCGGAAGAAACTCTCCATGCCGATGGTGCCTTTCATCCATGCAGTCAGTGTCTTCGATGCTTTCGTCTTGAGGTGGAGCTCGCCCGTGCGGTAACGATAGCGGTCGCCATGGAGCAGTGCGTCACTGATGTCTTGCCACACCATGCCGCCGGCGAGCCCCGCAAACCAAGTGACGTAACCTTTGGCGGAGCCTTTCGCCACGCTGTTGAGATAGAGGTTGTTTTCCTCAAGATGGAGCGTCCGCCCGTCTGTGTCAAGACTCAGCGTCGTGCGGTCGAAGCCGAGATAGCTCTTCCATACGCTCGATGGTGTGGGCTGCGTCTTCCATTGTGTCTCGAATGACAGTTGTCGGTAGGGCTTGCGCCAAGTCCAACGGTCGGGGAAAAGGCGGTTGTACATCCCCAAGTCCATGTAGGTGGCATTCATCGACCAACAGCCTTGCTTAGTTGCCTTTGTTCCTCCGATGTTCCAGTCGATCAGCGAGGCGCTCACGCCCAATTTGTCCGAGACCGGTGCGTCGGTAGTCTCCATGGGCAGCACCGACGAGAGGGCCTGACCATATTCCGCGTCGTAGCCTCCGAGGGAAAAGGAGATGCCCTTGAAGAGAAAAGGAGAGAAACGACCGCGCGACGGACTGTTAGGGGCTGTGGTGGAGTAGGGCTGCAGCACGTGCATGCCATTGATATAGGTCTGGCACTCTTCGCTGCTGCCGCCTCTGACGTAGAGTTTCCCATCCTCGCCAACCTTCTGTGTGCCCGGCAGACTCTGCAGTGCTGCCACGATGTCACCGCAACTGCCACCGTCGAGCACCACGTCGAGGGCTCCCAGCTGTTTCACGCCATTAGCCTGCCCGAACTGGAAGGTGCTGCCGGTGACGACGACCTCATCAATGGTGGTTGTGCGTTCATATAGACGGATGGCGAGCGGCTTGTGTCCTTTTTGCCAATCCCGTTCCGCGTTGTCATATCCTATGCAGGTGACCATCAGTTGTACGCTGTCGGCTTTCAACGTTGAAAAGGAGAAGTGTCCGAGCGAGTCGGTGAGGCAGCCGTCCGTCGTACCTTTGACAAAGACGTTGGCGCCGGCTATCGGATGGTGGCCATCGGTCACCGTACCCGATATTATTTGCTGTGCATGGCCGAGGCTGTGGCCCAACAGCAGAAGTGTGAGGATGAGGATGCTGTGTTTCATGTCGGCAAAGTTAGTGCATGAAACGTGGTGTTGCAAATTTGCGGGACAGACAGCTAAGTAATGGGCTATACGCCTATGTGTCTGGACGAAATGCAAGGATTTGGGACGAATGACTAAGCAGAAAAGCGGCTAATTGCTTGCAAGTATAAAATATTATACCTATCTTTGCGGAAAAACAGATGCCCACGTTGCTTATAGTTTTTGGAATACGTTTTTTCTTCTATATGGATGAGCATGAGCCCATTCATGTACATATTTCTTATGGAGGGAAAAAGGCTAAGATAGAGCTCTGTCCTTCTGTTAGAGTTATTTATAACCATGGAATTAAAGAGCAAGTGATGAAAAAGGCGATAAATACGTGTAACAATTATAGAGAAGAATTTATCGAGGAATGACATAAATGCTTCGATTAAGATAAGGAGGTTTAAGATGGAGAAGATTAAGACTGTTTGGTTTGACGCTGACCGTATCTATATGAAGACGCAGGAAGGCAAAGTGTATAGCAG
>Ga0256407_10010394_pt1 | contig 13091 bp, 5 predicted proteins | sample RumenRJG_04DNA_FD_193489 | JGI IMG/M metagenome (GOLD analysis project Ga0256407, IMG submission 193489) | Bovine rumen microbial communities from Lethbridge, Alberta, Canada - RJG_04 | ecosystem: Host-associated > Mammals > Digestive system > Stomach > Rumen | place: Canada: Alberta | collected... | reverse complement strand
AATTAAAAAAATGAATATATAAATAAAAAAATTTATATATTTTTTTATTAATAATTTAACAAATTTATTGAATTTTTTTAGTTAAATTTAAAATTCATAAAACAATAATAATATACAAATATTTTAAATAAATTATGTATCGTTAATTCAATTTAATAAAAACTTAAATAATTATAATAAAAAAAACAAAAAATAATGGAAGATAAACCTCAAACAGAACAAGATGAAAATTTTCAATCTACAGCAATAAGAAATGAACTAAAACAATTTGAAAGAATGAAAAAAAAAAATGAAATGGATTTACTAAATACAGTAGAATATGAATTACAAAGAAAAATAATGCAAAAAGAAGCAGAATTAAAAATAAAAAAGCAGAATTTAAAATTAGAAAATTTTAAAAAAGAAGTTGAGGCAAAACATAAAATAGAAAATTTAAAACAAGAACAAAGAGAATTATTAAAAAGACAGAGACAAGAAGAAGAAGAAGAGAGAAGAAAAAAACAAGATTTAGAAAAATATATGAAAGAACAAGAAAGATTAAAAAAAGAAGCAGCAAAAGAAAGAGAAAGATTAAAAGAAAATATAAGGAAACATGAAGAACAAGAGAGAAAAAAAAAGGAATTTGAAGAAAAAGTAGAAAAAATGAATAATGAATATCAAAGAAAAATAAATGAAAAAATGAAATATATGGAAGAAAAAGAAAAAAGAAGACAAAAAGAATTAGAAATAAAAAGACAAAAAGATATTGAAGAACATAATGAACAAATGAGAAAAAAAAAAGAACAAATTGAAAGAAATATGAGAAATTTAGATAAAAATTTAGAAGAAATAAGAGAAAGATTTGAAGAAAAACAAAAATATGAAGAAGAAAAAAAAAAAAGATTAGATAAAGAAAAAGATGAAGAAATGAAAAGAAGAGCAGAAGAAGCAAAAAAAAGATATGAAAGAACTAAATTAGTATTGATAAAAGATAAAGAAATTCAACAAAAAAAATTAGATGATTATAATTTAAAACAATTTGAAATTTCTGAAAGACAAAAAGAAATTGATAAAATAAATAAAAAAAAAGAAGAGGAAAGAAATAAAAAAAATGAAGAAAGAGCTGAACATATTAAAAATACAATTTTAAAAAATGAACAAATTTTAAATCATAGAAAAAGAGAAACAATGGATAAAATAAAAGAAAGAGAAAAAATAACAAATGATGTTATGGAAAAAAAAAATATGGAAAATCAAGAAAAAATTGAAGAAAATTATAAAAAATTTTTAGAAAAACAAAAATTTATTGAAAATTTAGAAAAAAATAAAGATTTAAAAAGAATGAAAGCAGAAAAAGAAATAGATGATAAAAGAGAAAAAATAGAACAATTCAAAAAAGAACAAGAATTAATTTTAGAAAGAAAAAGACAAGTTAGAGATGATATAATAAGGAAAAAAGAAGAATATGATTATAAATTCCAAAAAATGTTTCATAGGAAAAATATTGATGATAAAATGATAAGAAATATTCAAAATATGTTTCCAGGAAATGAGAGAATTAATTCTTTGTTGAATAGATTACAAGAATTAGAAGAAGAAGAACAAAATGAAATGTTAAAAGCAGAAATTAAAGGAAAAGAAATTGATGATAATTTAAAAAAATCAGAAAATGAATTTAAACAAACTTTTAGTTCAAGTAATAGAACAACGAGAAGTAATTATAGAAGTTCAAAACCAAATGAAAATAAAAATAATATTAAAGTAGTAAATGAAAATGAAAATGAAGATAAAATCATTGAAACTGATGATAAAAATATTGATAATAATAATAATATAAAAATAATTGGAAATGAAAGTAAAATGAAAAATAATAATAATAATAATAATAATTATTTTACTTTTGGTATTAAAAAAGAAGAAATGAAAAAAAATTCATTTTCAAATGATAAAATTAAAAATAAAAGACCTCAAACTGCAAGTCATAGACTTCCAATTTCAGAAAATAATAATAATACAAAAAAAAATTATAATAGAACTGGTAATTTTAATATTAATAATACAAATTATAATACTAATTCAAGTAATTATAATCAAACTTTTAAAACTGTTCCAACTAATAGAAGTAAAACTAATAGCAATAATATAAGATATAATAATTTTAATAATGATTTTCAAGATGATAAAAAAATTGAAAAAAAATTAAATGAATATAAAGTTGAATTATCTAATCAATTACTACAATTTATAACTGAAGAGAAAAAAAAAGAAGCTGAAAGAATTGATTATTATAATAATTCAACTGATCCAATTGAACGAGCTAATTTGATGAAAAAATTAGGTGAAGAAAGAACAAAATCTGCTATGTTAATTTTACAAATGAATGAAGATATGGCTCAAAAATATAAAGATTATGAAAAAACTTTAAGAAAATATTAATCAAAATGTTAAATGAAAATTATTTAATTTTTTTAAATAAAAAAATTTTTTTATAAACTTTTAAATTAAAATAATTAAATTAAATTTTTTTTTTCTTTTGAAAATTACATTTAAAAATCATCTAGTCATATTTAAAATTAATAATTTTATTAAGTATATTTTGATAATATAAAATATAAATTATAATTTAGTTAATAAAAAGAATATTAGTATGAAAAAATATAATAATAAAAAATATAATATTATATAAATGAAAAAATTTTATTATCAAAATAATAAAAAATATGGGTTCATGTTCTTGAAATGATTTATCAATATTATTTTAAGGTTATATAATAAAAATAATACATACTCTATCATTAAAATGATTTTGTCAATTATTATCATTAATAGAAAGCAAAAGAATAAATCTAGAGTTATATGAAATATATATAAAAAATATGATTATACCTTTATTGTATGATAACAAATTAACAAATTCTAATACTAAATATTTAAATAATATTTATTTTAACTCAATTAGATAAAAAAATAAATTATATCAAGTTATATTAAAGTTTTATTCTTTTATAAATAATGAAAGTTAAATAATAGAAGAGATTTTATTTATAAATTTTTATTCAATAAATAAAGGATTAGAAATTTTAGAATTGGAAACTATTTTAATTAGACATCTTACAATATTTATTTAAGACTTAACTTATTCTAAATAGAAAATTTGTAATGAACAAGAATTTATATATTTTAGATTATTTAAATAAAAATGTTTATAATTATGCAATTTAAAAAATTAAAAAAATATGTTGATTAAATTATATAGAAAAAGTAAAATAAATTTAATTGTATCTAAAGATTGTTTTAATGATATGATTAGGAAATAAGATATTTCAAATATTGAAAATTAGAAGATTAATTATAAAAAGTTCTTAAAAAGATCATTGATTTATTAAATTAATTTTTTTTAATATAAATTAAATTATTTCTCATAAATAATTATCTAAATTTCCCATATATTATTAATTTATATTATTTTCATAAAATATATAAAATAAATTATACAAAATTTTATTTTTAAAAATAAAGAAAAAATGAAAAATTTTACAACATTTCCAACAGATAAAATAATAGATGATACAATAAATAATTTAAAAGATGTCAACATTCAAAATGTAAATAATGATAATAGTTTAGATGAAAAAAATACTCTAAACCAAAATGAACATTTTATAGATATAAATAAATCAAATTCAAACTCATCAAAATATGATGAAATTTTCAATGAAAAAAATTCACAAACTACATCTTCTAAAGATGTAAGAATTCTAAATAAATCATCTTTATCAAAAAATGATCTTCAAAATGATAATTTTATTTCAAAACAAAATTCTCAAAATTTCCAAAAAAAAGATTATTTAAATCCTATTGATTGGTTATATACTAATGATTCAAATATATTATATATAGAAACTAATATTCAAAAAATGATAGAAGAAATAAATTTAAAAGAATATTCACAATTAAATAATTCAATTCAAAAATGTAATTTAAATTATGTATTTAAACATCCTGATTTAACATTTACAATTGGACCAATAAGTACAGTTGAAAATTTAGTCGAATCTAATTTTGTTTTTGATCAAACTTATAAAGAAGAAATGATAGATCATATTTTATTATTACAAAATTATGTTTATAGATGGAGAAAAATAAATGGGGATGGAAATTGTTTTTATAGAGCCATTATTTTTTCATTATTTGAAAATATTATTTTTACAAATAATATAATGTTACTTAAAGAAATAATAATATTATTTAATGATAAAATAAATATTAATAATAAATATGTTTCAAATAATCTTTATATTAAAGAATATATTTCCAAAATAGATAAAAATTTAATTATTCAAATTTTATATGTTCTATTTAATTCATTGGATAATAATGAAGGAAATTCTTATGAAATTTTAATTAAAATATTTAATTTTTGTATTGCTTTTGATAAAGGAATGATATTTTTTATGAGATTTTTAATATATGAATATATTTTAGAAAATAAAAATAAAGTTTATAGTCCTGATTTTGCTTTAAAAATAGGAAATTTATTACCTGATCAATTTATTACTGAAAAAAATGAATTTTTATATGCACAATTTTTTGAAAAAGAATTACTTAAAATGGATGAAGATGCAGAAAAAATTGTTGTTTATTTAACTCCTTTTATTTTTAGAATTGATTTAAATATAATTATGTATAATTTTGAAAGAGGTGAAACAGTTTGTGAAAAATTATTTAAATGTGGTTTGCCCAATAAACCAAAAATAAATGTTTTATTTAGAGTCACACATTATGACATTTTATATGATGAAAAATATTTTAATCAATACATTAAATTTTTTAATATTTATGCATACAAAACAATAAATTTAAAAGTTATTAATATAAATGAATTAAATCAATTAAGAAATATTAATTCAACTAGTTCAATTAATAAAAATAATTCAAAAAAAAATGATATTGTTTATGTAAATGAATTTGAAAATAAACAAAATAATAATGATTCAATATGTGTATTTTGTTTTAAAAATATATCAAAAAATAATAAATTAAATTTATGTTTAAAATGTTTAATTAATGAAATAGATAATCAAATGTTTGGAATTTATATGAATTATTTATCTCAAATCACAAATTATAGTTCCAATAATATCTTAAATATTAATGGTATTTTTTCAAATTATTTTAGTAAATTAAAATGTATAATTCATAATAAATCATATGATTTATTAGAAGTAATTTCTTTAACTGGAAAATCTATAAATGATTATATTAAAATCATAAAAAAAAAAATTTGTGTTGAATGTCAAAATAATATAAATTCTTCAACTAATGCTTTTTATTTACCTTGTGGATGTATTTTATGCTCTGAACAATGTTTCCAAAAATATTTCCAATTTTTACTTATTAATGAATATGAAAAAATGGAAAAAGAACAGTTAAAAACTTCAATTTTTGAAAATTGTTATTGTGGTTATCAATTTAGTTTCGATGATTATATTACTTTATATAAAACAATTTTAATAAATGATAAATATAAATCATTTCAAAAAGTATTTAAAAAAGTAATTTCAAATAATTGGATTCAAAAATGTTCAATATGTTTTCAAAAATATACAAACAAATCTATTTTTTATAAATTAGAATTAAAAGATAAAGAATTTAACGATATTTTTGATATTAAAACATTTAAACATATAGCTTGTCATGATTGTTTAAATGAAGACCAAAAAGAAATTAATTGTACAATATGTAGTCGATTACATAAAATCACTGCAATTAAAAAATATGATAATGATAATGATGATGGATGTTCAATATATTAAAATTTTTAAAATAAATTTAAATAAAAAAATATATTAGAAAAAATATTAAAAATAATTAATATGATATAATTTAAAAAAAATAGGTAATGAAAAAAAGAACATTTATTTTTATAAATTTTAAACCTACAAATTGATTCAAATGATAATATATATATTTTTATTACATAAACTTATTATTTCGTTATACTGAATAGTATTTTATTATTAACTATATAAAAATATAATATCATTACCGAATATAATATATAGTTATAATTCTTTATTAAATTTTAAGTATAATTAATGATAATTATTTTTTATTTAACATAAATATTTATAATAAATAATATTCTATAATTTAAATAAATATTTTAAGTTTGCCATTTTTATTATATGTTCTAATTTTCTCTTTAACTTGGACTGAAAATTTATTATTAGAAAGATAAACAATTTTTAAAGATTTATTCTTTACTAATGTTTCAATGATTAAATCAGTAGATTTATCACTAATTAAATTATTAGAAATATTAAAAGAAACTAAATTTGAACATTCAATAATTTTTTTTAAAATATTTTGAATTCCAAAATCACTGATTTCACATTTAGTTAATTTCAATTCTAAAATTTTTAATTTATTTTTTTCTAAATATTTAGAAATTAATAATGCACCATCATCACATAATTTATATCTACTTAAATTAACTATATTATTTTTAAATTGTTGCTTTATATAAATCACTTTATCTTTATTTGGAGTTGGAGATCTACTTGTTTTAGATTTTAACATTTTTAAATTCTTATTTTTCTTATTATTTAAATGAGTAGTACTTTTATTTTGTTTTAAATTTAATTTTGGAATATCTTGAATGTATGGAAATATTATATCATCACTTATATTTAAAAAATTGTCATATTCATTTAAACTAAATAAATTATTTTTGTCCTTTCCCAAATCAATCATAAAATCATTTTTCATTTGAGATAAATTTGAATCTTTTAATTCTTTTAAATTATTTGTTATTATTTCATTTGAAAAATCTGAAATACTTGCTTTTGGATTTTGAGATTTTGAAGATTCTAATTTTATTTTATTAAATATTTCAGTAAAATTAATTTCTTTATCAATTATTATAAATGATTTTAATAAGAAATTATTTTCATCAAATGAAATTGAAAATTTATTTATTTCATTTATTATTTCATTATAAGGAAATAAATTCACTGATTCATATTCATTAATTATTGAATTACCTTTTTCTATAAGAGAATTATATCCATTTTCTTTTTCACTTTCTATTAAAATAGAACAATCTAATTCTTTATCAGAGATTACATTTAATATATTTAATTTATTTTGAACTAATTTTTTCCATTTTTCAATTGTTATTTTTAAATTATTTGGTATTGATTTAAAAAATAAAATTTTTTCAGTTAAAAAATTAAATTTATTTTTTATTTCTTCTTGATATTTTTCTCCATCATTTTTAATTTTAATAATCATTTTTTTCTCAAATGAATTTATCAAATTAGAAATATAATTTATTTTATCATTAATAATTTTTAATATATTATCATATTTAAATTCATTAACTAAATTTAAATTTAAATCTTTAAATTTTTTTTCTATTATATCAAATAAATTAATTAATAATTCAGATTTAATTTCAATTTCTTTTTCAAAATCATCTATATTAATAATATTATGATTTTTATGTTCTCCAAATAAAGCACAATTTGTACATATTTTACATTTATCATCTAAACAAATAATTTCTAAATTTTTATTAGGATGAATTTTACAAAGTTGTTTTATATTTGTTTTCTTATCACTTATTTTTTTTATACTTTCTATTAATTTTAATTTATTTGATTTAACTTTTGGTTGAGGTGAAGTTAAATATTCTATTTTTTTATTTCTAAATAATTCTATTAATGCTAAATTTTTAGGAAAAATTTCAACTGAATTTATATTTTCATATTTAATATTATCAAGAGGACATATTAATATTTTTTCATCATTATTTATCTTTTCTTTTAAACAGTTTATACATATACTATGCCCACATTTTATTAAAATTCGAGGTTCATTTTTATTTTCATTAAAATTTATTGAACAAATAGGACAATAACATTCGGTAAATTTTAACATAAATTTAATTTAAATTAAAAAATTAAAAATAATTTAAAAAAATAAATTTATATATATGAGTATATTTTAATAATTTTATTTATATATGGTTTATTATAAATAATAGTTACTATATTATAATTAAATTTTAAACATTTTATAAATAACTTAAACTATTTATTTTAATTCTTTTGAAAAAATATTAATATAAATAAATAGAATAATAAATAATAATAATATATTCTTTTAAAATAATAATGTCAAAATTATATTTACCAACATTAATAATGATACTAATTCAAATTCAAAGATCAAAATGTCAACCAAAATCATCATGTGTTTTAGGTGAAGTTACAAATGACAAAATGGATTGTTTAAGAAAAACAATAAATGGAACATATTGTTGTCACTTAAAACCATTAAATAACACATCACTTAATAGTATTTGTTATCCATATAAATTTACAGAATATTTAGGTAACTTACATATAAATTATGATAAAAATACATATGAAATTGATTGTGGTTTAGGAAGTACTTTTATGGATTCTAATTGGAAATTAACTATTGAAGATAGATATTTTTGTGGTAAAGAAAATCCTACTAGGAAAAAAGATTGTTCTGATAGTTCTACTAAAACTAATTCTTGTTGTTATTATTATGGACATGGATTAAATTTTTGTTATTGGCTTGGTGTAAAATATGAAGCTAAGAGTAAGCATGATGGATATACATTTGAATGTAATGCTTTTTATGGAAAGGTTTATTTATTTTGGATTTTTGTATATTCATTTATTATTCTTTGATTTTGTAATTCAGTTAATAAATTTTTTATATAGAATTTTTCTATTAAAAATTAATATTAATTATTTATAACTTTTTATTGATTAATTACATTTAGGCATATAATATATAATAAACAAATGTGTATTTTATTAAATCATAATATACTAATTTTTTAATTGTCTTTTACTTGTTTTAGTATTATAATCATTTTGTGGATCTTCATTACTATTATTGCTATTTTTAGAACTATCTAAATTACTAGAACCATTATCTTTAATTGTTTGAAAATTTTGAGGTATAGCTTTATTATTCCCTATTTCATTTGGATTTTCAGGTATAACTTCTGTATTTTCACTCATCATAAAATTTCTATAAATTTTATCACTATATACATTAAATGCATTATTATTTTTTATATTGCCTTTACTATTATAATATGTTTTTTTGTTATTTAATTTGTCTAAAAAATTATCATTTTTAGTTCCATTTGATATTTCTTCTACTGTCTTAAGTGGATTTCTAGTATTATTATTATCATTATCAAATTTAGAAAGAGGTATTTTAATATTTGATTGCATTACTGATGATCTTTTATTTGTTTTAGATGATTCAGAAATTACACCCATTGTATAAACTTTAGAAACCCTTTTAACTTGAATTTTCCCTTTTCTATTTGTTGAAATATTTTCAGTTGATATAATTTTTTTAAAATCAGGGTCATAAAAAAATTTTTTTAAGTATTCATTTGGATTAGGTATAAAAGTAAAAAAAATTTGTTTTAATATAATATCAGGAAGTAATATTAAAAAAGGTCCACAAATTATAATAATAATACATTTTATATTTTTAAAAATATCCCAAAATATACCTATAATTTCAGGTTGAAAAATCCTTCCAATAGCAGGAATACATAAAAAAATAATAATAATATAATAAATAATAACAGAAAGAATAGTAAAACCAATAGAAAAAATATTCCAAAATTCACTGATAATTAATAATTTCATAGAAACAACATGAATTACTAAAGTAAAACTTACAGTTGCAATTCTCCAATTATTTAATGTTTGTCCTTTATCATCAACAATTCCAGTCAAACCAAAAGCAGGTAAACAAAAACAAAGAACTGAATGAATTAAACCATAAATAACATAAATCCAAAAAATTTTCAAATTAAAAAATACATTTTTAGGTCCTGCTCTATATAAAATTGGAAATTTTTTACATGTTAAAACATCATGTTCTTTTTCATAAGCAAAAACAAATAAACAAGGCCATGAAGTGAATACTGCATTAAACATTGTACCATACCAATCAGGGAAAAAGATTTGTCCTGAGAAACCATTAATGAAAACAAATAATAATTCAGTAACAACTAAAATAATATTTTTGTAAAAATAATAACAAATATATTTTGAAATTTTAATATAACCATTTCTTCCATAATATAAAATTAACTTTTCTAAAAAACGAAATTGTCCAATTGAATAATCAGCACTTCTCACAGCTTGAGTACCTTCTTTACCTTGTATACCAACTCCAATTGATGCTTCTAATATCATTGGTACATCATTTGCTCCATCACCTATTGATAATGTTACAAATTCTCCACTATATTTTGCTAACCTAACAACATCACTTTTTTGTTTTGGAGATACACGGCAACATATTACACTTTTAGATATTACTCCGAGTAAAAAAAACATTTTTCTAAGATGTTTATCTTCTAAAATATTATTTAAAGTAACACCATCAATTATAAGAGAAATACTTCCTATTTGTTCTTCTAATGTACCTTCTTCACATAATGTATCCATAATTTGATCTAAATCAATTTTGGTTTCTTCTAAAAATTGTTCTAAATCAAATTGTTCTACTAAAGCACTTAATTTTTCATATAAATCAGCTTTATTACCATCAGGAGTAGATAAATTAAATAATCTCATTTCTTCTTCAATTAAATGACATTGACGTCCAATTTGTTCTGCTGTGTCTTGTTTATCTCCTGTTAAAACCCATATTCTAATACCACATGTCATTAATTCATGTATTGTATCTGGAACATCCTCTTGTAATTTATCTTCTATTGCTGTTATTCCACAAAAAATTAAATCTTTTTCTATTTCATCATATAAATCTTGTAAATATCCTGGATTTTTTTTTCTTGTTTCATCAAATTTTTCTAACCATTTATTAATTAAATTATTTTCCAATTCTCTATATCCCATTACTAATATTCGAAGACCTTCTTTTGCAAATTTTGATAAAATTTGATCTACTTGTTCTTCTTCTGTTTCATATGTAAATTCATTTATTATTGGTAATTTTGGAGGGACACCTTGTAACATAATACCATCACTTCCTTTTGTAAAAATATATACTTTTTCATCTTTTTTATTTTTTAATATTACACTCATTCTTTTTCTTTCTGAATCAAATGGTATTGTACATAATAATTCAAAGAAAAAATCTTGATTATATATTTCATTATGTATTTTTATTTCATTAAAATTTTTTTCTTGAAATTCATATCCAATTTGTTGAGCTCCTTTTACTAATGCTAAATCATCAGGTGAACTTCCTTGATATTTTATTTTATTTCCATCTTTTTCAGGAAAAACTTCATGACATGTACTTAATAAAATAAAAAATAAATTTAATTTTTCTTTATCTTCTTTTTCATCTTCATTATATGGTTTATTTGCTAATCTATGATAAGCTTTGTAATCACCATTAATAGTATGTTTAGCATCTGAACATTCATTTTTTTCATGACTAACACCATATATTTTTCCATTAACAAAACATTTTTTAAATTCCATAATATTTTGTGTTAAAGTTCCTGTTTTATCTGAGAAAATAAAATCAATTTGTCCTAATTCTTCAATTAAACCACTTTCTCTACAAGATGCTGGTTTATCAATTACAACATCATAAATTTCATAATCATAATTAATTAAAAGACCTTGAAATAATTTTATCATTTCCATTACTACATATAAAGAAATTGGAATTATTTGGGCATATGCAACAATAAAAGTAAAAAAATTTAATATTAATCTTATCCCTAATCTATTTTTTCCCTTTGATGAATCATATAAATAAAAAATATAAGTATAAGAATTAGCATATTTATCAACAAATTTAACATTACAAACAGAAAAAATAATACATGCACTAACAGTAAAAGCAAATAAAGAATACATAATTTTATTCATTGTTTTAATAATTTTTGAAGTTTTATGAATATAATTTCTTGAATTTTTCATTATTTTTGTATAATGACCAGCATAAATTACAATTCCAATAACAAAATTAGTATTTTTCAAAATAGAACCTTTTAAAATCATATTTTTTAAACTACAATAAATTTCATTTTTATCATTATATCTCATTAATCCTTCCCATTCATTTAAATTAGAATTTGAATCAGTAGTTTCAATACAACCATTAATTTGTTTTAATTCATTATTATCCATTTTACAATCTTTTAATTCTTCTAAAGAACTTTTTTCCTTTAAATTTGTTTCACCATCTAAATTTTTAGTATCTAAAAAAATATAACCTCCATTATTGGAACTTTTTAATATTAAAATATCACAAGAGCATTCTTCACCTTCATTTAATTTAATTAAATCACCAGGTTTTAATTTAAAACATTTTTCTTCATTCCAATTTCCTTTTGAAAAAACAAAAACTGGTTTATTATTTGCTTTTTTATCTTGTTGATATCTTCCAAAATCTTCAATTGCATCTTTTAACATAGTAAAAAATAAAACAAAAATAAATGTACCTATCATTGATGAAGGTTCTTTTGGTGAAAAAGGTAAACAAGTTAAAATTGAAATAAATAAAAAATAAATATTTGAAGCTCTTGTAAATTGAAAAAATAAATTTTTTGGAATTAAAGTTATTAAATTATATCTTGTTGTTTTTATCATATTATTACCATATCTAATATTTTCATTTAAATTAGGATTATTTTCACCAAATTGAACTTTGTATAAACTTGGTTTATATTTTCCACCATCTCCCATTAATGTTTTTATACGATATGTACTTGATTTCCTTTTTTGTAAATTTGAATTGTTTAATTCAATATTTGAAAACCTTGATGCCATTTGGTTATTTATTGAACTCCCTAAAGATGACATTTAATTTTTTTTATTTTTTGTTTTATTTTTTATATTTTTAATTTTTTATATATTATTTTTTTTTTATTTTTTTTTTAACTTTTAATTTAATTGATTTTTGTGATTTTTATTAAAACTTTTTATTATATTTAATAATTTGTTTTTGCTTATTTTGTTTTTTTTATTATTTAATATTTTTATATTTTAAATATTTTTATAAAATTTTTTCAAATTAAAAAATAAATAAATTATATTGGGGATTGGGGATTG
>Ga0256407_10010389_pt1 | contig 13095 bp, 11 predicted proteins | sample RumenRJG_04DNA_FD_193489 | JGI IMG/M metagenome (GOLD analysis project Ga0256407, IMG submission 193489) | Bovine rumen microbial communities from Lethbridge, Alberta, Canada - RJG_04 | ecosystem: Host-associated > Mammals > Digestive system > Stomach > Rumen | place: Canada: Alberta... | reverse complement strand
AAACGTTATGATACAGCTCAGATCCTTTTAATTGCAAATATAAAACACAAACAAATTTTCAGAACTTTTGTTTATTTTTCTATTGACATCTTCCGAACATGTGTTTATAATACTCATATACCAACCGAACAAGTGTTTTAGTTCCGTCCAATGCGGAGATTTATATAGAAAGTCAGGTGGAATCAATGAGTAATCGTCATTATAGAGTTGTTAAACCGGTAAGGTTCTTCATATTTGTACTTATCAGCATCATGCTCATCATATTCACAGGATATGGCATACTGAATATAGGCAAGGCCCAGGCTGCTACAGCCAATACATATGAGCGTGTAGTAGTTCAGGAAAATGATACTCTCTGGGATCTCGCAGAGACATATAATCCTGATGTCAGAGTCAGTTATCAGAAGATCATCCATGAGATCTGTGAGACCAATGAAATAGATTCCGGTGAGATACATCCGGGAGACATAATATTCATACCTGTATATTGATATACGGGACTCTGCAGATAATTAATTTATTATTCTTAATTATCTGAACACGGAGAATAGGCTAGCAATATATGTACCTCCGCGGTATATATTTCTAGGATAGTGTGTTTTATTGAAATCCGGTACCGACAGCAAATGCATCCCGGCTAAGGTACCGGATCTTCAATTGCACTAAAAGCGTTTCGGGGGTATATAACTATTCCGAAAATTATGATTTTAGGAATAGTTGTCGATATGAAAAAGAACTTATATAACAGACACCGGATGTCCCCCGTCTCTAAGGCGGCGTGTTCCATTTTCGGAACCAATGCTATATCACATAAAAAGCGAAACCGCTATTTTTCAACGATTTCGCCTTTTAATTGGATTAATTACGATGTGACAGCTTTTAAGGGTCGACTTATGAGTTTTTCTCATGTTTGTCGCTCTGTTCTTCTTTTGCAGCTGTAATACTTTTCCCCTGAGGGATTTCTTTTATTACGTATTTTTCGCCGCGTCCGTTGCCCTGGTAACGCATAACGAGTTCGAACGCTTTATATTTCTTTTGGCTGAGGTTCGAAACAAGTATACCTCTTGAACTCCATCCGCCGCTTCCGATAGCATGTGCAATCTTCCCGTCGCCTATGTACAGCGCTACGTGAGACTCCTTGCAGAGGATGTCTCCGGGTTGAAGATTTTTATATGAAGGCTTTCCTGCGTTTTTCCAGCTTCCATGTCCCTTGTAGGATTTAGGGTAGTTCTGGAATGTGCCTCCGCTCTGGCACAGCTTAAGGACTGCAGGGTCACCTGCCCCGTGCGCATACGCGGCTGTGACAAAGGTCACGCAGCAGTAGGTCTTTGCATAAGAATGCCCTTTTACGAGCGATTTACCCTTTTTGTTTTTCACGGGACCTGTGTTAGTACCGCAGAAATAGCATCCGCAGCGATGTGCTCTCTCGCCTGTACCGTATGAAAATGAATCGTCTGCTGCAATATTTGCTGCCCATTCGCAGGCTGCTTCGCGCGCTTCCTGGTTAGTCATCGGTTCCGTAGCGATCTCGAAAGACTTTTCGGACTCGGGACTCACTGAGCCATCATCCGCATTTCCGATGAGACGTATATTATACTTTTTTCCGGGATCGAGCGATTCCAGACGGTACTCGTGGCCGGATGTCTCTGTCAGAAGATCCTTCCCGTCATACAGGGCATATTCTGAATACGCTTCATCGCCATCCCAGCTAAAGAGAATATCTTCACCGGATATCTCGGCATTGATCTCTCCTGCGGAGATAAGTGATGCTTTCTTCTTCTTGCTGTAATCGCTGTATACAGGCTCCTTTTTATATCTGAATGCACGTGCAGCATATGTGTATTCCTTGCCCGGTTCAGCCTGTATGTCTGTATAGACGGGCTCTTTGGTATCACAGAGTTTCTTGCCATTCCTGCTTATCTCGTATCCGATTGCTCCGTCGACTTCAGAGACACTGAGTGTTACCTCACCTTCTTTTGTAGAGATGCTGAGCTTTGGGGTATCAAGCATTGGAGTCGCCGAGGCTGTTGCGCAGAGCGCTTTACCGCCGCGCCGGATCCCGTTGCATGGATATACTGAGTAACTGTACTTTCTGCCCGTTACCAGTTTCTGGTCATGATACTGCGGCTCACGTGCTGTCGCTATGTATTCGGATTTTCCGTCTTCTTCTTGTCTGTATATATGATACCTGTCAGCGTGTGCCGACTGTTCCCATTCCAGATTTACGGTATCAAAGCTTTCCGGTTCAGCGGCGAGTGAGTTTATCTTTTCCGGCTTTTCAGTCGCAATAAAAAGACCGAGGATCAGCACAAGAAGAATCATGTCTGCTATGATCAGTCGCTTTATCCGTTTGCGCGGGACCGGTTTTTTCTCATTATTCTCTATTTTGTTTATACTGAGAAATGATTTCGATTTCATCGCCTATCTCTTTTACGTTATCTGACGGACCGTAATAAGCCTCTTCCAAAAGGAACTTTTGAAGCCATATGACAGAAATGCCTATCCTTATTTATGTTTTAAGTGGTTTATTCCCTTTTCAGTTTCTGTCTCTATATCAATAGTTCCGATAAGAGTGTCGTCTTCGTTTCTATAAATACCGAGCATATCACTGAAAACTATTCTATCATCTTTTGCCAGCCGGTTGCCCTTTGAGTCCAAAATACCAGTGTAATAATCCTCACTGGAAATCTCAAGATTAGACAGGATCTCACCTGCTGTTGTCCCGTCGGGTATGACACCAATACTGGTTCTGCCTGTATCAGAATATATTATATAACCTGAAGTCTCAAAATTGGTGCCTGTGATTACCTTTGACGGTAGATTGATCTTATCAAATTCTTCATTTTTGATATTGATCGGTACAAGTGCGTACCCTTTGTAATCACCAATGCCTTTGATATACGCATATGATTCTGAGCCTATATCGATATTCCTGATGCCTCCAATAATGTAGTCCACACCCTCTCTCATAGGCTTCTGTCCATCATGGATCCTGAGATCCGGAAGAACAGGTTCGCCCGTGTATTCTACATTGGTACTCCCGCTTATATTGATTGCTGAATCTTTCATCTCCTTGTCTATATACCAGTAATTGATATCGACTTTGCCAGAAGCTGCCGAATTGATGTCAGCAACTCTCGCGGAGCTGCTGTACTGCCATTTTGTATACGGACATTTTGAACCGATAGATTCGCTGTATTGCGCGATCCAGAGATCTACATCGTCAGAGAAATCCGCGCCATTATTCAGATAATTTGAAAAGAAATATGAATTTGCGTATATACCCGCGTCGTATCCATAGGACTGGACTGTTTTGCAAAATGATTTCGCTGCGGCTATTGCGTCTTCCTCTGTGAGATTCCTGAGTTTACTACCGTTCTTGTTAAGAAACTCATAGTCCATGTATACCGGCAGCATGAGATCTTTCGGTCCTATTCCAAGTCTCTTAAGCCTTGATACAGCAAACCTGGCCTCTCTTGCTCCGTCATCAGCGCTTGCTGCCTGTGAGAATGCATAGACACCACACATCATACCGGCGTCTTTAGCATTTTTATAGTGTTCCCTGAACATGCTGTCAGTCTCAAGAGTACCTGTAATATTACGCGTCAGGGAAACTCTCATTATGGCAAAATCTATCCCTGATTTCTTTGCAGCATCCAGTCGATATCATCGTCCTGATATATCGATACATCGACACCGTCCACAATAAGAGAATTATAAAACCTGGCGTCATGATCACGATAGTCACTCCGGTCCTCAGATACCGCAGACACATCAAAGCCGGCAGTCGAGATCGCAATTATTATCAACAACATAACTGTAATGGTCTTTTTCATCATTCTCCTTTAGACTCAATTATTTATACATCAGCCGCCGTAACAGCGGCAGCCTTCTTCATTTAACGCCTTTTTTGTCAAGTTGTTATATCCGTTCTATGTAGATATTATGTGGTTCGGGAATGGAACAATAAAAAGCAGCAACACTTCACATGTACCCTAAGTTAAATATTTTATCTAATATTGTGACAATTTGTCAACAACTGGTTCCCTATCATCTCCAGCAAGCGAAGTCGCATTTTTCAACGATTCGGCTTACTTTTAACGATATCTTTCATCAGGAGTGTATCCGTAATTCATTCTCGTCATCAAGACCTGTCACAACAGGTACAGGCTGACCTGCATCTTCGCATGCTGTAAGAATGGCTTTTGCTATATCCATAGATGAAAAAGACACAGCAAGCAACTTCCCGATAATGATATGTATAAGAAAGTCATTTAACAGACTGTGTCTTCTCTTGAGTTTTGTTTTTTTATTTACTTTATCTGCGCAAATCTGAATGACCTGTTAAATAAGGCTTTCTTTACCATGTAACTGCTACGTCTATCTGATAAGGATTGCGTTTAGCAAAGCCTCCGGTATCGCATACGATTCCTTCACCCAGAGATGTTTCTACGATCGACCCGCGCGGTCTTAAATTCAGATTGGCTGCTACCATAATATAATCTCCAAGCATCTTGCAGCCATCATCCCGTACCCAGTACTCATCGGTATTTCCCATGTTTCGCATGATACGTACCACCCCATTCATATTGAGGTTGTAATATGTTTCTTTACCGGATGGTCCATACACCACACCGCGGCCTTTAGATAATACAGGCCCCTTCCAGCGGTGTTCCTCTTCCCACCATTCCTCATATGCTTCAATACCCTTGTTGACTGAATCAGTCGGATCATACAGAGATGAAACACTTGTTTCTGCTATAGCAAAAGTCCTTCTGTCGATCGTCCTTGCAGTCGACTCATTGATTATCTCGAGAGACGAAAAAGACACAGCAAACAACTCCCCTATAATAATGAGGATCAGGAAGTCATTTGGCAACCTGTGTCTTCTTTTACGTTTCATAATGATATAGTTTACCAGGTCAGCATGGAATAACTGTAATATCTATCATCGCCTATAGAAATAGAGTATTTCTCAATATCATCATTGAAATCCGACCATGTATAATCAGCACTATCACCTTCGAAGTATTTATTCCATGGATCATACGGACAGACAGATATTCCCGTAACTACTGCATTCTTAGGGTTTTCCGCGATATCATCCCCTGTGAACTTGATGGCGAACATGTAGTCTTTATCATTTGTAGTAATGTTATATCTGATGAAAGCTTCCTGAGGTTCAATTTCTCTGATACTCCTTGTATTCTCAGAATAATCAGCATTTGACCAGTCCAGGATGCTGATCATAGCCGATGCATCACCATTTCCTATATCAGAGATCCCTTCTTCGTCTTGATCGATCAGCATCTCGATCACATCATCGCACTCATCAGCAAGATACCCTTCTTCAGTATAGAATGGTGAATCATATATCGTGGTGTATCCTTTGCTATTTCCGGTGTCAGTATCACTATCACGATCATCATCAAAGATGTCGCTGAATCTGAACATTGTTGCGGCAAATGCAAAAATGATGATAATGGTCGAGATCGTAAATATAAGAATGAACATTGTCAGGGGTCTTATATTTGCATTGCTGCCTGAGCCTTTGTTCTGTTTGCTCCCCCCTATTGAAGAGGCTGCTTTTCTCGCAGCACGTTCATTCTTTCTTAATGCTTTCTTATAATTGGTTGCATCTTTGAAATCAAATGATTTTTGAGCACCGGAATAATTATACTGGTATGATTTCGGCTCTGATGCCTCATACCTGAATTCATCATTGTCATCGAATGTATTAGCATATACAGCGGACTTACCGGATATATTGCTGAATGCTTTAGGTTCCGTAGCAGCCCGGATCACAGCATTTATAAATTCCAGGAAAACAACTATCAAAGCGCAGCAAACAAGTGATGCCAGGAATGGATCAGGTCTGTAGTGTGTAGGTATTCCGGGCCCTGTTATAAACCAAGGAAAAGGCAGACCTCGTATAAAGCCTCCGTCTGTATAGAGCAATCCGACAGCCATAAGAAGTGCTGTGAACAGGATATCTCTCTCGATCAGAGTGCCCATCTTCTCTTTCAAAAGAGATATGCTTGTATTCGGTTGAGTATATCGTTTATTTTTCATAACTTTTATCTGTAAACTAATCAAGAAAATAGAGCCTTTTCGGCTCTATTATAATACACCAAGTAATTTTACGTTGCAAATCAGTCAGTTTCCGGTCGTGGTGTTTCAGATGGATCCGCATTGACTGCTTTTTCGTCTGTCTCAGGGGATGAGGAATCATCTGTCTCAAGCTGAGATGTATCATGCGGTCCAAACGGAGATATGTCATCCGGTCCGAGCGATGTGCCGTCACCTGTATATTCTGCGATCCTGACCTTGCACGTTTTGAACTTTCCGCTGATATATATCCAATACGTCTCCTTTGCCTGTGTTATTGCCACGAGAGCGAAGTCTTTGCCGTTCTCGCTGAATTGGTCTCCGGAATTATCATCGGAAGAAACAGGGAAACCACTGCTGTCATAGACTGTTGCCTCAGAATCACCATCTGATTCTGAATACACAGCTATCTGCTGATCAGTTTCCGGTCTGTATTCGATGATCATTTCGTTCGATAAATCAAATTCATAGTTATCATTTGCTTTTATAAATTCTACAGCATTGCAGCTCAGATCTACTGCAGCAGACGGTTCATTCAGTTCATAGACACTGACCCATACATAATAATCATTTCCGGTTTCAAGATAGCATATCCCATCAACCAACTGTATTTTTTTCTTCCCGGCAGAAGTCACTGATGTTACAGATGAGTAACCTGAAGTCTTACTCTTAGATGTAATAATTGTTGTGAACTTGTAGAAACCATCTGTTTCCGGTCTGAATACTGCACCGGCCTGCCCTCCTTCGCTTACAGTAAGTCCTACCGTTTCATCTGTTTTCAATTCTGCCGGAGCGGTTTCTTTCTCAGCTTTTGTTATCGTCAGCTTAAATGTTCCGGAAAGTTTCTCGCTATCATAGTCAAATTCATCACCGGGCATTATGCCGAATCCTACATAGTATGTTTCTCCTTCTGTAAGCATTACAGTACCTGAAAAGCTCCCTCCTGTACCTGCTTTATCTTCGTTTTCAATTTTATTATCAACGTTGTTGACATCAAGATAATCTTCCAGATTCTTATCCATGACAAGCATCGAAAGAACAATGTCATTGTCAGTAGATAAATCAGATACTGTAAACGTATACTCTGTGCTTTCATCCGGTGTGAATGTATAAACCGGCAGCTTCTTTCTGCGTGAAAGCAGACCGACTCCATTATCAAATGAAATATCACGGGTCTCATCTACTGATATACTGCCTGAAAACTGTTTCATCATGAAATTAGGATCAGCCAGCACTATTTTCAAAACCACAGCTGCTGTAAAAATCAAAGCGCTGATAAGAACACCCAGTAAGACCTTTTTCATGGTTTCATCTCCCCCCACAGTGCTTTTTTGACGGCCAGTAAGCGGTCAGTCCTTATCACCGGGTTTTTCCAGATCTGAGCCGCAGATTCGAAATTAATATATATTCTTCCTTTTTCTACCGCGATCTCTTCATTCATCTTAGGAACCTCTATCCTTGATGACTCTCTGTTCTCGATATTAAGTGCTTTATTGCCTTTTTTTATCGGCGCTATATCATACTTTGTTATAAATGATGACTTAACATCTGGTGATGAGCCTTTGAATGAGCTTGAAACATACAGAAAATTGCCTTCGATATCTGCACCCTGAGCGCTTGAATCAAGACCGCTTATCTGCGAATAGATTGTGGTGTTAAGCTTTTTTCTCCCCTCTTCCTCAGTTATGCTGTAGCCGTTCATATAACTTTCCGGGGTGTCCTTTCTGCCAATATATGTTCCGACCCAGAGGATCCCGTTATCGCACTCCAGAAATGAAGGTTTATTCTTGATATATACAAATTCCGAGATCTCATTATCACTTATCTCATACAGCGGTTCAGTGATCATGTTATTAAAATCTGCAAAAGTTATGTACTGGACAAAAGGATCTCCTTTATACCGGTCAGATGTATCGCCTGTGAGCCATATGTTTTCTCCGTCAAAAGCAATCCCGCCTAAATGATATGTATTAGGTACTGTTAAAGTGGAGATCAGTCTGGATTTCGTTTTATCGATCACATAGATCGCAGAGTTGTTCAATTTTCTCGCATCATAAGCGGTGATCAGCCAGTACTTTCCTGCTTGGCATAATCCCTGCGGAATATAATCTGCCGATAAGCTGCCATATCCGTTATGCAGTGTACATGTTTCGACCAGCCCCGGTATCGGCAGTGTGGCACTGTCATCCATATAATTTGAAAGTGATGTGTATACATCTTTCATGCGGTATTTCAGAACACTTTTATATCTGGAGTGATCAGGGTATATTTTATAGTCAAAAGATGAATTGTAGTTGATTTCCGGTTGCACATCAATGATCACGTCTGATTTAACGCCAGGTTCCTGCGGTGCAGCGTACACAAAAAAAGCTGATGAAAGCATGAGCATCACAGATACCATAATTAAAACTATCAGTAAACCTTTTTTATATCTTTTCATATAGTGTGCATTATGCTGTCAGTCACTAAAAATTACTTTCCCTGATCTACCTGTTAATTTTTGATAAATTCCAATACCTGCCTTCGGTTTTCAAGTGCCGCTCCTGCACCAACTGCTGTGCTGCATATAGCGCCGCATGCATTTGCGAAAATCAGTGCATCCTCATCGCTGCTTCCCTTGAGTTTTTCTGAAACGAAACCGGCGATAAAGTTATCCCCTGCTCCTGTTGCATCCACGGTGTCTGCTTTAAATGCCGGGATCAGCAGTGATATATTTCTGTTTCTGAAATAGCTCCCTTTTGCCCCAAGCTTTATTATCACATTCTTGGCGCCTGCATCAAGAAATGCTTCGGCCATATCCTCTGGCGTCTCTTTTCCGGAATAATAGCGGGCTTCATCCTCATTAGGTGTGATGTAATCTATCAAGCTGAGTGAATCACTGATATCATCAAGAGTAAGTATCCTGAAGTTAGGAAGCTTAGTATCAGCAAATACAATTATGTCGTTCTCTTTCGCAAAAGCAAGGACTGAATGTATCACTTCCGGGTCATTGAAAGGCGCTCTGAAAAGCGATCCGAGTACTATAGCCCTTGTATCCTTAAATCTTTCTTTATACCTCTCAGGGTGAAAATTATGGCGATGAGCGCTATTGGTTATAGACTTCCTGTTTCCGTCTTCCTGAACGAAGATAGTAGTCACCGGGGTCTGATGCTCATCGGATCTTATAATAAGATCTGTATCTACACCATTACATCTGAGTTCATTTTCGATCGCATTTCCGGCCGGATCATTACCAAGCTGACACAGTATCCCCGTCCTGAGTCCCAGTTTTGATGCAGCTATAGATTCATTAACGGCATCACCGCCTACATTGAGGGAACCGGATTCTGCCCTGTATCCGGTCGCCGTAAGCGGGACCGGGTCAAAGCCCTTGATTATAGAGTCCATAATGGCCATTCCGATGCAGATCAGATCGTATTTTTTGTCGTTCATATTTTTCCTCTGAAAGATTCATTCCGATTTGCTCGTCATGCTGATTATAACACATGATCATTTCCGGAAATACCTTATAAAACTATCTCAGACATAATGATTCTTTTTAGTTTTTATCGAAAAAAAAGAATGCGGCGCCCGAAAGCTGCCGCAATTCCTTGATAGATATACTTCTGAACAAATGCTTCAGATCAGTCTTCGTATGTTTTTCTCAAAATATAGAATCCATCGCTGTTAGCATCGATAATGATGTTTCCTCTGTCGTCTACTACGACATCTTCCGTCATAGCCATCATAGGACCAGGGAACGGGAAGCATTTCTTCGTCGGATTCGGAGGTATGAAATATGCCTTTTCCTTGATGTAGAAAGGGTCTGATACATCATAGACTCTGAGACCTGCTGCGAAGTAGCAGTCATAGACAACATCTGTCCTCTGCTCGAGCCATGGCTTGTTGCTCATTGGTTCATGAACATTATGAGGTCCGAACGGTCCACCCTTTGAACCTTCAGCAAGCATGTACGTGTTGAAGTTAGGTGCAGGGAAATCCTCCGGAACTTCCGGATACGGGAATTCTGCTATGAGGACCGGATTGGTCGGATCACTTACATCGACCATGTGCAGATTGTTCATAGCCTGTGCCTGCTTTACGACACCGTCCTTGATAAATCCGAATCTCTCGCCCTCATTAGTTACAACAACGAGGTCTCTTCCAACCAGTGGAAGCGCTGTATGAGTCCTTGCTCCTGCAAGTCTGCTTGAGAATGCAGGCATGAATTTCAGATTACCGAGAGCCTTAGGATGCCTGATATCAGAGATGTCCAGTACATACAGACCGTCACCGCAGTATCCGCAGTATACTTTGTCCCCCACCACGAACGGAGGTCCGTGCAGCCATCCTTTATCCATGAAGTCAGGATTATGCGGTGCTGAATGATCGACCTCACGTCCCGGAACTCCGTAGATGTACTGATGAGGTGCCCACCAGCGGCCTACTTCTACCGGATTGGCCGGGTCAGCGATGCTGACGATCCTGTAGATCAGCCCTTCGAACTCGTCTGCCTCTGATGACAGGTGTACATAATCACCGCCGTTATACATAAATCTGTGTACACCCATCGAATACGGAACTCCGCAGTCCCAGTATCCGAGGTATTCAGGGTTTTCAGGATCTTTCTTAAGATCATAGATCATGATTCCCTGAAGGCTCTTCATCTTAGCGCGGTCTCCTACCAGAACACTCGGACCCGAACCCGAAGTGAGAGCAAAGATGAGCTTATCATCTGCTATCTGCAGTTTAGGGATAGAAGTCGTAGGATACTCGTCAATATCGAACGGCAGCCATTTCTTGATGAATACAGGGTTCCTCGGATCAGTGACATCACTGATCATGATGCCTACTCCGTCAGGACCTGCAGCAAAGCATGCGCCATAAAGCAGATATCTTCCTGATTCAGTCCTGTACAAGGCCATCTGGAACATTCCGCATGTGCCGTCCATATCGCAGTATGAGAGAACTTCGAGATTCTTTATATATCCGTCATTTCCCTCACCCTTTGAGTAGAAATATTTACCTTTGCCCATAGATTCCTCCTTATGAACAGTGTTTTACTTGTTAATGATACGATGGATCTTATCGATCAGTGCTCCTACATAGTATACGCCGACCAGCATAGCCGCTCCGATCTGTGCCGTAAGACTCATCAGAGGCGTCACTTTATCAAGATTCATAGCAAGCATGCCTATCGCCCATCCGGCAAGCCATGCAGGCATATTGAAAAATGACGGCAGTGTCTGAGATATAACTACTGCAAGGAAACCGAATACTGCCAGTGCTGCAAACAGTGTCAGATCTGCATTGAACGGTGTCACAGACATTATTACAGTAACTGCATATGCCCATATGTCCCCGGCAAGAAACCCCAGCGCCATTTTGTGAGCATCTTCCCATTTATTACCGTTGGCTCCGTAAATACCTGCTGTAATAAGCGCAACAGGTCCGACTGTATTGCCCAGATACGGGCTGACTACAGCCCAGACAGGCGGCATGATCGCAATAAGCAATGCAAGTGACAGAATTTCTTTTCTGTTCATTGCTATCTCATCGTAATGTATCCACGATACTGTGTCAGATTATCTGATCTTGCGTAGTCTGACAGGAAGATACCGCTAATGCCGTAAGACTTCTTAAGATATGGGAAGTCTTCCGTCTCAGCCCATGCAGGCTTAGCGCATTTCTCAGCTGCAGCAGCTGCCGCATCACACCATGCAGTTTGGCACTCGAACCACATCTCAACAATGCGGTCGAAGTCACAGTTGTTGACTTCTTTCTTGATCTTGCTGGATACGCAACGTGTGCAGCCCTCGTGCGAAGTCCATGCAGGGATGAACTCTTCCTTGAGCCACTTGTCACCTTCTTCAGCACTGACTCCTTCAGGATACTTGACCATGAACATCCATCTGTAGTTAGGACCGTCCTCAACAGTGCGGCCTTCGCCCTTGAAATCTTCTTCCCACCATACAGGTACGAATGCGAATATGAAAGGAACTGTTCCTGCAGCCTCGTCGCCTTTTGTCGAACGTGCATCATCACCTTCGATGTTGACTTCCTGAGCCTTGTCAATTCCATGAGAATGACCCATGTCAGGAATGTTGTTCTGCCATACGAGTACGTCTGTCGGGAAGTACTCAGTGAGGATCTTGTGGTGGTCCTTGGCAAATCCGACATCATTAGGATTAGCGAGCCAGTAATGCTCAGTCATCTGCATCCTTACTGTTCCGAATCTTGCTCCGCCCGGAGGAGTCGGAAGTGCAGGATAGAAAGCATACTTGCTGACATAAGGTCCGAACTGTGAGATGCTGTCCGGAACATGATATCTGTACAGCCAGTTCTCAAGCTTGATCCTGTAGTCCTCATGAGCAAGGTCTACAAGAATGATACTTCTTACAGGATAAAATTCAGGTCTGTTCATTGAATGATTCTCCTTTCATTAGGTTCCCGAGGGGTCCTTTATTGTGGTATAAAAGCAGGCAGGGGTATTATCCCCTGCCTGTGTTTATCGATTCTATATTATTTGCTCTTGGATGGGGATGGTGTAGGAGCAATAACATTGGTGTAATGCTCTTTGCGTGCCTTGAATTCAGGATCCTTGAAGAGGTTCATAAGTCTGCCCTCATTCTGGAAGATGTCCTGACCGTGAAGAGCCTTGCCGGACAGAATGTCATGAGCATGATGCTCAGTTGCAGGGTCGAACTTGAATACCATAGCACCATCTTCTACTACCAGTTTGCCGCGGAGTCCGCAGAGTTCACACTCAGCATCAGTTGTTCCCGGGAAGATATAGAATGCATTGCCATGGCAGTGCGGGCATGCACCCTTCTTGCCCTTCCAGAGGTCAACATTTTCAGAACCCATGATCATAATGTTGTTATCAATGATGTACTGTGCTGCTTCAACGAGGTTGCGGGCCATCTGCTTAGTTCTCTCGATCTTGTCATCCTGCATGATAACGTCCTTGCACCATGAGAAGTAATCATTGTCGACGACCTTCCAGCC
>Ga0256407_10010388_pt1 | contig 13095 bp, 12 predicted proteins | sample RumenRJG_04DNA_FD_193489 | JGI IMG/M metagenome (GOLD analysis project Ga0256407, IMG submission 193489) | Bovine rumen microbial communities from Lethbridge, Alberta, Canada - RJG_04 | ecosystem: Host-associated > Mammals > Digestive system > Stomach > Rumen | place: Canada: Alberta... | reverse complement strand
TTTGGTTCTGTTTCTTTCTCTTTTACTCGCAATAAAAGAGAAAGAAATGAACATATTAAGAATATCTTAGCGAGATATTCGGATAATATTTTTTATGTAAATTTAAAATTATTTAGTCATATTTCCAAGGAAGACCAAATTTTTGGTAATAGTATTTTATTAGTCTTTCTATATTTGGCAACCCGACAACATGTGACAGGTTGGCTTTTTTGTCATACAAAAAGTCGTGATAACAAACCTGATAATTATCGTAACATGCCAAATCAACCCAAAAATTGTCGTGAGTTTTGCCTTTTTCATAATTGGGAATATTTTCGGCATAGTATGGGTTTGAATCTATAATTGTATTTACAAAATTCTTCCTGCCGTAGTGTTCAAGATAATTTTTTCTCGGGTCGTAATTCTGCGGGTTTGTTATAACCTTATGAATAGTGTCTGCCAATGATTCAGGCGTAAATTCCGGAACATACTCTCCTGCGTTGCCGAAAAATACAGGGAAATCCCCTCTTGTATATTTGTTGAAATCTTTAAATACAATTATAGGAACATCACAACTTTGGGATTCACTGATGAATCTGTTTTTACCTTCAATTAATGAACCCAAAACACAGCATTTTGCAGATGAGTAATATTTTGACAAATCTTTGTAATCAATATACGGATAAAAGTCAATATACTCTTTAGTTTTCCCGTCAAATACTTCATCAACATAGCGCAGTTGTTTGCTTCCGTATTCCTGGAGTTTTGAATAGTCTAATGAACCGTCCTCTCGTCTTACGGCTGTCTTTTGCCCGATTGCATAAACAACCTTTAATCTGCGCCCGTATTTTCTTTCGTATTCCTTTAATGCAACTGCAATCAACGGTAAATTTTTAACTGGAAACGGTGTTGAAACACAAAATACATCAATAGTTTTCGGAGTATAGGGAACGGGTGCAATGTAGTATTCGTTTAAAAAATCTGCATCCTGCAATGGCAGGCAGATTATATCCTTTGTTTCAGGATATTTATTTTTGAAATATTTTTCTCTTGCTTCATTTTTATAGCAGGTAAAAAAGTAGTCTGCTTTATGGTTTCTCGGGTAAGATGAGAACATTGAATTAGCGATTACAAAAAATATTTCGCTAAGTTCCGGATACTTTTTCATTATGGTTCTTGTTGCCTGAGAATAAAATACACCCTTAACAAGTTTTCCTTTGTATTTTAACGGAGGAAACGGAACAACCATATTAAGACTTGCGTGAAGTCTTTCTGTTTCCTCATATCTGTCCTCGAAACTGTAATTATCGATATCATCCCAAATTTGTTCAATGGGTTTATCAATACAAGGATTGTGCATATACGCTTCCGGCCATTCGTTTACCATTTTGCTCTCCTAAAATACTCTTTCTTATTCTCTATGATAGGGTTTAGAATGACTTGTGTCAATATAAAATCTCTTAAAATACTTCAATGAGATTATTTAATATTTGTAAATTATTACAAACGACAAAATATTTATTGTATAATAAATTTGTACTTTTTAGGGGATATTTAATGGATTTAAAAGAAAAAGCTTCAAAGATTAAACTTCTTGTTTTCGATATAGATGGTGTAATGACTGACGGCAGTATTACTTATGACGAAAACGGAGTGGAGTATAAAACTTTTAATGCAAAAGACGGTCACGGTCTTGCAAAAATGATTAAAAACGGACTTATGACGGCTGTTATTACAGGACGAAGAAACGGAACAGTTGACCGCAGAGCTGTAGATTTAAGATTTACGGAAGTTTATCAGGGGGTAAAAAATAAGTTACCAATATTAGAGGCTATTATGCAAAAATACGAACTTGATTTTTCTCAGGTGTCCTATATGGGTGATGACGAACCTGATATTCCTATATTAGAAAAAGTCGGAATTAGTGCCTGCCCGTCTGATGCCGTAAAAAAAGTTCGTGATATTTGCGATTTTATTTCCGAAAAAGGCGGAGGTAAAGGCGCAGTAAGAGAATTGTGTGATTTGATTTATGAATCACAGTTTGAATAAATAAAATGTCATTCTGAGGCGGTTAGTTAATGGGATTCTTCGCTTCGCTCAGAATGACGGTATAAGCCGAAGAATCTCATTGTTGGAGTAATAAAATGTACGAAATTAAAACACAGGCTTTTTTTTCAGCCGCACATCATTTATTAAATTATGACGGTGCGTGTGAAAATCAGCATGGACATAATTGGATGGTTGAAGCATTCGTTCGCGGGGAAGCGTTAGATAAAAGTAATATATTAATTGATTACAAAGTTTTGAAAAGAGAACTGAACGAAGTTTTAGAAGGGTTAGATCACAAAGACATCAATGAACTACCTGATTTTAAAGGTGAAAGTCCGTCAAGTGAAATGATTGCGTCTTATATTTATTCAAAACTGAAAGAAAAAATAGTTCAGTTGTATAAAGTTTCTGTTTGGGAAACACAGACATCTTGTTGTTCATATTTTGAGGAAGAGTAAAAGAGAGTGTGAGAAGTGAATTGTGAATCGAGAATAGTGAATTGTCGTTTACAATTATTAAATTTATAGAATTTGCGAAAGCACTGAAATCAACTATTCACATCTCACAATTTACTGCTCACTTATTAGGAGATAATAATGCCGATATTACAGACAATTTTAATGGGGATAGTTCAGGGCTTGAGTGAGTTTTTACCTATTTCAAGTTCTGCACATTTGGTTTTTACATCAAATTTTTACAAGGTTTTTAAAAATATTGAAATAGTTCAACAGTCTAATGAAGAAATTTTTCTTGATATAATGCTTCATTTGGGAACTTTGGTTGCCGTAATAATATTTTTCAGAAAAGAAATTTGGGACATTAGCAAGGCTTTGATTGATGCATGTAAAAATAAAGAGATTTTGAAACAAGCACAAAATAATACCGCAATTAATGCAAAACTCGGAATTTATATAATAATAGGTACGGTGATAACAATTGCATTGGCACTTCCGATAAATGATGTTGCGGAGCATTTGGTCTATCATCCAGCATTGGTCGGAGGGTTGTTGGTTCTAACGGGCTTTGTTTTGTTTTTCAGCGAATATTTGTCTAAAAAGAGAACTGAAAAATTTGATACTCCGAATTTAAAACAATCAATTTTAATCGGTTTGGCGCAGGGTTTGGCAGTGCTTCCGGGATTTTCCCGCTCCGGATGGACAATTGCAACAGGTTTGTTTTCAGGGTTAAACAGAGAAACAGCGGCAAGATATTCTTTTCTTTTGAGTGTTCCGATAATTTTGGGGGCTTCGATGGTTTATCCGCTTATTAAAATTGATGTTAAAGAAGCATTGTCTTATAATTGGACAGCGATAATTTTGGGAACTGTTGTTTCTGCGATTGTCGGATATTTTTGTATAAAATATTTTATGAAATTTATTTCAAAATTTTCGCTAAATATATTCGGCTGGTACTGTGTCTTGATGGGAGTTTTCACATTAATATTTTTCTCAATTTTTAAATAAATTTATATTAAAAATTGTAAATTTAATTTATTTTTATGTCAAAAAAAAATATTGACATGCATTCTAAATATCGTAAGCGGAGTTGACATGATTTTACCGGTAGGCAGTTTCGACAAACAAAATTTAATATTCAAAGCCAATGACTCTCAGGGGAATGAACTTCCTAAGAGCGATACGCTTTTAAAAAATAATCTTTCAACTCGTACAAGAATTGCTATGGACAAGTTTACCAAAGCATTTACCGTTTATCCTGCAAGAGGGCTAAAAGGGAGCATTAATTCCGACTTCTACGAATTTTTGACAATGGGAACAGTTCCTTATGTTGTCGGTAGTTTGACTTTGATGTCAGTATTCAATTCTGCAGCAAAGCACTTTGAGGCATTTGCACAGTCATCTGCTTATAAAATAGGCAATAAAATGGCATTGGGCGTTGTGTTTTATGCTTTGGCAAAATCTTTGTCAAAATCACTTGTTAATTTACCTGTAAAATGGGCAACAGGTATTGACACCCAACTCCCTTATTTAAAAGTCAATCATCAGTTGCCTGAAAGCAAAGATGATTTTGACCTGACAAGTTATGAATATCATAAGGTGGGAGAAAGCGTTGAATTTACCCGTTGGGATCTGCTTTATGGGGATCCGAATAAAAAAGGTGAATTAAATAAAATTTATGATAAGATTGCAAAACGCAACGGCTTGGGAACAAATCTTAATGATTCCGATCAGGCTGTAAAACCTGTTTATAAAGAAGTTTTGGTAAAATCGACTCTTGCAAGAAGTATATCTTCATATCTTTGGGCTGCTGCAGGGGTATGTCTTGCCGCTCAAAAACCTTGGGAAACATATTTTAATGTTGCAACAGGCAAATTCTGGGATACCAAAAACTTTAATCATTCTTTAAAAGTCTTTGGTGAAAGTTTTGTTGAAAGTGCAAAAGAATTTTATAATCCGAAAAATCCGAAAAACCTTTTAGAAAAATATTCAGGAAAAGGGGTTCTTGCTCTTGCTGTCCTTTCTACGATTCTTGGAGTTTTAAATACTCTAAACATCAGCAAAAAGCCGTCAAAAGTGTCAGAAAAAGATGTTATGGATAAAAATAAAGAAAGTGTGGTCGGATAATGAGAACAAATTTAATCCAATCATACATGCAAAATAACACTCAGGCTGTTCAGCAGTATCATTCCGATAATGTCAGAAAGAATTTTGATGTAAAAAAAGAACTTTCAAACAGAACATTTATTAAACCATTGCCAAGTAACGGTCACTTAGTTAAAAATACCTTATTTGATTATCCGTCAGAATTTTTCAGAGTTATAAAAGATAATAACAAGGCTTTGGTTCATGCCGTCAAAGGAAAAGCAAACGATAATGAACTTGGCAAACTCAATGACTTGGGTATGAAACTCGGTGGTTTGACTATTGCCACATATTTGTTCTCAAGAAAATTTGCACCACTTGCGAAATCTATGGAATTTGTAGGTTTGGTTTCATTCTTTGCTGCAATGGATTTATGGCCGAAACTTGCTCTTCAACTTCCTGCTTATTTAATTCATGGTTTTGATATCAGACAACAGTATCGTGATAATTACGGAATTAAAAAGCCGGTATTTCAGGACCATCAATTTATCCCTTGGGATTTGTATTCTGATGAAGAAATAAATAAAATCGGTGACCGTTTAAGAGTTCCTAAGGATATGAAAAACCGCAGAGATTTTATTCAGGAAAAAATGAGAAAAATCGCATTGCAAAATAATACAATGTGGATGCTAACTGCAGGTTTTGCAACTCCTATTATGAGTGCGCTTATTTGTGAAGGTTTAAGCGGTCCTATTCACAATTATCAGGACAGAAAATTAAACAAAAGAGCAAATGCGCTTTTGAGTAACTTTAATAACGAAATAGCAAAATATGATTTTTCCGAAAAGAATAAAGCGTTAGAAACTTTACTTGAGGAAAATAAAGGCAAAACAATTACTTCGGAATTATTCGGACAAATTTCAAAAACTTTGTCAAAAGGTATGGATTCAATAACCGCATCAGAAATCGCTAAAGATTTAAAAGATGTTATCATGCAGCAAAGAGGCTACAATATTTCAAGAGAAACTTTTGAAAATATGAGTAAATCCTTAAAAGATGTTTTCAAAGGGATTCCTGAAAACGAAATGAATGAATTTATTCCAAATGCAGATGAAATTATATCAAAACTTGATGATGGCAAAAAAGGTGTAATAGTTTCAGGTGAAATGCTTACAAATCAAAGGGAATTTTCATCATTTGTAAAGGCGTTTGAAGATGCAATTGATGAGAAATTAAATGCTTTTGAAGAGGCAAATCAGGGGAATAAAAATGTTAAAAAAGCAAGATTTTTTGCAGATGAAATGTTTGATGGTATGAATGATGGCAAGTCGGGACTGAACAAATTTTTCAAAGCAACTCCGACATCTGTTTTGACAGATTCATCAATTCAGACAATCAAAGATGTTAATAAAACTCTAAATACTTTCCATGCAAGACAAAGAGTCCTCAATAAATATGCATATCTAAAATCTGCACAGGCGCAGGAAACATATATTGCTAATACCTGGAACAGTATTTTAGACGGCGATATGCTCAAAACTCTTAATATAACTGATAAAGAAATTAAAAATACAAGAATGGACTCCAAACTTGTTAATGAGTTATTGAGAGAAAAGTTTGAAGCTATTGTTGCTGACGATGCAAAATATAATGCAGTGATGGATAAAATCATTGAGAAACTAAATTTCCTTGAAGAAAGAACAAAGTTTGCTCAATATGACAAATACAATCCGGATGAAAAAAATTCTTATAAAACTTATATTGATACGACTTTTGATGAAGCATCAGGCGAATTAAAAAGTAAACAGATGTATAATACTGCAAGAAGATTAACAGGCTATGATGTTCAAAACGGTGTTGATTCACATACATTAAAAGATCTTCAATTATCATTTGTTCAGGACAGAGTAAGAGGTGTTAAAAGTTCGTTCTATCGTTTATTAAATACACTTGATTTCTTTAAGCGTGTTTCTGATAAAGAACACCTTGATTCAATGTATGAGTATAAATATACAGATGCTGCAGGCAATCTGCTGAAACATGTTCAGTTTACCCGTCAGATAAAAGAAGAAATGATTGAAATGTCAAAACAACTTTTATTAGGCGGTCATTCTTCAGACTATGCCGTCAAGTTCTTTTTCTTGAGAAATCCTGAGTTAAATCCTGATAATTTGACAGATGAACAAAGACGAATTTTGTTCTCTGATATTAAAACTGATATGGGCAAGGTTGTAAATGAATTTTACGGCAAGCAGGCATTTGAAAAACTTGCAGACAATCCTCACGACAGAATTTTCTATGATTCTGCAATGCGTCTTATGTATACTGATCAATTAAGCGCAAAAACAAAGGGAAAAATTGAAAACTCAATGTTTTTCAAAAACTTTGAACAATACCGTCAGGAGTTATTTAGTTATTTGGGCGGTGATGAGTACTTTACCAAAAAGAATCATAAAGTTGTAGGCGGGAATGCAAATTCTACAACCGAATTCAGATTCCAACTTTTAGGTAGTGCAGTTGATGATATGTTTACAAAATTGTTTAACCAAAAATATAACGGTAAAACATGGCTGAAAATGTTTGGCGGTTTTGGTGCCGGATTGTTAGGTTTGACAATATTATCGCAGTTCTTTATGGGAAAAATGCCGAAAGATAAAATTGTTAAGGAGAATAAGTAATGATTTCTAATATCTCTACAAATTTAATAGCGTTAAAGGTTAATTCTCCTTATGTGGCAAAGGAAAAATCTGTATCTTCGGTCACATTTAAAAGTTCGGATTCTTCAAATTTAATTACTCAATATCTTGAGGCTCAGGCTGCTATAAATGCACCTGTAGTCACTCCTGTTCAAACATCTGCGCCTGTTGATTATAAAAACAATTTAAGAGAATTGTTTACTACCAACAGTGCAAAAATTCTTGCTATATTGCCAAGAACATTTACGGCAGAGGATAAAAATGATAACGGTTACATAGACGGCAAAGAAAAAGCAGGGACTTTTCTGAGCGCAATTTCAAGACTTGATGAAGTTAAAGCACAGGGGTTCAATACTTTACATATCCTTCCGATAAATCCTCCCGGCAAGGATAATGCAATGGGAACAGCAGGTTCTGTTTATTCTCCCGAAGATTTGTTAAAAATTGACCCTGTTTTGATTGATAAAAATGACCCTCGTTCGGATAAAGAGCAGTTTAAGGCTTTTGTTGACGAATGCCACAAAAGAGGAATAAAAGTTATGGTTGATATGCCAAGTTGTGCATCATATAACTTATACAAAGAAAAACCTGAATTAATGGCGATAGAAAACGGTATCCCGAAAACACCTCAGGGGTGGGAAGATATCAGAATGTTTCAGCCGTGGGATGATGAAGGAAAAAGGACACTAAATCCTCAACTTCTTGAATATCACAGAGAATTTGTCGATATGATGATAGATGCAGGGGTAGATGGTATCAGAGCCGATGTTGCAAGGGCTAAGCCTGTTGAATTTTGGGATATTATAATTCCTTATTCAAGAAAAAGAGATCCTGAGTTTGCATGGCTTGCTGAAACTTATACTTATGAAGATGCTTCACCTCAGGCAAATATGCCGTTTGACAGACCTGAAGATTCTTTGCGTGCAGGTTTTGATGCTTATTACGGTCAATATCACATCTTCCACGAATGGCAGAGTGCAAAAGATTTACATGACTACGTAATCGACAATTTGAATATGTCATACAGAGTTGATGCCGGAAAATCTTTAATCGGTTCTTTTGCTACTCATGATGATGTTTCTCCGATGTTTCACGGCGGAGAAGTTTATTGTAACCTGACATCAGGCTTGCAGGCAACCCTGCCTATGATGAATCCGTATATTGTTGACGGTTTCCAATCCGGTGATTATTATGTTTATCCGTACAGAAATACATACAACCCTGATACAATGACAGATAATCATGAGATGACAGCGCATCAGGGGAAACTCGATATATTCAATCTTTCAAGGCGACCGGGCGGAAAAGAACCGCAAATCGGCAAATTTATGACCGAATGTTTTAAATTCAGAGATAAATATGACGATATAATACGCAGAGGCTCTTATATTATTCTTAATAAAGAAAAGGATAAACAGGATCAGGTTATTGCATTTGCCCGTCACAGACAGGGAAGAACTGTTCTTGTACTTGCAAACAAAGATGTGAATCATCCTGTTGCATGCAAAGTAATGGTTCCGACCTTAAAATCAACCCAAAAACTTGAAAATTTACTGCCAAAATATGGAGAAGAAAGTAAGTTTCAGGTAAATGACGGAAGTGTTTCGGTTGTTTTAGGGCCCGGCAGAATCCATGTATTTGAAATTGATACCCCCAATATTCAGTTGTATTCTGATAAAGTTTATAAACAACACTAATAATCTGAAAGGATAAAAATGGTTCGAATAACTAAATGTGTAAATAATTTCTTTTACAAACCGATAAGACTTATGGAAAAAGCAGGAAGTAAAACAGCCGGTGGCGGAACTCCAAAGCCTCTTCCGATAGATGTTCGTATGGTTCCGAAATATTTGGAACTTGCAACATACAGGGGTAAAGACAGATTTAATTATGAAGAAATTAACGAAATAACAAAACTTGTAGAAGCACGCAAATCAAGAGGAATTTCACCGAGCGATTTGATAAAGTCATTGCTTGATATAGGAAAAGAAAACGGTAATATATTGTCTGCAAAAGAAATAAAAGATTTTTTTGAAGCCACATCACAGGGCTATGATAAAAAAGGACAAAGTAACATTTTGAGATTTATGAAGTCGCTGAAGGAATGTCAAAAGCCTGTTCAAAAATCTCGTATGGGGGTTTTATCTGATAACAAGAATTTTCGTGAAGGAAAGCCAAACTGCACAAGCGATTATGTATCTTTTAATAACAGGCTTTTAACAAATGTCATCAGTAAATCTGAAAAACCTGAAACTTTGGCAAGAGTATTCGAAATAACGGGTAGTATTCATAATGAACTCCTCGATGCTGAATATGCGACAGAGTTTGTAAATCATTTGACCGAATTATACACAAGAACTAAAAGTCCTGCGTTGATTTTGGATTGTAACAGAGTTTTCTGTTCGTGGGAAGTAGAACAAATATTAACAAAAATGAAAGAATCGGGATATAAAATGCCGGAATATAAATTACCGCTGACAAAACCTGATTATGCTAATTTAAGTTTGAGAAAATACTCTGAAATTACAAAACAACAAAAAGAAGTATTGGATTATCTTGGTCTTAAAGGCAAAGTTACATTAGTCGGATTTTACCGTGAATATGTAGATGCTATGAGTTCAAAAGTTTTGAGGAAAGGCAATTTTGAGGGCGGTAAAAAACGCTAAATTTTACTTATCGCTTATATAACCGTTAATTGCGCTGTATGCCGCAACATAAGGGGATGAAAGATAAATAAAACCTTTTGTGTTGCCAAGTCGCCCGATAAAGTTTCTGTTTTGGGTTGTCAGACAAACTTCGCCGTCAGCAAGAATGCCTGCGTGAATCCCGACACAAGGTCCGCAGCCCGGGGGCAAAATCGTTGCGTTTGCATCTATAAAGGTTTCCAATAAACCTTCTTTTAATGCCTGTTTATAAACAGTTCTTGATGCAGGACAAATCAACATTCTTACTCCTTCATGAACTTTTTTGCCTTTCAAAATGTTTGCAACTGTTCTCATATCTTCAATTCTGCCGTTTGTGCATGTCCCGACATAAACCTGATTAACCTTTACATCATTGAGTTCTCTCGCAAGTTTTGTGTTATCAACGGTATGCGGGCATGAAACGGTATGTTCAATTGTTGATGCATCAATTTCAATAATTCTTTCATAAATTGCATCTTCATCAGGTTCAAGAGTTGAGAATTTATCCCCTCTGCCTTTTTCTTCCAAATATGCTTTAGTCTTTTCATCTGCAACAAATAGTCCGCATTTTGCACCCGCTTCAACAGCCATATTTGCAATTGTAAAGCGTTCGGACATTTCCATATTTTTAATCGTGTCGCCATGAAACTCCAATGCTTTGTATGTTGCACCGTCAGCACCTATCATTCCGATAAGGTGCAAAATCAAATCTTTAGCGCAAATTCCTTCTCTGAATTTGCCGTTTACAACAACTTTAAATGTTTGCGGAACTTTTAACCAAGTTTTCCCTAATGCCATTGCAACCGCAATATCTGTTGAACCCATACCGGTTGCAAATGCGCCTAAAGCACCGGATGTGCATGTGTGTGAATCGGCACCGACCAAAATTTCACAAGGGTTTACAAATGATTCAACAAGTCTTTGGTGACAAACTCCAGAGCCGACTTCTGATAATATTGCGCCGTAATCTCTTGAAAAATCTCTCAAAGTTGTGTGCATATTTGATAATTCTTTTCTCGGACTTGGGGAAGCATGGTCAATAAAAAGTATTGTCCTTTCAGGGTTATACAATTTATCTTTACCGAGTTTTTTAAATTCTTCAACCGTCAATGGTCCTGTTCCGTCTTGTACTGCGCATACATCAACTTTTGCAATTACAAGTTCGCCTGCTCTGACCTGATGGTCGCTATGAAGTGAAATTATTTTTTCTACTAAAGTTTGTCCCATTCATTTGCCCTCTTTTTTATTATTTTAGCACGAAGATATTAAAATCTTCTTACATAATAATTTGAATCGTTTTTTAATTTTTCTTTTATTTTAGCCAAATCTTTATCCTCAAAATCGTGAGTTAAAATTTTGGCACATTTCTCTCTTATGGTGTATTCGCCTATATTTGAACCTCTTTGTAAAATATCTTTTAATACCCCAAAATCCATTTTATTCCAAAATACATAAATAGTTTCAAGACACCAATATAATTTGAATGCCTCTTTATTTACTTTATATTTGCCGTCCTGAAAATCAAATTTTTCTACAACCTCAAGAAGTTCAAGCGTTAAATTTGCCAACTTCTCGCAGAAATTTTTACAAAAATTCTCATCCTCTTTAAGATTTGATATAGCCTGAATAACATTTCTGCAAATGTTTCCGTTTATATCAATTATGGCATCAAGAAATTTTTGGGTGTTTTTTGACGGTTCAAAATATTTTATATAATTATCATTCCCCATAAATTCAGATAAACGCAAAGATACTGCCTCTCTGATTTTTCCGTCTTGTCCCGTGAGGTTTGATAATAATATCTTTGCATCATCAGAGGAATTTATTGATTCAAGTTTTAGCGCAGAAATTTGTTTTTGCACTATATTCCCATTTTTTAGCATATCAATAAGTTGTTCGTGCGAATAGTTTGTTTCATAAAAATTCAACGCATTGGTAAAATTTTGGTCTAAATTTTCATAGTAAGTGTTATTCAAATTTTTATGCTCCGTATTCTCTTAATCAAATATAACACAAAGTATAATGAATTATTCCGTTATATTCGTTTAAATGCATGATGTATAACAACAGGCAAATATTATAATGATATCAGGAGATACACTATGGGAAATTTTATAGAATTTTTACAATCTATATTTTTAGGTAAAGAAACAGACACAACAAGAGTTGGCTTGAGCGAATTTAAGAAAAAACAAACTTCAACAATTCCTGTTATAAAACGCAAATCAATATTTACCAAGCAGCCTGCGCAGGAACTCAGATTGTCTGAATTAATGAGAAAAGGGTCATACTAAATTAATCGTTAAATTTATCTAAAATAGAAAGTCTTTTCTCGTTGTATCTTTCAACAACATTCTCAAAATACATCTTGGCATCTGTCCATTTTGAATGTCTTACTTTTGTGGCAGATGTATGTTCTTCCAAAGGGTGAATTGATTTGTGTATTTTGGTATATAAATCTCTGAAAAATTGCGGAACTTCTTCCTTTGTTTTGGCTACATTCATAGGAAAATAAGCCTTTGTGTCGTGGTCTTTATATACTGATATTGCAACATCATTAAACATATCATTTTCAAGCGGTTTTATATAGATACGCAAGTTTTCATGTTCTGCGTAGTTATCTAATGCGCCCATTGTTTCATTATTGAAAAATTGGTTTAATCCAGGATCTTTTTTTAAAACATTTGTTGTTGTTACTCTCCCGTTTTTTCCCAAATAAATATTCGGAAGTCTGTCTGCTTCGTAAGAAGTCATACAATGTTTAACATTCCCTAATTTTACTATTTTTGGCATAAATGTACTCCTTTTTCTTCAGGATATATCAAGTATATCTTTAAGTTAATAAATTTCATGCTCTTGAAAACACTTCAACATCAACATCATCATAGGTATTTGTGTTGAAATAAGCACATGATGCGACCATTGAAGCATTGTCGGTACAATATTTCATAATCGGCGCATATACTTTGTATCCGTCTTTTTCAAAATCAAATATTTTTCGTCGGATTTCAGAATTTGCAGCAACTCCGCCTGCAATCACAACTTGTTTATAACCTTTTTCTTGTAATGCTTTTTTGAGTTTTTGGGCAAGAGTTTTTGATACACATTCCTGAAAACTTGCGCAAACATCATTCACTTGCATGCTTG
>Ga0256407_10010387_pt1 | contig 13097 bp, 11 predicted proteins | sample RumenRJG_04DNA_FD_193489 | JGI IMG/M metagenome (GOLD analysis project Ga0256407, IMG submission 193489) | Bovine rumen microbial communities from Lethbridge, Alberta, Canada - RJG_04 | ecosystem: Host-associated > Mammals > Digestive system > Stomach > Rumen | place: Canada: Alberta... | reverse complement strand
GACAGCAGAAATAAACAAAGACAGGTCAGCACAAATCTGACAATATCAGGCATAGGAACGAAAGTCAATATTACTGCTGCTATCAGAGTGACAGAGCAAAAGACAAAAAGCAATTTTTTAGGGAGTGAAAATGGCTTCGGAAACAGTTTTCCCAGATAGTATGCAAGCGGATAGCAGAGTATCTGCCATAAGGGCATAGCATGAGCAAGACCGAAAGATATCCAGCCGCATTCCAGTATGCCGGTTATCATGTTTAGTAAACAGAACATATTTTTCATTCCCTTCAGGATTTTCCAGAAATGAGCATTATACGGACATAAAAATACTGTGAGACTGCTGTATGAACGGCAGTCTCACAGTATTCTGGTTAATCAGACAACGACTTTACCGGTTTCTATATCATGGCAGTATCTCTCAAACAAAGAGCGTGTCAGACTTGTCTTATGATACCGCTCCAGAATTTTTTTCCGATGGCTTACTCCGTTGACCAAAACATTGCTTTTTTTGGTCAGGAGCCAGTTTCCAAAACCGAGGTCTTTGATATTCCACTCCTTGCCGTATCTCTTGTAAATGTCATTTGCCTTTCCCTGTACTTTCATAGACTGGCTCTCGATATAAATCTTATCGCCATAAACTATATCCATTACCTTTCAGCTCCTTTCCTTTATGTATCCTGTCCGTCTTTCCTGCAGGCATTTATCAGAGAAGAAATGCCGCCCAGAAGGCTTCCGACTGCCATTGCAGCAGCAATAAGATTTTTTATCATAACTGTGCAGTTCCTTTCTTTCATGTTGTTGGTGTGTCTTTTTTAAGGATCTTTATCACTGAGGCAACTCCGCCCAGGATAGAACCTATTATTTCAATGATGCTGATGACATCTGTTGGGGAAACGATCTCCTCTGTAACATTATTTTTTGACATAATATCAGGCTCCTTTCTGTTTTGCCGTATCCTGTGTGCGTACCGTGAATTACTGCTGCTTTGTTTTGCTTATGCTGATGATGAGATCAATGAGACCACCTATAAGCCTGCCGAATTTTTCAAATGTGTTGTTGTCCATAATGAATCCTCCTTTAAATTTATTATTCGTTTGTTAAAAACAATGTCTGACTATTTTTATTTGATGAGATAACATCACCTCCTGTATATTAAAACTGTTGCCTGTTCATCAAGTCTTTCTGTATCTTTTATGACTCTATTATACTCCATTGCTTCTTACACTTTTTTCAAAAAATGTCCCCTAAAAAAATTCCCGCCTGTTTTTACAAAACAAGCGGGGTTGTCATACTGTATGTATAATGTTTAGTCAAGAGAAACAAAAAGGACGCTGTGTTTTTGAGCGTACTGATCTGTGGTGGAATTTTTGTAGCCTTTAAGAATCAGTTCGTCTTTCTTTCGGCACAGACCGTTTTTATCAAAGTAATACTCTATCATGCTTTCTGACAGATCGAGTGTTGGATTCATCACAACGACACAGCTTAAATTATTACAGTCTGCAAAGGCTTTTTCTCCGATTTTCATTACACTGTCTGGTATGATGATTTGTGTCAATGAAGAACAGCCTGCAAAAACACCAGATTCGATTTCCGTTACGCTGTTAGGGATAGTAATTTCTGTCAAAGAACGACAGCCGGCAAAAGCAGAAGATCTTATCTTTGTTACACTGTCCGGAATAATGATGTCTGTCAAAGAAAAACAGTCAGAAAAAGCACCGGATTCGATTTCCGTTACACTATCTGGAATGATGATATGTGTCAAAGAACAACAGCCGGCAAAAGCAGAAGCTCTTATTTTTGTTACACTGTCCGGAATGGTGATGTCTTTCAACTCCAAACAGTCAGAAAAAGCACCGGATTCGATTTCCGTTACACTATCTGGAATGATGATATGTGTCAAAGAACAACAGCCGGCAAAAGCAGAAGCTCTTATTTTTGTTACACTGTCCGGAATGGTGATGTCTTTCAACTCCAAACAGTTCAGAAAAGTAGCCGTTTTGATTTCTGTTACACTGTGGGGAATGTGGATTTCCGTCAAAGGAAAGCAAGCTTCAAAAGCTTTTTCTCCGATTTTTCTTACACTGTCGGGTATGGTGATTTGTTTTAAGTGATAGCAATATCTGAAAGCATAGTTTCCGATTTCTGTTACACTATCAGGAATCATTATTTTTTCCAATGACTCACAATCCTCAAAGGCATTGTCTTCTATTTCTGTGATATCGTTTGGAATAACCAGTTCTATTAACTGTTTATTGCCCCTGTATTTCAGCTTTTGAGAAGTACTGCCTTTTTTTGAAAATTCTTGATAGTCTAATAAGCTGCATCCATCAATAATACCCTCTCCGATTTCTGTCACGCTGTCTGGAATATCAATATTCGTGAGATCCCAACAGTCTGAAAAAGCACCATTTCCGATTTTCGTTACACTATTGGGAATGGTTATTTCTGTCAAAGAATAACAGCACGAAAAAGCATAGTTTCCGATTTTTGTTATGCTGTCAGGGATGGTAATATACATGAGATTATAGCAGAACGCAAAAGCATAATCTCCGATTTCTGTTACACTGTTTGGGATGGTAATATGCGTAAGCTCAGAACAGTGTGAAAAAATACCGTTTCCGATTTTTGTGATACTGTTGGGGATAGTGATTTCTGTCAAGGCGGAACAAAACGAAAAAGCACCATCTCCGATTTTTTTCACACTGTCCGGCATGTTGACTTCCGCCAAAGAAGAATCCGAAAAAGCATCATTTCCGATTTCTGTCACGTCGGCAGGAATCTCTAATTGTTTTTCATTGCCAAAATACAGAATGATCTTACCGTCGGAGATCATAATATGATTCCTGACGGATATTTTGATGTCAGAAAGAGCTATGAAGTTGATAACTGCCGGAATGTTTCTGTTTTCGTATATTGCATAAATATTTGGAAACAGCTCATAGACCATATTTTCCTGCCGGATGCAGTCTTCCTCGTCCGCTTTTCGGTTGCCCCATTCATCAATGAGATCGAGAAAAGACTCGTAGAATTTCTTGCACTTATCCTCTGTCATTTCTGGTTTTAATTCGTTCTTAACAATATCGCATACCAGAGGATGTAGTGTGATTTTTGTTTCTGGCGTGAGTTGATTTTCGTCGGTATCGGCGTATGCTATCCAGCCGCTTTTGACAAGGTCTTCTATGTTTTCATCAAGACAATCACCCGGCGGCAAACCGATAAAATCGCTGAAAGTGCCTGCTTCAAGACCTGACAACGGCAGCAAACAGGCATTGACCATAATGTAGTTCTGATCTTTGTTGAGGTTATCAAAATCAAACAAAGCTTTGATATGGTCATATACTGTTGACATGGTGACGGGAGGGTTATCGTCCTTTTCGTTGATAATCCTGCCCTTGATGCCGGAATGCAGCCCGTTTTCTGTCAGAATGTCAAGGTATTCGCTGAGGGACTTCCGGTATTTAGCCGACTGCATGGCAACAAGCTTGACGGCCATCGTATGGTAATAGGATAATTTTATAATTTCGTCCACCAGTGTGATACGCTCAGAATCATTTTTATCTGTGGGATTGATGCGGAAAAACAGTTCCCGCAATTTTTCCGCAGACAGATTCGACAGCTCCAAACATTCCGTACTGTCGGACGGTCTTACTCTCGTTGTAAAAAGAATATGTATATGCAGCTTTTTTAGTTGTTTGATGATAACAGAATTCTGCTGATATTCGTCCGAATCCGGGTCAACATTGTAATCATAGTTGTCGATTATCAGCAAGGTATTTGTTCCGTAGAGATCTTTATTTCCCAACAGACCGTATTTGTATTTATAAAGTCTGTCGATATCTTCATCAGTATATGCAAACCTGTCTTTATCTTCAAGACCAACAAAATCAAGGTTTGCAATAGTCTTTTTCAGGCTGCCGGAGTAGAAAACGGACTGGATAAAATCATACTTGTCGGCATACTGTTCCGCATATTCTCTTGCAGTCTCACTCTTTCCGCTTCCTCCTATTGCATACAAATACAAAATATGATGTTCATTCAACCTATTGTAAATATCAGATAGGACAGACTCTCTCGATATATATATATCCTTTGGCGTACAGGGGGATATTCTCTGATGTTTAAGAAAAATATCAATTTTTAAAAGGTCTATAAGCTTTTCAAAAGTATCCTTCAATTCATCGGCGGATGAATATCGGTTTTCTTTGCTTCTGGCAAGCGTTTTTCTGAAAAGGTCAGTGATTTTCTTCTGTAGCTGCGGCACAGTGTCTTTTAAATAACTATTGCTGCTGAAATCCCATACTTTTCCATTTCTTTGGTCAGAAAAATCAGGCACACGCCCCATTATTTTTTCAAAGATAACCGCACCTATGGAATAGATATCCGCTCTTTCGTCAATGTCCGAAAAACTGAAAAGACCGTTATAACTTCCGCTGACTTCAGGAGCCTCATAGCCCTCTGAATAGGAAATTTCTCCCTCCAATACTTCTTCCTTAGTTGATACTGTATCAAAATCAAAAAGCTTGATATTCACATTATCTCCTGTAAGTTTTTCCTTAAAGATATTTTCCGGTTTTATATCAAGATGCAGATATCCCATTTTATGGTATTGGGATATACAGTCAGCAAGACACATTCCTACTTTCAGTATGGATGCGATAGTTTCGCATTGGTCTGTGTCATAGGAACTTCCTGTCACAATGCCCAGAACCGAGTACAGGGTATTGTTTGTTTCATACACTTCCTGCAGATCAGTCGTAACATTGGTTGTTTTTTCATTGTTATGAAAGTCAATCTGTCTTTGGCAAGCCTTTTTGAAATGGTTAGCATAATGTCTGAAATCCATCCGGGATATTTCAGGAATATAAAGGGACAAATCATCCTTTCTTTCTATATCAAGTCCTCTGGGATACAGTTCCTTTAAAACCACTGTTCTGTCACAGGTAAACCCATCCACACAGATCGACATCTCTGCTCTGTAGACAATACTTGATGTTCCGGAACCAAGTACTTTGATGATCCGGCAAGGGTTATTTTTCAGCATAATAACCGCCTCAGGCTTCAATTCATCACGGTCAAAAAAACTCATCATATCTCCCACCTCCTTATCATCTGTATTGATTCCAAGAAACACACATTGTTTTGTCTGATGATAATTCCGATCATACGATCATCCTTTCCTGATTGATGATACTAAGTATAATCCTTGTTATCATAGTATTTTCTTGTATTTTTGTCCCTTATATTTTTTTGATAGCTTTAAGTATTTCTTTCTGTATAGCCGGATCATCAATCTTATGGAGACATTTCTTTATATTCATATCTTTATAAGACAAGATATCTGCATCTATATTTTCCGGCTGAACCAACAGTTCATATGTACTTAAGTCGTTGTAATTTTTAAATTCAGGGTTGTTCAAAAATAATTCATTGTAATTGTTAAATATGTTGTAGATATAATCAAATAATTTGTAATACACATCTATAGGGTTTATTTTATTTGATTGATAAAGTTTGGTGCAAAGAATAAAAAAACAGTCAAAATTGTTTTTTGAATACATTGGAAGATAATAATTATTTGTCAGTATCTGGTTTATTTCCTTAAGATAATCTTCTGCACTCAATTGAGAGCTGATATCAGACCAGTAACAAAAAAAGTGTGCCGTTATCAGTGCATTACGCATATTTCTGTATATCAAGTTATGGCTTATATTGGGATTTTTGGTAGGATTATATTTATATCCTCCATCTTTTTTCATTTTTCTATGTACTATACCGAAATTATACACATCATTTATAGTAATGATAAGATCATCAAGAATAGCTGACAAATAATCTTGTGAATATTTTCCAATCACAGCACTGATGCTTGATCTGGCAGAATCTTTTATAATCTTATACAGGTTTTCAGACAAATCAAACTCTGAAAACGTACGTCGGAGATACTCATTTTGATCTGGTGTCAGATTTCTATTAAAGGCAGAGGAAATTATCATACGATTGTTAAGAAACAAAAGATTTTTCTTCAAGGTTTCACTAATCAATATTTTTGCACCAAGATTCAAGTATTTCTTACCGCCCCTTTTACGATCCATAGAACATAGATTATCTCTGTCTTTATGTTTTTCTTCAAAAGTTATTATTTTACTGTCAACGGAAAAAAACTCTATAAATTTTTCCATCAATTTGAATACAGAAGAATATTTGTCTTCAAGTAATGGTGTTAAGCGGATTAGATCGTCTATAAATTCATCTTCATTAAATTCATCTTCATTTTTTGTAATGTTATTTTTGAGGAATAATATTGTGTCATTGCTTTTTGTCTGAAAATTAACTTCATCACTAAAATCTATATCTTTGCATATTCTCCTGTATTTAGCCAACATCTGCATTGCTGTCAGATAATTCTTACCCTTCTTAAGGCAAAAAACAAATATCAACTCATCAGCTGTTCTTGTAACATATCTTTGATTATATACCTTGTTGAACAGAAAATTCATGGATGTTTTATATCTGTTATCGTCTTCGTTAATTTCATGTGGAAAATACGCAGCTAACTCAAGAGCAAATGCAATTTTATACAGATAAAGTCTGCTTGGATTCCTATAACCAGTCTCGGAAAGCCATTTCTTTATAGTTTCTCCCTTTTCATCAGGAACAGAAGAATAGTAATCTGTATTCCATTCAAGAATCTTTTTATCTTCCGGCGAAAGTTGTTCGTCACACTCGTCAATCATGGATTTTATTCTTGAATATATGATATTATCACAACTTGTTATATTATATCCTTTACTGACCAGTATTTGTTTCAGTTTATCACGCCTTTCAGATGTTATACCCTGACAGAAGCTTATATACTTTTGCAGAAATGTCCGACAGAAATTTTCATCAATATCATTCGATATTTGCGGCAGAGTATTATCACGTTCCAGAAAACGTGAATCATCAAAAAATTTATTCAAATATTTATCAGCAGCCTTTGTATCCATTTTGTGTACCTCCACAAAAGAATTTTCATGAACATTTGCTTTTATTATCACATGTTATTTATGTATTTGTCAATATCGATATAAAATGCAAATTGATCTTGCAAGATTAAAAAATTACACAATTTCAAACATTGAAAACTTCATTTATAAAATATCAATCGAGGACAATTACAAACATCCGTAATTATCCTCGATTTTTATAAACACTTTTTTGTTATAATACCCCGTCATCCAGAAGAAAATCAATAAGTCCGATATGCAGAACGCCGTCATCGTTATACCAGCGCTTGCGGATGTCTTTTCGGACAACGATCTTCGGGAAAGAATCGTTTGTCAGGGATAGAGGTTTCAATTCCTGCTCGGTCTTTGCTTCATCAGGCAATGCGAAGGCCGATTGGATATATATCTTCCGGTTTCCTTTTGCGGTTATAAAGTCTATCTCCCTTGCGGTCTTTGAATAGCTGCCGGTGTTGTTCCTTTCGTTTGCATAGACAACACCAACGTCCACGGAAAAGCCCCTGACGATCAGCTCATTGAAGATGATATTCTCCATGATATGTGTCATTTCCTGCTGACGGAAGCCGATTCTGGCGTTTCTAAGTCCTATATCCTCACAGTAATACTTATACGGATATTCAAAATATTTTCTGCCCTTCACGTCAAACCTTTTGCTCTCTCTGAACAGAAAAGCATCCTGAAGGTGATCTGCATAGGAAGCAATGGTATTGACGGAAATACTTTCCCCTGTTTTAGAATTGATCGTGTCGGAAATTTTCTTCGGATTGGTCAGCGATCCGACAGACGAGCACAGCAAGTCGATCAGCATCTCCAGTATATCCTCACGCAGGATCTTTTTACGCTCCACAATGTCCCTGATATAAACCTCACTGAAAAGCGAGGTCAGATAGTTTGCTTTTGCGGTGTCGTTCGGTCGTGAAAGGATCAGGGGCATACCGCCGTAGAAGGCATAGTCCTCAAAAGCGTCCTCTTTGTCCCCGCCGACGGCGGAATAAAACTCCGCAAAGCTCAGAGGATGAACCTGTATTTCATCACTGCGGCCGCGAAATTCCGTCAGAATATCCTTTGACAGCATCTTTGAATTGCTCCCCGTGACGTATATATCCAGCTCCGGGAGAGACCGCAGATCGTTCAGTGCATCATAGAAGGTGATTCTCTTCCCGTCCGGATTATACGGATTCTTCACGCTGTCCGACATTTGTATCTCATCGACAAAAAGATAGAACTGTCCTGTCTGACCTTCGACTATGTTTCTGACATATTCCGCCAGCACCAGAGGATCACGGTATTTTATATCCTTTGTCAGATCAAGTTCAACAGAGAGGATATGCTCTGACGTTACGCCTTGCTCCAGAAGATATTTTCTGAACAGGGTATTCAGCAGAAAAGACTTTCCACACCGACGGATACCTGTGATGACTTTGATCTGACCGTCCCACATATAGTCGATCAGCTGCTGCAGATATCTGTCTCTTTTTATCTCCATCAAAACCACCTCATTGAAAAGTATTGCTATTATTGGTGTAAGTTTTCAATATTATACCATAGACGGAGAAAAAAAGCTATAGATAAGGTTTGACTTACGGCGGATAGTAAAAAATAACCGTACCTTTCATTTCTGATTGGTACGGTTTTTGGCTATGTGGACAAACCTGCTTTTTTTGTAAATTCTTCAACAGACATTTTAGCCTGTGCTGCTGCTTGCATGACTGTGATAATACCATTCTTCACTAAATCAGCAAGCGTAGTGATGATTCCTTCCTCTTTGCCTTCCATTCTGCCTTCAGCTCTGCCTTCGGTCAATAATTCTTCTGCCCAATCTTCAACTGCTTTACACATATTTACCGTCTCCTTTCTGCTTTCTATTTCGTATTCAAGATTAAATTCTCCGAATGTAGTTATCATCTCGGCAGCATCTATCGGCAAACTACCGAATTTTGCTTGATCCATAGCAATTTGCTTGATTCTTTTCTTGTCTTTGGAGTATTTGATAAATTCAAGAACAGTTCCCAATTCTGTTTGGAAAGCACCTAATTCTTCGTCATTGATATCCGCCGGGGTAATCAAATTCAGCCTATAGTCCGGAATATATTTCAACAGACTTTCATCCCTAACTGTCAGCATTTCGCGCAGTGATTTAGGTGCATCCCACTGTCCTGCTCCGAGATAGAGCGTCAATGTTATCACCGGCAATAATTTATCGGATTTGTAAAAACCTGAAAGAAACTCACCGACATTCTCAGCCTTATCCTTGTGACTTCTGTGTATTTTTGTGATAGCTTCGATCTGTTCCGTATATTGAATTGCATCATACAGCATATTTCTAGCAGGCATGGCATAATGCAGCTCGGATTGAAGTTCCGCCGCTAATAACAGATAGGTACAATCCTTATCTGATTTTGCACTGACTATTTTTATCAGATCTCGCTGTTTTTGTACAGGAGAAGCCTTTCCGTCCTGCCCATAAGGCAGAGTAATTGCTGTTGTATCAAGTGGTTTCAGCTGATCCGGCTGAATGACCTGTCTGCCGCCATACAAGTAAAAATTGAACAAATCGGCAAAGCGGGCATTATCCTGTAAATACTTTTTAGAAACTGCATCCTTATCGGACATTTTCATCACTTCCTTGTATATATCATATATCTACTGCATTTCATCTGTCAAGATGTAATACGGGACTTCAAGTCCCACATATAACTATTTATTTTTGAAAAAATGTCTATCACCAACAAGACGAAAATAAACATACTCATATATGCCCGTAAAATGCCCCAGATTAAACGAAAACAATAAAAGGAGTATAGTGATACCCCTAAGCCAAAAAACGCTTATTTGGGCTTCTATGACGGTTTTAGAGCAAACACGATTTTTCGTCTATATTTTAATTCTCAAAAAGAAATTATTAGTTTATTTTTGCTTTTTTTTGAATTCCTGAGTTCAGCCCTGTTTTTAAAATCGTCAGAAATGCCCGAAAAACGCCCCAGATTGAACGAAAACAACAAAAGGTATATAACTATACCCCCTCGCATTTACCCCCTCTTAAAACGCCGTATTTTGAGCATATGCAAGCAATCTAAAAAGTACTAAAATAAACGACCGTTAAAAATGATACTTAAAAACACCTCTGAAACTTTTTATTTCAGGGGTGTTTTTGATACTTTTATAAATAACGTTTATTTTGATACTAAAAATCAAGAATTTTTACAAGACAGTCTTTTGAGTTCAGCAATTTTCCTTTCGTGTTCCCGAATAGAATTTTCAATGCGTAATCTGTCATCTCCGCTTGCTCCCTGTAAGGCTGTTTTCAGTCTTTCAAGCCTTTTTGAAACCATTTCATGCTCTGCCCTGTTCAGCTCTTCGGCAAAATTTTCTTTATACTCTGAATTCTGCATTTTTCTCTTAACGCTTTCCGTAAATACTCCGCCATCATTCGTCATGCTTTCAATCACCTCAAGAGCCTTGAAAAAGAGATTGTACAGGCTGACACCATATTCAGCTCCTTGCAGAATTTCTTTCATTCCCTGACTTACTTTCAGGCTGTTTTCCTGATATTCTCTGAAAATATCCTCTGTTCTTTGTGCTTCAAAGAATTTTGGCTTCAAAGCGTTTTCTATCTGCCGGAGTTCTTCTGACGGTGGCTCTTGTTCTCGTACTTCCGATGCATTATCAAAAAGAGCATTTATTTTCTCTAAGTCAATCATTTTTTCGTTTTATTCGTATTTAGCAAGATTATTCCAATCAATTTCATCAGAATCAATATATCCGCTTGCTTCCGCTTCTCTCAGTTCGGCTGCTTCTAAGGGTGTCAGTTTGGTATAATCAGGATCCCACGCAAGTACAATACGCTTTACCATCTCAAAAGCGAGATTTCTTTCCTGTTCCGGCAGCATATCAAGCATTGCCGCTATTTCTTTTGCCTGTGTACTCATTGCTCATTCCTCCCATATTACTTGTAAATGTCGCCTCTATTGCCGATTTCGTCAATAAAAAGTTCCGGCGGTTTATGTGTCAGCTTTTCAATAGCGTTTTTTATTCTTGCAACAGTTGAATTATCTTGTTTAGCAAGAAATTTCAGTGATTTTTTACTATATTTTATCTTCATAGCTTGAAACTCCTTTTTATAGGCTGTCTCTGACAAATTTCTTGTGTATATTATACCGCATACTCAAAAAAAAACAAGTAAAAGACATAAAGGTTCAGCAACATACTAAAATCTGTCAGAACCCCCTTAAAATGCTCTGTATTGAACGAAACAACGATAATACATAGTTTTATATCCCATTGAGAAAAAATGCTGTATCGGGCTTATATGACGGTTCTACAGCTATGTGTATTTTTTTGTACCGATAATTACAATATTTCATCATCTTCATATCTGTCATTTTTCGCTGAAACGCTTATTGCACCCTTTACTTCCTCAAAGTAGTTAAACATAGCATAAAAATCATATCCTATCTTGCCGCCTGTCCTGCCGTTGCGGTTCTTGAGTATCACAGCTTCTACTTCACGGGGATTTTTGCTCTTTGCCGCATCAACATCAAAATTCTTATCCCCAACGCCCATCAGCTGTAAGCCGATAAGAACATCTGTGGAATATTCAATAGCACCGCTTTCTTTGAATGCCTGCATAGACACCTTGTTGCTGTAATTTTCACGGTTGAATGAACTGATCACGACAACAGGTATCTTGTAATCTCTTGAAAGCCGCTTGAAATTTAGTATTGAATAATCCGTATTTGTCTTGTCTGTGCCGCCGTTGTTATGTGGCATAAGAATCTGGAGATAGTCTATGATAACAACAGGCGGCTTTTTCCCGTTACTGATATGTTCTTTGACCTGTTCGATAATTGTATCGGCTGTCACATCCCCCATTCCCTCACGGATAAAAATATTCTTTGCTATGCTCTGATAGTCACGCATAGCACCTTTTATCACCTCTTGCTCAGCAGGATTGTAATGTGAGTATCTTTTTCCGGTCAGTATTCCTCGTGTAGTTTTGGCGTTTCTGACATCTCCCCTTGCTGAAATCACTCTTTTAAGCGTATTACGGCTGACAGATTTTGCCATTAATTCATTTTTGGACATTTCAAGAGAAAAAATCAATACTTCGTGTCCCTGTTCGGCTATCTGATCAGCCATCTGCAAGGCAAAAGTAGTCTTGCCGAGAGAAGATATTGCTCCGATCACATACAATCCCTCATAAAGTCCGCCGTCTAAAACATCGTCCAGAGCCTTGAAGCCTGTCGGAAAGACTTCTGTATTGACACTGTCTGCTATACCGTCAATAAAGCTCTCAAACAACACCTCTGCACAGTATTTCCGGTCATACTCAAAGCTTTTCTGTCTTTGACACTCTTCTATCAGCCTGTCAATATTGTCTATCCCGTATTTTACTGCCCTTGCAAATTCTTTTCTGTTGGTCATCAGGCTTTCGTTGCTATCCTTGTGATTTCCGTTGGGATTATACACACAATAAGAGATATTTCGCTTGTTAAAGCCCTCTATCAATGCATTTTTAGCCTTTTCGCCTGCTTTATCATTGTCAAGAGAGATAATAAATTTTTGATTTTTTACTCTTTCACTGTGGTCTAAAAGCCCAAAAAAAGTATTGATATTGCTGACACTGCCCAATCCTACAGCATTTCCACCGACATCAATAACTGAAAGAGCGTCCAACTCTCCCTCAACTACATACACAACACCACTGGATTGAAGTGCTTCTTCGTTGAAAATATGCACATTTCCCACTTTCGATTTGGTGTAATTCCTTTGATTTTCAGGGATTTCAGCGGGTTTTCTTGTATCCCTTGCAAGATAGGAATTCCTTGAAGTAGGAATAATCAGTCTTGGAGTCGGACTTGATTGTGGCGATTTTGGGTGCTGCCACTTTGCATCATAACCCACAAGAAAGCGATTAAGAGTATCAATTGAAATTCCTCTGTGATAATCCGTGTCCAGCAAATTTTTATTGCATTCCCGATAAAATGAAGTATAATCTGTATTTTTTTCTCTGTTGGGTGTATTATCAATTTTCAATCCATACTTTTGGGCAGCATACTGTACAACTTCATTTTTTGAAATTCCTTCTGCCTGTTGT
>Ga0256407_10010384_pt1 | contig 13099 bp, 11 predicted proteins | sample RumenRJG_04DNA_FD_193489 | JGI IMG/M metagenome (GOLD analysis project Ga0256407, IMG submission 193489) | Bovine rumen microbial communities from Lethbridge, Alberta, Canada - RJG_04 | ecosystem: Host-associated > Mammals > Digestive system > Stomach > Rumen | place: Canada: Alberta... | reverse complement strand
TTCATTACGCCGGCCTCGCGCAGGATTTTTGTGAGCTGTCTTGTGTCGATTCCTTGAATACCTATGAGATTCTGGGCTTTCAAAAATGAATTCAAATTGCCTTGGCAGCGGAAATTGCTCGGCTTTTCGCACAGCTCACGCACGATGTAACCGCGAACCCAGCTTTTTTTGCTCTCAAAGTCCTCATTGATTACGCCGTAGTTTCCAATCAGCGGGAAAGTTTGCGTTACAATCTGTCCGAAATAGCTTGGATCTGTCAGCGTTTCAAGGTAGCCTGTCATGCCTGTGGTAAAAACTGTTTCGCCGATGACTTTTCCTTCTGCTCCGATTGAAGTGCCCTCAAAGACCTTTCCGTTTGCAAGAATTAGATATGCTTTGCTCAATTTTAATTCCCCAAAAGAAAAAGGCGTTCACTCCACTTGGGAACAAAATTCCCGTAAGTCGAATGAACGCCTTTGTTCATGTATTTTCGAGTGCTAATTATAGAACTTTCGGTGTTTTCGGTCAATGTGAATGAAATGACTTTTGTTTTAATAATCGATTGTTCCGTCTTCCTGCCGGGAATTGCTGGCCATGTTCCGCCATTTTTTGCTTTCATTCTGACGAATCAGGTTGAACAATTCGCAGCTGAGGTTTGAATTGTCAGGCTTTTCCTCATTCACGCCCTGCATTTCGGACTGAGTGGATTTTGCCTGCTTTTCTACCAGTTCACGCTCGCACAATTCCAGGTTTATTTTTGCCTTCGTGTTATTCGTGTCTGCAAGAATCGCCTTTTTAAAATATCTGGCGGCAACCTGATAATCGCCCTTTTGCTCGTAAGCCAAGGCCATGTTGTAAAAGCCGCTGCTTCTTAAATCTGACGGTAAAGTCTCGTCATCAAGATTGAGCTGGGAAAGTCTTTGGATTGCAAAGTCAATCTCGTTCATTGAGAGGTATGTCGCGCTCAAATCAAAAATTGCATATTGGTTTGCCAGAGAACCCTTTGGTGATTTGGAAGACGCGTTCAGAAAGTCTGCTGTTGCGGAAGTGTACTTTCCTTCGTACCATGCCCAAACGCCGTCTAGAATCTGTTTTTTCTCGGAAAGACAAGATGAAAATGTAAAGACAGAAGCAAAAATCAGCGTTGTGGAAAGAAGATTTTTGATTTTTTTGAATGATGAAAGCCTGAACTCAGAGAAAACAAACGAGAGTATAAGGCTGAGCAAAGTGAGGCAGATGAAAAGCGTGTGCTGATTAACTTTTTGAACTTCATAACTGAATACGCCCTCATCGTTGTCTGATTTTTTTATTTGATTCAATATCTTCCATGCCGAGCCAAGTTCGTGTGAATCCACATAAGTCATCAGAGCTTGCGAGCCGGAAATTTTCTGATAATAGTGCTTGTTCGCGTTCGAGGCCAGTTCTTGCATTTTTTTTGCGCGAAGAGCTGTCTTTACGATGGTTTTGCCGTCACCAGCCGTAATTTCACTTTCATTTTCTGAGCCGAAGCCAACTAGCGTGACAGGAATTCTAAACTTTGCCGCCATTTCGAGTGCTTTCTCAAGCTTTGAGTCTGTTTCGTCTCCATCCGTGAAGACCCAGATGTATTGTGATTTTGATGAATGTAGAGAAATCGCATTGATTGCGGCCTCAATTCCTTTGCCTAGTGAACTGCCGGAAGATGTCATGAGTGTGGGAGACAGTTCTTCAATCATATTGTGCATGATTGCGCTGTCTTCGGTTTCGGGAATTGCCACAAATCCATCACCTTTTGCCAAAACTGCCGAAAAAGAAGAAGAAAGCCGTTCCAGTAGCGAATTTGAATAAAGCTTCACGGCTTCAAGCCTGGTAATTCTTTTTTTGCCGGTTTGATAAGGCGTGGCGACATCTTTTGCGAGCATGGAATATGAAATGTCGAAGACAAAGAAGACATTGCTCCCGCTTTTGTGTACGGGAACTTTTTTTGAGCTGAATGAAATTTCACTGAAAGCAAGAACAACAAAAATCCATGCAAGGCAGCGGAAAAATGTTCTGGTCAAAACAGAAAATTTGAGCGATTTGACAAGCGCAGTGCTGGTATTTGTTTCTGTTGAGGAAAGTGTGCGGGAGATTCTTCTTAGCCTGAGAATGACATAGAGGATTGCCGGAAAAATTAACAATATTAATAGAAGAAACTGTGGCTTTTCAATTGAGAACGAAAAGAATTGCATCACAAGACCTCCGAAAGTACGATTCTGCGGAAGAATAAGCTTGCGCCAAACAAAATTATTGCTATGAAAAGGAACAATGGATAACAGTTTTTGTCGGAAGAGCGGTAATGAAATGTCTGAACAGATTCCTCGCGATGAGAAATTTCTGCAAGTGCTTCGGAAAGTATTTGCGTTGATTCAATTCCGAAATATTTCCCGCCTGCAATAAAAGCAAGATTTTCAAGTGGAGCCGTATCGAAATCAGATTCATAGAAGCCTGAATGAATTTTGCCGGTTTTTGGATCAATGTATTCGATTGGAACTGAGCCTTTTGTACCGATTCCGAATGTGTAGAGCGAGATGCTGTTTTCATTTGCGAGGAGTGCCGCCGTTTCCGGGTTAACGGAACCCGCATTGTTTTCGCCATCGGTGATAAGCACGATACATTTCTTGGGAGCCTTGCTTGAAACAAGGTGGTAAATTGCCGTTGTCAAACCGATTCCGATTGCCGAACCTTCGCCAAAACTTCCAACTTCCAAAGAATCAAGCTGCTTTTTAAAGAAATCCAAATCATTTGTTGGCGGAACAATACATGCAGCTTCGCTTGCCATGGCAACAAGACCGTAGCTTGCACCTTTTTCGCTGGAAATCAATGTTCTGATTCCGATTTTTGCCGCTTCAAGCCGTGTTGCAAGTCCATTTACAAGGGAAATATCTCTTGCCGCCATCGAAGGACTTGTGTCGAGGACAAAAAGAATGTCTGTTCCGCGTGAAGTGTAGATTTTTTCTTGGTGTCGGATAATCGGATTCGCAAGGGCTGTCACAAGAAAAATAAAAGCCAAAACCGAAAGAAATTTTGTCAGATTTGAAAAAAACAGACCGATTGAATTTTTGTATATAAAGACTTTGCCGCCCCAATCAGAAAAAGTGAGCGGAAATGCAATCTTTGAAAAAATGCCGAGTTTGCGAAGAATATAAAGCAGTGGCAGTGCCAAAAGCCAGATGAATGCGATTGAGTGTTCGAATTGAATCATTCTTCCTCCTCGGTGTCAAAATCTTCAACCAGGTGAACCGCACTTTCGCTGATTGTAAATCTTTCGTTTTCTCCGTTGTTCTCATTTTTTTGTGAGAATCTGCCGTTTTCTGCGAAGCGTACATAATCAAGCCGTGTAAAAATTGAAAGCAATGATTCGACTATGTTCTGCTGTTGTTCGCTCATTGTTCCGCCGCAAAGCTCCGAGAATTCCGCGTAAATCTTGCTGGTTATAATAGAAGAAAAATCCGTGCCGAAGCGTTTGTTCAAAAAGTCGCGCAGAATGTGCTGGAGTTTTTCGGCATAATCTTTGTCGGCAACAATTGTTGATGAATTCTTTTGGAGCTGGAGGATTTTCCTGATTGTTTTGCGAGAATTTTTTTTGAGCGAGTACATGTATGAAATATTTCCAAGAAAACGTGCGATTTTTGGAAGATGAAGCAGGGCAAAAAGAATTGATGCAAACAAAATGAAGGCGATAATTGCAAGAATAACAAGAATTGTAGTTGTGCCAGGGAGCGTGAGCGGCGTGACTTGTGGCTGGAAATTATGCGAGCCAGTTTTTTCGACCAAAGATTTTATTTCGATTGGCGAAAGCTCGATGATGAACGGCGTAAAAGTTATAGCCATCGTGTGCTTTTCACGAATCCTTGAAAAATCCAGTGAAGAATTGACAAGGGTCGTGAGATTGAATGGCGAAATTTGCAAAAATCCTGTTTTCCATGGGTGCACTGTGAGTGTCAGCGTGTATTCAGCGTTTTGTTTTTCGAGAGTAGCCTTTGTGACAGTAAAATCAGCCGCGTTTGCCTTGAAAAATTCATATTCGGTGTTAAGATTCAGAAAAGTTGAGGCAGATTCAGAAAATTCTCCGCCAAAAATCTTTGCCTCTGAATGGAAAATGTAGCGGATTTCTACAGTGTCGCCGATATAAATGATTTTTGGCATGACAAGCTGAAGATTCTGAGCATGGCTCGGAGCTGAAAGCAAAATCAGGAGAGAAAAAATTGCAAAAAACTGCGGAAATCTGCGCTTCATTCTATGACCTTGCCTTCTGCTTGAAAAATCTTGACAAAACCAGGGCCGCATCATCCTCGGTGGAAAGAACAACTGGGCTTGCGCCGTGCTTTATGCAAAATTCCTTCCATAAATCTGTTCGCTGGCGGTTTGCTTCGCGCCATTCATGTTTGAATTTTTTGGAAAGAGTGGGGAAAAGACCTTTTTTGCTTGTCTCCGGGTCAAAAAACGGAACCGTACCCATGTTTGGAAGCTCTGAATCTGTTGGCGAAGTGATTTTTACGGCAATAACGTCATTTTTTTGTGCGAGCTGTGCGAAAGGCTTTTCCCATTTTGCGCTGCGAAAATCAGAAAGAATGAAAACGAGCGAGCGTTTTTTGAGAAGTTTTGCCGCACCAGTGATTGCGTTTGGCAGGACAGAGCCGTTTGACTTTTCTTCATCAGTAATCAAATCAAGTTTGTCGAGTTTCGAAAGAATCATCATTGAATTTTCACGCCCGGTCTTTGGTTCGCAAGAAAACTGAATCTTTCCGTCAAAAAAGACCGCTCCGATTGCGCCAGAAATATGCTCAGCCGCCAGCAAAAGAAGAGCCGCCGCTTCCTGAGCTTGAGAAAGCCGTGAAGAATCCAAGCCGGATTCCATTGAGCGGGAACAGTCCAAAATCAAAAATACCGAAAGTTCCTTGTCCTCTTCGTATTGCTTGATGAAAGCCCTTCCCATGCGGGCCGTTACATTCCAGTCGATTGAACGCACGTTGTCGCCGTGCAGATATTCGCGAACGTCACTGAATTCAATCCCTTGCCCGCGGTAAAGCGACCTGAAACTGCCGTTCTGCATGTTTTCGGCAATGCTGATTGCGCTGAGACGAAGTTGAGAAGCTTTTTTGGCAAGTCTGGTCGTGTTCATAGGCATAAAATTTAACCACGGATTACACAGATGTCACGGATTATGGAAGTGGCATTAAGTCCAGAATTTTCTGAATCAAATCGTCGCTTGTAACGCCGTCTGCCGCAGCCTCATAAGAAAGAACGATTCTGTGGCGAAGAACGGCCGGAGCTGCTTCTTTGATGTCGTCCGGGAGAACAAACTCCCGGCCTGAGAAAAGTGCGTGTGCTTTGGCACATTGCAAAAGCGCGATTCCTGCCCTGGGGGAAGCACCGAATGAGATATATTTGGAAATGTCGTCCTTTTTGGGCATCGTTCGGACTGCGATTTTTGATACCACCTTCTTTTCTGAAACAGGACGGGTGGCCGCTACAATCGAAACGATGTATTCAATCAGTTTTTCGTCACAGTTGACTTTATCAAGAAGGGCCTGCATTTCCTTCAATTTTTCTGCTGAAAGGATTTTTGAGACCTGAACCTGGCCTGCCTTGCCGGCTGTCTTTACGATTGCGACTTCTTCGGCAGGCGTTGGATATGGAACGAGAACTTTGAGCAGAAAGCGGTCCAGCTCGGCTTCGGGAAGATTGTAAGTTCCTTCCTGTTCGATAGGGTTTTGCGTGGCAAGAACGATGAAAGGTGAGGGGAGCGCGTGAGTTTCTTCGCCAATCGTGACCTGACGCTCTGCCATTGCCTCAAGAAGGGCCGACTGAACTTTTGCCGGAGAACGGTTGATTTCGTCCGCAAGAACGACGTTTGTAAAAACAGGTCCCTTTCTCACCGTGAATCTGCCGGAAGTCTGCTCGTAAATCAAGGTTCCGCTTACGTCAGCAGGGAGTAAATCAGGAGTAAACTGAATGCGCTTAAAATCAAGACCTGAAAGCTCGGCAAATGTTTTGACCGCCAGGGTTTTAGCCAGCCCCGGTACGCCTTCAAGCAGGATATGTCCGCCGCAAACAAGGGCCGTGAGGATGCCGTCGATGACCTGCTCCTGACCGACAATTCGTTTTGCGGCCTCAGTTTTAATCTGAGCCACAAGATTCTTGTATTCAGTAAATTTTTCGTCCATAAAAGAAGTATATCAAATTTCCAGAAATTATTGTAGTATTGAAATAAATATTCGAAAATTATGCAAAATATTCACAAAAATTGCGTTTTTATGCATAAATATACAATTTTTAATTGACACTGAATATTTCTATCAATAAAATACTTTCATCATGTTAAATCCATTGGCACAAGAATTGAATGACACTCTCCGCGGCACAGTTGCAGGAGAGCTTTTGTCGGATTTGGGAAGCCGAATCTTCTTCCCACGGGGCATTATTTCTCAGGGCGCAGAAGCCCGACAGTTTGGCAAAGTCGCGAATGCAACTATTGGCACCACGATGATTGAGGGCAAACCAGCCGCTCTTCCGTCTGTCAAAAAATTCGCGCCTGAGCTTACAAATGCTGAGCTCGTTTCTTACACACCTACAGCCGGCAACCCTGACTTGCGCAAAAAATGGAAAGAACTCATGCTCAAAAAGAATCCGGGCTTGGCTGGCAAGGCTACTTCAAATCCTGTCGTAGTTCCTGGCCTCACAGCCGGTATTTCATATCTTTCTGACCTTTTCGTGGATTCAAATCATCCGCTTTTGGCCGCAAATCCTTCATGGGACAATTACGCTCTCGTTGTAGAGACTCGCCGTGGAGCAGAGCTTCACACATTCAACATGTTTGCAAACGGCGGATTTGACATTGACTCTTTCAAAAAGGCAATGGAAGAAGAAGCTAAATCCGGTTCAATCCGCGTTTTGCTCAACTTCCCTCAGAACCCAAGCGGCTACTCACCGACAAACGCTGAGGCAAAGGCAATTATCGCAGTCGTAAAGGAACTTGCAGAAAAGGGCACAAAAATCATCGTTTGGGATGACGACGCATATTTCGGACTCAATTACGAGGAAGACATTTACCCTCAGTCACTTTTTGCAGAATTCGCTGATTTGCACGAAAATGTCCTAGCCGTAAAAGTTGACGGTCCTACAAAAGAAGATTTCGTATGGGGATTCCGATGCGGCTTCCTCACATTCGCAGGTAAAGGTATCAGCGACGAGCAGTATCTTGCACTTGAAAAAAAACTCATGGGCCTCATCCGCTCATCAGTCAGCTGCTCTTCAAGCCCAAGCCAGTCAATTTCCCTTCACGCCTTCTCAGAGCCAAAAATCGAAGAAGAAAAGAAGGTTTTCCGTGACATGCTCTGCGCCCGCTACAAAAAAGTCCGCGCATTCGTTGACACACATAAATCAAGCGTGCTCGAAGCATTGCCGTTCAACTCAGGCTACTTCATGAGCTTCCACACAAAATGCAACGCCGAAGAATTGCGCCTTAAAATCCTGCACGAAAAGCAGATTGGCACAATCTCAATCGATTCAAGCACTTTGCGCGTAGCATTCAGCTCGGTAGACGAATCAAAAATCGACCAGGTTTACTCAGCGATTTACGCCGCCGCAGAAGAGATGAAATAAACGGAAAGTTGAAAGTGGAAAACTGAAAGATGGATGGGGGAAGTCTCCCCCTCGGCTACAATGGCTTCGCCATTTTCGCCTACCCCCTCTCCTAAGGGGCAAGCCCCTTAAAATCCCCGATACAGGCTCGCGGTTCAGGCATAGCCTTCACCGAGACTCGACTACAAACTCACCTCGTGAGTTTGTTCGCCTACGGCGACCGTCTCCCTACCCGCAACGCCCGCTTGTAATAATCACATGGACTGGCTCCGTGTGATTTTTTTTCGCAAAACAAGTTTCCGCGTGCCTTTATAAAATACTTGTCGTTTTTGCTTAGATAGTGTACTATACGCATTATAGGGGATGCTTGCATCTGCGGCGGCTTGCCTCCGATTTCTCATGAATGAAGGAGGCCGTCTGTATGACGTTTTATGAAATTGTAATGCTTGTTATTACAATCATTTCACTGATTATAGATCTGCTCTCTTTCCTGTTAAAATAGGACTAAGAGCATAAAAAAATAACCGCCCATAAATGAAGTGTACCAGACTTCAAGGGCGGTTTTTACAACCTGCTACGGAGGCGGTCGCTCATTTGCAAGCGTCCCCGCTTTCTTTTACTATACACTGCTATTGCAGTTTCGTCAACTTTTTGGACTTTCTGCACACTTCATGTGAGTCTTTCTATATTATTTCCCGAAATATCCCTGGAGTTTATTTTTTCAATAAATCCTTCATTATGGCAAAAATATGATTGGCTTGCGTTTGGGGAAGCTGTTTATAAATAGAAAGAAATGTTTCTGAGTTGAAATCTGTCGTATGAATGTTCTCATTGAAAAAATCAGACGGAGTTATTGAAAGAAAATCACAGATATTGAAAAAAGCTGACATCGAAACAGAACGCTGACAAGTTTCAATTTTGTTGATGTAGGATTCATTTTGACCAAGTGCAAGACTCATTTCTCGTGCTGAAATATTTCGCTCGTTTCGCAAGAAGCGCAGTCGGTCTGCAAAGAAATTTTCTGTCATAATTTGCCCTTAATTTTATTATAGGCTAGATTTTTGTTGACATATTGCCTTTTAGGGTGATACTATTTTCTTTATATAGACTTATAGGCTATGAGAAATTGTTTAAGAAGTCTTAAAGACTTTAAAAGAGGTTAAAGTGAAAAAAGTAATTAATTCGTTTATAGTGATCGGACTGGCAGTTCTTGTTCTTTCAGTTTGCTCCTGTTTTGGGAAAAGCAAAAAACTGACGAAGGAGAACCTTCCAACTTTGGTAGGAAGATATTCTGAACTTTGTGTAGTTAACAGCGGGGGTTATAATTCACGCCCTGTAGTTGAAAGAATTGCCCTTGAAATTAAAGAAGACGGAACTTATTGTTTTACGATTATAGATGGAAAGAAAAGGGGAATAAGAAGCCGAGGGACTGTTTCCGTTGAAGAAATTGCGAAAGATTCTTTTTTACCCATTCACAAAATTAGCACTACATCAGCCGATGAAATACGAAATCTGCTATTTGAAAAGGCATTTTTTTGTCAGTTGAATCCTGAAGGTCTTGGAATCCAATATGAATGGAATCCTGATAAAGGTATTTTTGATAGCGAAATGATGACAGATAATTTTTGGGATCCCCCGGCCTCAGCTAAAAAAATGATTCAGCTTGATATGCCATTGGAATTCGTTTTGGTTTCTGACGGCTCTTCTGACAGTTCTGTTGTAAAAATCAATCGCAATAGAGGGGATTTCCTTCTTCAGAAAAATAATCGCGATATTGACAGCGAATGGAAAATTAGAAGTCTTGAGCGAAGCGGCTTGAGAGGACTTTAAGAAAAAAATTACGAGAAGGAGCTTTTATTTATGAAATTTACAAAAAAATTGCATTTTCTTCATTACGCTGAAGATTATATAGAACCTGATTATTTCAGAGGGCCGGATGAAGACGAAGAAATTCCTTCTGCTGAAAACATAGAACTGGAAGTCATTCCGCAAATTTGCCGGTTGCCGGACGATGATATGGATTTGTTCGATAAACTTATGAAAAAATGGGCAGAGATTTTTTCACGAGAGATAAACATAATTGATATGAAAGAACAAGATGATAATACTTTCTCTGTTGATAATCCAAATGGGACATATACTAAATTCTTTGAAACAAACGAGAGCATCTTTTCAGTTTTGAAGGGCATAGTTCCTGTTATGCATGAAGATTTTGAAGATGATCCGTGGATTATCGATTATTTTTCTATTGCTTTTGCAAATAAATCAGATTTGGATAAAAAGTTATCCATTGAATTTGCTCCATTCAAAAATCTTGGAACTAGACTCGCTGTTACATTCGAAAATGGCGATAATGCTTTGACTTCTGGTGTAATGATTGTTCAGAGACCTGACCAGCAGACTGATGGTGGTCTATGTTATCGAAATGTTTTTGAAATGGCTGGCTATCAAAAACTAATAAAGCCATTTGAAAACTTTATAGAGAAAATTTTATCTGCTGAATATGAGTATTCAAAGAATCTTTATGATTCATCTAAGAAGAACGCTTTTGATGCGTTGGATAGCTTTTAAGAGATTATCAGGGAGAAATACAATATGAATAATGAATTAGAAAATTTTGATACTAGAATTACACAAAATCATCTTCCTGTTCAAACGGAACTTTCTGATTTTGACAATTTCATTGGCTTGAAGTTTGGTAGTGGAATATTTGATAATATTTTTAAGCTACGGTGCTTTGGTTGGAAAGTGACAAATGTTTTTTTTGAAGAGAAACTCTTTGGAAAAAATCTTGAAACTGTTGTTTTTAGAAATACTGAATCGTCATTCTTTGATTGCCATGTTGAATCGCTTCGTCTTTCTTATTCACTTGAAAAAAACAAAGGCTTTTTACTTTCTCAAATTCTCATTGTTTTTAAAAACAATGATGAAAATATAGATAAAATTGTCAAATTAACGGAAATCTTAGTTCAAAAATATAATTTACAGCGTAAGACTTTTTTTGTTCATCCATCAACAGGGCGTGAATTACAAGCGTTTGACAGTGCCGACAAGAATTATATTATTTTGGTTTTCTGTGAAAAAGGTGCAAAAGAGACTTTGAAAACTGAACAAAAACTTGCATCTTTTTTAAATCCTTATAAATATCAATATGAGCTTTTTTTAGGTACGCCTTTTTATGTTTTAAATAAGTTAGATGAAAATCAGCAGGATTTAAGACTTGTGACACTTCTTGCCGCAAATTATGCGTTGTCATCTGAATCTGAAAAGAGATTCCTTGCTTTTTGGGATTCTGATGATAAGAAAAAGTATTTCTCTGATTTTGCTACGAAAGTTCAGCAAGTTTTTGATGAGCCGAGAGAAGATTTTGATTTTGATAAGATTTCAAAACAATTTGAAGAGCTTTTTATAAAAGAAGAGTCTGATATTTCAGAAAAAATTGCTGCGGCAAAAGAAGCTAAACGCTTGGCTCGAGAAAAAAAGAAAACTGAACAAAAAGAAAATGGTGTTGAGCAAAAGCCAAAAAAGAAGATAAAAAATCTTCCAAATCTCGGTGATGTCATGCCAGAGTATATTCTGAAGGCCGCAAAACTTAAAACTGACGACATGGAAGTTTTTGATCGATTGATGGAAAAATGGCTTGATGTTTTCTCCCGTCCATTGTCATTTACCGCTGCTTATGATTCAGAAGAAATTGAAAAGAAATCAAAAGAAATCTTGTATGAAGCTGGAATAGACTCACCATTCGGCGAATATAATTTGGATTCTTGCTATAGAAGTTTATTGGAAGGGCTTGATAATTATTTGACGACTGAATATAGCAGAATGTATGAAGGTGATGGATATGAGATACGACTTTATCTTGGTTCGTATATAATTCCTCGGACTCTTAATACAAAAGAACCAGAACGAAGCGAAGCTGTTCATTTGGAATATAGAAAGTATACGGATTCAGGTGAGGCAAAATCAATGATATTCAACTTTTATCCGTATGCTGCAATTGGAACTCGTTTGGAACTGCGTTATGTAGATGAAAAGCAAGAAATATCATCCGGTATTATGATTATTCAGAAACCGGAGGGGCAGGTTAGCGGAGGTCTGAGCCTTCAAACGCTGCTTGAATTTGGTAACTACAAGAAAGTTCAAAAGCATTTCGAAGATTTCCTTGAACAGCTATTAAGAACTGAGGAAAATCTTAAAAATGATGCATATAACGAATATAAAGAAAATACTCTCGATGGCCTTGATGATTTGTAATTGATTTTCTTTTTTGGGATAGAAAAAGAAAACTTTGAAAAATTAGGTAAAAAATGAAACGAATTACAACTTCTCTTCTAATGCTGGCAGCCTTTTTGATTTCGGGGCTTTCTGCATTTGCGGAAGATTTTCTTAATAATCCAGCTTACATTGCTCAAACAGGCTACGATGCGACAAAAGAATCTGCTGAAAATGCCGCTTTGGTTGCGATTTCAAAATTCTTCCAGATGAGTATTGAAGTAAAAGCTGAGGAACGAACGACTGTTACAAATGTCGGCGCAAACAGCACTATGACCGAAGAAGTTTTTGTCAATTCTCAGACTGAACTTTTTGCGGTTCATTATACGAAGCCAAGGTTTGACAAAAAGCAAAAACAATACGAAGTGACGGCATACATTGACCGTGAGGAAGCGTGGCGGATTTATGAGCCAAAAATTGAGGATTCCGTGCAGAGTTTTGAGCAATTTTATTCGAATGCAATTTCTCAATCGGACAACCTTTCTAAAATCATCGGACTTTCGAGGGCTTCAAAAGAAGCAAAACAAAGCGAACTGATTAAAAAACTAGATTTTGCAATGATTTTGAATCCTGACCGTGCTGAAAAATATGGTGGAACTCGTAACAAAATCTCTGACATTGAGGCTGCAATCCGAAAAATAGCAAAAAGTTCTTCTGTTTCTGTAAAACTTTCTTCGGATTACGAGGATCGGGTTTCAAAATCTGTCAAAGAAATTTTCTCAAAAATTGGAATAAAAACTCTAAATGAAAACGCAGAATATCTTTGTTCTGTAGAAATCTCTGAGAACACACAAACTCTCCCTGCTGGAATATTCTTCACGCCATCTTTTGCGATTCAAATTGAAAAGGCTGGCGAAGTGATTTATTCGGTAAGCAGGCAGCTTAAAAAAATCGGTGCAAAGAACGAAGCTGTTGCAAAACAACGGGCTTTTTCTGCAGTTGCAGAAGAGATTCAAAAATCTTTACAAAGTGAACTAGCCTTTTAACGGCATAAGATATTTTGGAGGAAAATATGAAAAAAATTTTGATTGGATTTGCTGCGATTGCGGCACTTATGGCGACAAGCTGCGGAAGCACAAGCGGCGTGAGTTCAAATGCAAGTACAAAGCCTGCGTCAAACTCTGGCGTAACTGTTGCGGGAAAAGAGACTGTCGTTGTTGACTGGGACGGAAGAACGCTCGGAACGGAAGCGACCCCAGCTTGGCTTGCTCCTGCTGTTCGAGGTGATTTTTCTACTTAT
>Ga0256407_10010380_pt1 | contig 13103 bp, 15 predicted proteins | sample RumenRJG_04DNA_FD_193489 | JGI IMG/M metagenome (GOLD analysis project Ga0256407, IMG submission 193489) | Bovine rumen microbial communities from Lethbridge, Alberta, Canada - RJG_04 | ecosystem: Host-associated > Mammals > Digestive system > Stomach > Rumen | place: Canada: Alberta... | reverse complement strand
CCAGGGTTATACCGAGAGTATTAAATTAAGTTAGTTCCTTTAAGTTATTATTTAAGTTAGATATGATATGATATGATGCGTTAGCATTCAGGGCCATCTATGAGTTTGTTGAAACTGTTTGAACTGTTGAAACTGTTTAGCAAAAAAAAAAAATAGGTGATCAATTTTGATCACCTTGATATATTACATCCTGATATTTTGAGTAACTGTATTCATTGTTTGGAAGAACTATGGTTTTTATTTTTCGCCCGTGCGGAATTACTAATTTTTTTTCATCCTCGATTTGTTCCAAAAGTTCTAAAGTATTATTTTTGAAATAGTCTGCTGCTGCTTTGCGATCGCAGCCGGCTAATTTTATTTCGGTGGTTCCGTCATCTTTGTAACCAATATAACATTTCTTCTTCAGAAAGATCATGTAATGATAAATTCCGTCTATGTTCCATTCGCCCAGATTTGAATCTGGATAACCGGCGAGGACTGCGGCGGCAGTATTGGAAGCTGCCAAATCTTCCCGACGCTGGATAAGAGCTGCAAAGTTATTTGAATCTGGGCCAAATGAAAATTTGATAGAATCAGAATCAAGATAAAGGGGAGTAAATCCAGACCAATCATGAACCAGGCGCCAGCGTGTAAAACTGCAACAAGTTAAGCTCATGGCTATATTTATAGTTTCATTGGTTACAAGTTTGATAACGTCTTGATCAGTTTCAAATGATCTTAGCTGCAATCCCTTTCCGTAAGTAAGTTCTGTGTATAGTTTTATGATGTCTCTTTCCACGGCTCCAGCCGGCTGCTCCTCTTTGAGCTTGTATAGCTCTATTTTTGCATCTCGAAATTGTTTGGGCAAGTAGTTTGATTTGTCTTTTGAGTACATTAAAACTACATGAGCATCCGGAAAATATAATAGAATTTTTGTCAGCAGCTCATCGAAGCTGAGATCCATATATATTGAATAGTATTCGTCATAAAATAGTTTATCCCATTTCAGAAAACAAATCATTTGATCTTGATTTACAAATAATAACTCAGTTTCTGGGTGTTTTTTAAAATTACGTCGGAATGGTTGCATTTGATATATCAATTTTAATCTGCGCTCGTCGTCACCGTGGTAGTTGGGATCAATAGCCAAATAGTACCATTTGTTGTTTTTTTCAAATCGGCGTATTTTTTCCATTATCTGCTCGGCGCTGGTAAACGGATCCATTTTTTTTTCATATCCCATGTAATCAATATATTTTTCCCTGGGATCTATATCAATAACTGTCAGATCTCCGGGGAAAATAGGCTGATTAATTAAAACTGACATATATGCCGATTTAATATCAAATGATATGATATTTTCGTGGATTTTAAAAGATTCTGCTGGATCAAATTGAAGCAATCCGGCCATATTAGCGCATTGCAGCAGATTATAATTTCTTATAATCTGCCCTTCCCATTCCGGGAAGCGCATATTTCTAAACGAGAAAAGCCGGGGCAAATAAAAATTAGCGTCCTTTTTTCTCTGATCTCGAATTAGCGAGCCTTCCATTTTTTCGATGTTCCTTCCAATTGTTTGTCCTAGGTGGTGGAGGCTCTGGCCAGCAATCTTACAATTAAAATCAAGTACTGATTTAATTTTTTGCACTCCGTCGCCCTCGAAGCCTGAAACGTTGTTGCAGGCTAGCGGCTGCATATTAACCAAAATAAACGGCCTGGCGTCCGAAATTACCTTAAAAAGCTGGCCTTTTGTATGGTTCCCAGCCTGAGCAAACAAAAATTCGGAATTTTCACGGCTGAGTTTTAAGGCTTTAACAGCTCTCAAAATATCATTAGTAAAAATAAAAGATTTATAATCATATTTTTTATTGCGATCGCTCATTAGCTCACGCTTGCGCCGTAGCTCTTTTTCTAGCTCGTCTAAGGTGTTTTCTATGGTGTGTACATTTCCGGCAAATCTATCGCTATTTATCATGATTTCGCAGTCGTAGCCATCAAAATATAGATAAATTTCATCTTTGCTGATAAAATATTTTTTATCAATTTCGCTTGTCTTATTTTTTATCATCCTGTCCGCACTCGCAACAAGTTTCATTTTTTCAGCTCCTTACAATAAGTTGTTTTTTGCCTCTTGCTCTTGTCTCCATTCATCCAGCTTTTGCCAATATTCTGCGCTTGGGTAAGCTGGTATAGCTTTTCCTTTTTTCTTCATTTCTCTTTCAAAAATCTCTTTGTCTTGAAGAAACTGCTTGAAAGAATCGTAGTATTTGCTTGTACCTTTTTTGTGAGTGCCTGAATAGTAATCACTAAAAAAATTAAAATCCTCGGCTTGCTCCTCGGTGGCGCTCATGTACTCCCAGATTTCTTCGGAATCGTCAAAGGTTTCCGGATCCAATAAACTATCATCAACCCAGTTTGCAATTAGATCATGAGCGAGGCGGCCACGATATTTTATTACTTGTTTTTGGCCGCCTGCTCTGGGAGGCTCTGGCTCAAAATCGGGAAGATCAAGAAGCGGCTCTGGTTCTGGTTCTGGCTCTGGCTCCTGGGCAAAATTTAAATCCAGTGTACCGCCTAAAATGTTTTTTATATCAATTTTTCCCTTGCTTTCCAGCTCTCTTATGTGCTTTTCAAAGCCTAAAATTGACTTAGCTGCTTGCGAGGGAGTCTGAGCGCCCATCCGCTTAACGGTCTGCTGATATCGGCGGCCGAGGCTGCTTTCAAGCTCCATTTTTTCCATTTTGGCGAGCTGGGAAACGATATCAGATTTTTTTACATTCTTGATTTTTAAAAGCGGATCTACTTTTTGGCCACGGCGCTGAAGCTGTGCCCTTTGGCGCTTGTAAAAATCAAATACCTCTTGCTTACTTGCCTTTTTAGTATTGATATTCTCAATTACTCGGCGGCCTGATTTTCTACTAAATTCTGCCATTATTTTTCACCACCTTTTTTAATGTAACTTTTTTTAATTCTTTGATATTATAATCAAATTCAAATGGTTTGCACATGACGAGGAATTCTAAAAATCCTGCTGCTTCTTCGTATGAGTTATAAGGCTTTCCAATTTTTTTATTACCTTTACAAACGTAAAAATTAGATTTATTTTCCATTTTTACTCCTCCTTTTCCGGGAAATCCACTATACAGACGCCATTTATATAATTTTCGCAGGCCTCGCAGTTTGCCGAGGGTTCCGGGGCGCTGGTATCTATTTTTGATATTTTTATTGATGATACCTGATCTTGTATAAAATAACGTTCGATCAATGCAAGTGCTTTATCCTCAGCGATAGCCTCATTTTTTGCCATGATAAAAAAATTTCCGTGGCTGGCTGCTTGCTTGATCAGGCCGCAAGGCTCTTGTATAGTTATAATTAACACTGTCTCATACTCGACATTATATAATGATGCTCCGTTGTAAATGCAATTGTCGCAGTTACCAAAATTAAAACACTCCCCGTCAAGAGAATCACAATAAATACTTGTCATTTTATGCCCTCCTGATCGTCGAGGGCCTGGAAGTCCTCATCATGTATACACGTATAAACGTTACAGGGTGCGCATTCAACGGAGCAGATCCCCTCATGATCGCAATCCATACAATCATAATTTGGAAAATGCTGTTGCAGCATACGCTCCATTTGAATAATAGTGTATATCATTTTTGGTATATATTCGGGCGGCTTGCGCTTGCCCTGTTCCCACTGAGCAAGCGTATTAACCGGGATTCCGAACTTGTCAGCAAATTTCGCTTGAGACAAGTTAAGGGAAAGTCGTATGGATTTAATATTCATTGCTGCCTCCTTAAACATACATAATAACATCACGTGCAAGGCTCCTCAGGCTGTCAGCAGTAACATTTACAATTTTTGTGTGTACTCTCTTATCAGGTAAGATCCAATAAATTGTAACGCTTTCTTCGCCATTTTGATTGCGTTCATAACGTAAATTTAAAACATCTGGTGAGATCTTCTTACAAAGTATGAGTAGCTCATGCTCAACAAATTTTTCCTTTTCCTCATAAACATTCATTATCATTTTTCCAACTCCTTTAAAAAATCGTCAAATACATCATCTTCACACCAGGAACCGCACTTATTAGCCCAGTGGAACATATAATCGTAACGATTGCCGGTGACTGCTTCACAAAGTAAATTATGTAGGCTTGCTATAATGTCGGCTGCATTCGCATCCGTGCCATCATCAAAAGTAATAATGATATCATTTAGCGCAGAATACATAAAATTGTCATTGCGAAAAATTTTTTCGACCAGAAGTTGCGTTAACTTCTGGAGCTGTAACTGTGTCATTTTTTTCACCTCCTTTCAAAAAGCCCTCAAAATGCGTTTTAAGAGCTTTTTGAAAGGAGGGTATAATTATATATACCCTCCGGAGCTGAGGCGATCACGCCTCATCCTGCTGCATTTTTTCAATAAATTCAATTACATTCTTCATTGCAGTTTCGAGGCCTTGAGCGTATCGGGTGTAATTGTCATTGTCGTGCTTTTCTGGATCAATTTTGCTGAGTTGCTCTTGTATGTATTTTAAATAGCCCTTGCAAAATGCCTTTACATTTTCAATATCTTTCATTTTAGTTTCCTCCTTAATCGTAGAAAAATATTAATTTTTCTTTTGGAATTCCATTTTCTTCTGCCTGTTCTATGATACTTTCTTTTAGTTCTTCATACATTTCTTATTCGTCCGGGTTGTCCGATTCTGCGTACAGTCTTATTTCTTCATGATCGTTTATATATGGGTTTCCGCTGTTTTTGTAGTAGTCCATATCGCCTACACTGTCTAATACGTTGTATTCGCTTTCAGGCTCGTCAACGTCCTTTTGAAGTATTAATTGCATCCAGTTTCCTTCATATGTTACTTCGTATTTTATAAATCCTCCTTGCCCTGTCGGGCGGTCTTGTGTTTTTCCTTGATTATATTATATCACTCATTGACATATATGTCAATGAGTTACTCAAAAAAAAAAAATAGAGCTAAAATATACTTTTTGCACAAATAACATTACTTTTTATTGTATATAAACACAAAAAGGCACTCTTAAAGAGTGCCTTAAAAATTTTTATAGATATATGCCGCCTGCCAAAACGGATCTGATTATAGATTTTTCTTCAGCGGTGCAGGCGATCCCGTCAAGATCTATGCTGTTTATCTCGGTGTATCCGCTTGATATGTCTTTTAGCTTGCCGTATCTCATGCAAGCAAAGCCGACTGTATGGCCGTAATTATCCGGTACCTCAATTAGCCTCGGCTCCGTCACTATCAGCATTGGTGACAAATAGCCTTCAGCTCCTGAGAGTGCGCTTGCAGATCCTATCATCCTAGCCGGTAGCTGTGTATGTTGTAACTCGAATTTAGCGCTCTGGATCTCGTTTATAGATCCGGCAATAGATCCAACTGTGCTAAATCCTGCTGAGACTGCGCCGGCTATATCCTTAGCTGCTGCCTTGCCTGCGGTGCTGATCAGATTACCAACTACACTTGATACACCCTTTAACGCTGCGCCTTTGAGTTGCTGCGTCGCATTAAACATATTTGCTTCGAGAGTGGCTTGCTGTATCCCCGAAATAGGTACATCAATAGCACAATTTCCCGATCTGATTTCCATAAATTCGGAAACAGATCTATTGACTGCACTAGGAATACCGATATACGCCGTACAAGCGCCAGTAATGTAGTCAATATGATACTGTACATTTACCCATTTACCGATATATGTAGCAGTATCCAGCTTTACAGATCCGCAAAACGGTAAGTATAACTCAAATCCAACGTATTGATCAATCCAGCTATCACTAATACCGCTATACGCTTGGTATTGTGGTGCACAATACACCGATCCGCAATCATGTATATATGAGTTTTGAGCCATTTTGCACTGGATCTCTACTGTTGAGCTGCCGGCCTGATGGAGGGTAAGCGCTCCGAGCTTTACCGGAGTATCTGAGCCGGAGCCGATCATATCGGCAGGCACCGGAAAATATTTTAGACCAATAACGCAATCTAACGGATTGTTAGTTAAAAACATTTTTTTAGTTTTTAAGTCAATCTGAGCTGCATTTAAATCCGGGTCGCTCTCGTCAAACGGATCCCAGACTGACCAAAGAGCCGCAAAGACCTGATGAGCCTGCGCTTTGTACAAATTATAGCGCTGTGTTGCTGTTTCAAATCCGTCTAATTGTGATAAGTCCATACCGTCGTTATAGCCGTTTGGATCGGGAATAAATGGCGATGGTGGTATTGGTGGTTTTGACGGGTCATAATCACTTTCATTCATTGTTTTCCAACCGAACTGCGGCTGTTCTGTATTCTTCTCGCCGCTTGTGTATTCACCATAACCTATACCATCTACAAGCACACCTAAGTGCATTGTATCATCATCAAGCTGTGCTGTTTCAGCGTAAGAATAACTATCTGTGAAGAACATACCAAAACAAGCAGTTGCATGACGAACAGCTTCTCTAAACTCTGATTTAGTGTAGTCAGTCGCATTACAATAACATCTTACTTTTGTTCCACCACCTATTGTTGTAGATGTCCAGTTATTAAATTCAAGAGCACCGCAGTTAATAATAGCCCAAACGCTGAAAGTATCAGCCGTATTGTTGCCTGTTATTTCCCATAATCCAGACGCTTCTATTGAAGCACCAAGTCCAACGTTAATCGGACCGCCGATTGGAGTACACTCTGACCCTGTTGGTAAGATTTGAGGAACCATAAATGGATTATCTTCATTAACAAGAGTTCCGCCTGCTGTCATAGTCTTAACATATGGTGAGCCATCTCTAAAAGGTAAGCTTAGTGGGGTATTTGAAGCCATTATCATCATGCTCCTGCGTGCTCTTTTATCTGAGGATGTTGGTAAATCCGACGCTCCCGCCTTAGTATAAATTGAAACTTGAATTGACCAAACAATTGGACGTGTTTCTTTATATTGATTTAAATATGTATAAAGATCATATGTTCTTACATTAGTTGGATTTAAAGCATCATCTGAACAAGTAACTGTTGGAACAAGAACTGTTCTTCTACATGGAAATTGAGTTATAAATGTTAATAAATTTCGTGTTGCATAATCTGTGAGATAACAGTGATATGTTTGAACTGGGTCTCCAATTTGCAATGGAGAATCTTGCGGGTCACCCGGCATCCATCTCATTGCTGTGAATTCATATCCTTGTGTTCCAGATGGTGTTGCTGGTGCGTTTACATAGAAATCGCTCCATCTTTTGCTATTATTACCATATCCCTGTGATGTAGAAGTTATGTATGATGTGTAGAAATAATTCCAGACATTTATAGTTTCTTCACCCTCATTAACAATATCTCTTATTGAACTTTGGTCTTGTTCTATTCTGTTTGAGAAATACATTATCTTACTATATGGGCAATAATTTCCAGACATTCCAGCAAATTCAATTGACTCATCGAAAACTTTACCCATTAAAGTAGATTCAAATGTTGGGTCGTAATAAGTGCTGTCAGTTTTATAAGCTCTATATATAGCATTACCAAGAACAGCTCCATATCTTGTTTCAGTTGGTCTTGACACTAATTCGCTGTTATTAAGAAAGTTAGCAATTTTAAACTGCTCATCCTCTGGCACTTGAGATTGCCAGTTTCCGGTGCTTATTGGCACCCAATTTTCTTTTAAACCATAGTAATTTTCATTTACTTCCATAATATTCTCCATGTTCAATTGGTACATACCAGTTTACTTTACTACCATATACTTGATCATTAATCACTTTCTTGACCTCCTTTCGTGGGCGTACTATGTACGGCCCCATTATCATTAATTACAGTAAACACCCACGGAGCAGAAGAATCTTTTATAAATGGGCTTGAAAATACGCTGCTCTCTCCTTTTGTGACGGTGTGGAGCGTATCAAGAGGAAATTTATCATCAGGAACCCAGTTTATCCCGGCGCTCTCGCTGCGTGATACGCTGCACATACACTCTTTGATTAGTGATCCGTATGTTGCTAAAACGTCAATAGCGCACTCAAAGGATATTTTGCCGCCTACTCCAAAATTAATATTATTTATGCTGTATATGCGGTTGCCCCAATCTGCAATTAAGATGTGCGTGGCTGCGAGGAGCTGCGAGGAGTACGCCGTTATAATCTCAGGATATAACAAACTCATCGTTTCTCTGGTGTTATACGCTGCTACTGTTTCAATATCTGTAAATTGCTTGTTTAGGCTTCTGGGATCCGCTGTTGATCTCATAAATTTGACATTCATATTATATCACCTCACTATTTTAGCGGCCTCTTTGATAAATCCGTGGTAGAGATCCGCAACCGTATTATCACTATAATAAATTTGTCCGGCTCTGATTAGCGTATTGATTAATTCTGCGTAGGGGTGGCCGGTTCTGGTTCCAATAATTGCATACCTATCTGGCACCGCATTTAAAATAAAATAGTACTCTCCTTTTTTCGGCGCTCTGGAGGGTGACCAAACTATAAAATACGTACCGTTTTCACGATATCTCATTATCTGGCCTCTGATCCACTCCTCCCCGAAATACATAAATACTTCTTTTTTAAGATCGCTATTATTATAGACTTTAGAAGGTAAATGGCAGCTATCTTCCAACTCCCAGAAGCCCTCGGTAATGCTTTTACTCTTAGATCTAGAATTTGGAAAGGCGAAAAATGTTTCAAAAACTTTGCTTTTCTCATCGTCGCTCTGAGCTGGGCCGCCTATGTACTCAAATATAGTTGTCATATCCGTATCAGGGTATTTGATTTCATAGCGCTTGCCCGGCTGAGCTATCATGTTTTTGTTTATGCCCAACTCCGGAAAATATGGGCACCATTTAGACAAAGGGTTAGCCAAAAACCAAATTTTTGTATCTTGTTCTGTTCGAGATCTGACTAATGAAGAGATCACATTTTTGAATTTTTGGAACTCGTCAGGAAGATATGATAATCCGGTAATTGCTTCATCAAAAATTATATGCTTAAATCCGCCGTGAGCTGCGCCCACGTCCTGGCCTTTGTCACGTTCCCACGTATTAACGGCTAAAACCACTCCGCAGGGTGTAGGATCTTTCTGTCGTGTCATTTTTCCAGTTTTCGGATCCTTAATTTTCATTTCATAGTAAAAAAATCCCCGATAATACACGATTTTTTCATATTTGCCATCACTCAGGCCCTTTACATCCTGCGGCCCGAAAAGCTCTTGCAGATTTTTCGATTTGATTTCCTCATCGTATCGGCGTACGTATGCAAATAGGCCTAAACCATCTAAGTTATCTTTTATCGCTCTCCGTAAGACTGAGTATGTTTTACCTTTGGATCTTCCGGATAGTATAAAGTAATATCGGGCATTTGGCTTTTCTGATAAGAGTTCATCAGCGTCCCAAAATTTCATTTTTAATCCTCCCCATATATGGAGCTGCCCGGCCTCAAAAAAAGCAAGGAGACAGCTTTCAAGGCCGGGCAAAGTGCGGATGATGTATATATAATTATGTGGCTGGCGTGTAAGTATAGGCTTTATTTGCGTAATCGCTCCAATCAAAGCCGGTTTCGGTGCTTGCGTCGGCAGCGGTAAGCGCTCTATATGTTCCGCTTGTTTCGTCCCATACTTTGTATGGGCTGTTAGCGATTGCAAAAACTGTATCCCAGTTTGACGGAGCAGCTGCTGGAAGTACACCGGCGATATTATCATCGCTGATATAAAATACTACGCAATTTTCTTCAAGATCATTCATGTAAAGCGCATCCCACTTGTAAAAATAGTTCGTGTATTCGCCACGGGGATTATACATCGAGGTTGTATGATCATTTTCACAACATACTGCGGCTGCTTCGTCGTCAAATAAAACTGCAACAACACCATTTGCACCGCCTGAGATAGTGCGTTCATCGTTTCCGATGTACGTTCCCATGAGCTTTGAACGGGAAGATCTTGTGCCGTCAGTGCCTGTACCTTGCCAGTAGCCAACCTCAGAAAAGCCGTCGAGCTTATCGAATTCATTATGGAATGTATCAGAATACAGATAAACCTCTGCGTCTTTTACATACTCTGCCAGAAATACGGCTTTAAGGCGATCCGCTGGCGTGTATGTAATATATGTACCCTCGTTATACAATGTGCTGGCCTCGGCCATATATTTTTTATAAAGCGCAATTGTTTTATTTGCAAATCTTATGGCGTTAGGATCGTGCCAAAAATCATCGGCGCTTATAGGTGTAGCTGCTTCGGCATTATAGAGCGGAAGTAAATTTATTCCGTTGCCCGATACTATTTTATAGCCGATAAGATTTCGGATAGTTGCCATAATAAGGGCATCTGTGCAAAGGATTCTCTTTGTGCGGATCCTATTTTCGATCATTGAGAAAAATCTGTTCATTTCTGACGCATTTCTAAATGCGCTTTTGAGCTGCTCCCTTGCAAGTGTTATCGGTACTTCGTAGGTGACACGCTTATTATAAAATTTTGCGCTCGCATTGGGCTTATTTAATACAAACGGATCCAAACGAGATGGGATGATAGGATTTCCTAAAGCATCCTGATCATTTGATAAGCCGGTACCGTTAGCGATTTCCCCAAGTTGCCAGGTTGTATTATCTTTAGCGTCCATCAGCTCGGCACGACATTTCATCAGGATAGATCCGTATTCCCAGCTATCCTTTAAGATATTTGGAGCCTGTGAAATGTATGTGCGATCAACAAAAATTACTCGGCCCACCTGGTCAATTAATTTTTCCATAAAATTATCAAAATTAGCACCGTTGGCGGCGTCGGTGTAATCGAGTATAGATTTGCCTGCGTCAACTATATTGCTAAGATCATCAGCAAATACGGCCGTAGATCCTACCATAGTTGAGTTTAAATCATTTAAAATTCCTGCAATCTGTTTAACTAACATATAAATCACTTTCCTTTCAGTAGATACCGACGACGATTTCACGTTCAAGATCTTTCATTAACTCGTCGAGGATATTAAATTTTACCACGTTTCTTTCGGCGGTCAAAAGCTCCTGGCTTTTTGTTACGCCAATATTGCCTTGCCTTATTCGTTTTTCTGCGTAATATCTTTCAGGGCCATTAATTGCAACACCAAAAGCGCTATCTTTTGCGGCTATTTCAAATAGGCCTGATTTTTGCCAGGTTCCGCTTGCGCTATCATATGTATAATTTGTAGCTGGTTCGTTTTGTGCTGTAGTTGTTTCGTGGTAGTTATCTTCAAAAGTTTGTTTTGACAAAACCGGAGATTGTACTGTTTTACTGTCGAGTTGGCTTGCCTCTGAGCTGCTATTGTTGTTATACGGATTTACATAATTTGATGTTATCATTTCTGATGGTGTACCGTCGTTATCTGCTCCGCTTACGCTTACTACTGTACCGCTCGGCGTTCTGGTGTTGGTAATATCTCCGTAGGCTTCGGCGTTGCTGTACAGCTCGATTCCATCGACATTATAGAGAGGGTTATATTTATATCCCATTGATTCTATCAGCTTCATATACTTGTATTTATTGGCCTTGTATATGGTTGCAATCCTCAATCTTAAACTTGCTTTATCATCGCCATTATTATAGCTGTACGCTAAGTAGTTGAGGCCATATTTGATATAAAAATATGATGTGATATCGTCGGCTGTAAATCCAACATTATAGTAATTATAGGTTTCTGTTGCACTTGCTGATTGTGGATTCTGTCGGATTGCTACATAGATAGCAGCAAATACATTCTCTGTATTAAATACGTTATTAAATATAATATTCAGCTCGCCGATAGATCCTACACGTTTATCGTACCAATTTTCAATTGTCGTTAGGTGGTTCAGCTTCTTCCTTAGGTTCTCGCTGCTCATCTTCTTCACCCTCTTTTGGTTTGGCATCATTAATCATATCAACTATATCTGATATAATTTCCTCATTTTCTTCAATTTTTGCAACTGGCTCCGGTTCTGGTTCTGGCTCCGGTTCTGGTTCCTGCTCTGGCTCCGGCTCTGGCTTCGGCTCCGGCTCTGGCTCCGGCTCTGGCTCCGGCTCCGGCTCTGGCTCCGGCTCCGGCTCTGGCTCCGGCTCCGTCAACTCCTCGACAAGATCGGGAACCAGTACAGGATTTAATGCAACTTCAAATTCTGTGCCATACAATTTATTGACTTCATCAAGACCGGCTTGCCAGCTTGTCAGGATTTCTAATATTGATACTTGCAAATAGTCGTTTTGTGTTTCAATCTCATCACTTATCAAGCGTTCACGTTTCAAAACGTTGTTCGCCTTAATACCGATTGCCTGGAAAAAATTAGCAATTATATAATTGTGAAGCTCAACTAATTCTGTTATGCTTGATCCGGCGGCTTTCGTATTCATCGGATTTACTTGTAATTTTTCAATTAAATCTGATCGCAGTATTTGATACGGCTTACCGGCATACATTTTTTTTAGGATTGCTTCACCAGCGATTGCCTGCGCTTCAGAATCGGCTGTAAAAAATGCGGCTACTCTTGCATTAATTTGGCAGCAGTTAATGGATATTATATTGTCTGCTAGTAGCGCAGCAGTTTGAGATATTAGATCATATAGCCCACCGCTAAAAATTTCACCGTTCCCGGTATAGCTAAATTGATCTATTTCTGTATTATAAATCACTACTCCATTGACGCCAATTTTTACTTGCTTACTTCCGAGTATGGGATTAGCAATAGTAAAAATTGTTGGCAAGTAGTATTCATTTGGTTCGCCGCCACGGTTGCCGATGCAGGCATATAATTTTTCATTAAAATCTGTAACGCAAATCTGGCCATCTAAAATCAAATTTGTTTTAAAGTAGTTCCAATTGATGGACTTAGTTTTATCAGATTTGTTTTTATCTCGGATGATAAAGCAAGAGCAAACTTTATTAGTTAACCACTTAAAATAGAAATCATAGTTTGCCCGAAAATTACAGACACCGCCACGACCGGCCCGGATCTGCCAATTGTTCATTTTATCACCTCCATTAGCATATACTTATCTAACATAATGATATCACAAATTTAGAAAAATGTCAAGAACATTCATTCGGATAGAAAGTTAAATTACAAAATAAAACAAATGTTTGGAAAGTGGGAAAGAGTAAAATGTTTAACTGTCGGAAATACCCTGG
>Ga0256407_10010378_pt1 | contig 13104 bp, 11 predicted proteins | sample RumenRJG_04DNA_FD_193489 | JGI IMG/M metagenome (GOLD analysis project Ga0256407, IMG submission 193489) | Bovine rumen microbial communities from Lethbridge, Alberta, Canada - RJG_04 | ecosystem: Host-associated > Mammals > Digestive system > Stomach > Rumen | place: Canada: Alberta... | reverse complement strand
GAGCACTTTCGATCGGAGATACATCACATTTGTATAAAAACAACATTGAGCCGTCCTTTGCCGGAAGATTCTGCGAAATATATGGAAATGGTGACCGAATTGACTGAAAGGCGCAGCAATTATTTTCTCCGTTGCCGTCCTTACAAAATCGGAGAGAAGGGAACCTGATTATAGAAAAACCGCTCCAAACGCCGGTGACTTTGGGGCGGTCTTTCTTATCATAATGATCGTACGGGAATGCAGTTTTTCATAAAAGATTCCGCTTCGTTTCTACAGAATCGAATAGTGGCTGTTCAGGGGCAGGCTGGTTCCAGCGTCTAACGAGTGGTTTTCGGGGCACAAAAGCAGGCCCGCAGCGGGAATCATCTCTTCTCACTGCGAGCCTGCTCATGTATTTGGTCACTTTTTGTTCTATATATCAACTGACCTGTGTCAGATTATTGCTTTTCCTCAGTCGTCCCAGTCGTACATATCATCCATGTCGAAGTCGTATCTGTCGTCCCAATCGTCCCAATCATCGTCCCAGTCGTGATATCTGCCGTAGTTCTGGGGCTGGGTGTTGACCGGCGCCTGATTGCCGCAGCTGTTGAATCCGCCGTGATACTCCGTGCTGAAGCCTGTGATTCTGCCTGTGTTCACATCGACGTCCATGTCAAACTCGGTATTTTCGGCATAGAACTCGATCTCGTACACTTCGCGTCCGTCGTCCCAGTCTCTGTAGGCCTTCGTGAAAGTCGCTTCTTCCGCTTTCACACCGGCATAGTCCAGGGCCGCCTGCTTGGCCTGATTTACCGTGAGGGGTCCGTGTGCGGCGAAGCCTGTCACGCTGCAGATCAGCATCATGAACATCGCCATAACCATTGCAACTGCTTTTTTCATTTTCTTTTTCTCCTTTTCTTTTTATTTCTGTTGACCTGGCGGCCTCTTTTTTGTTTACATCCGCAGTATAACACAGGGATTGTCACAACAATGTCACAGGAGAAAAAGAATTATGATATGTTTTTCTGCAAGAAAAAGTGGTTTCGAATCTTCAGAGACGCTTCGCTTAAATATATTGGATGTTTAAGGCACTCGATATAGTAAGAGGAAATGCATCAATGAGAAATTGACGGGTGTCCCATCAGCAAATAAACCCCGCCAACAATAGCGGGGTCTACTTGTATATGGAGGGCTCTTTATTATCCAAGGACAGGATTTTTAATAGTCAGCTTAACGCCAGTAAAGAGCACTTCCGGATTCCTAATGTTGTTCCATTGGATAACATCCTCTTCGCTTACCCCAAAACGCTGACAGATATTTTTGAGGATATCTCCGGGGGCTATTGTGTAGATAATGAAGTTGCCGTAGTTTTCATAGTCTCCGTTGGCATACTGCCATCCGCCGGTCACGTTCTCAAGGTCTTTTTCATCGATGCTATTGATCATTTTTTGTGCTCCTTGCCGTGTATAATTTCTTCATTTATTCTGAACGAATAGCCTTCAAACCTGTCGGTTTGCCATCCTGATCTGCCGAGATTCAGTATCTGCGGAATTTATACTCCTGATGGCATACTTTGCACTCACGAATTTCCGTGCCGTCTGCTTCCTTACGCTTTACAAAATACACAGCATTGCGGCATCTCGGGCAGAAGTTGCTGTTCTGAATCCTGTCATAACCGCCTGCAATTCCAGACATCTGTTCATCGTTTATTATGTTCTTCTCGCTCATTGTTATACTTTCCTCTCTTTTAGAATTTTATATCCATATATTTATTATAGCTATTTTGCAGAAAACGTCAACATAGAGTGTATACACATGTTCTGATATCAAGGTATCGTCCAAATGTATATGGGAGAAAAAACTTTTCAGAAGAATCGAAATCTGCTATAATATCAGCGTTCAGACGCTGGTTGGGGCAATAATTGGGGAAATAGAAAAACACCTGAAATCTCACGATCTCAGGTGCTTCTCCTGGCAGCGGGAGAAGGATTCGAATATTGTTTCGGATAAAAATCCGAACATTTTTAACGAAATTAAAGGGTATTTCAGTATTTTTGAAGTGTATTTTTCAACTTTTAGAGAATCCAAAAAAATCTAAGAAAATCCGAATCAGGGCGAAATCAGGGCGAAGATTCGCCTTATTTTTTTTACCATCACCGACTTGTTTCTTTACACGTGTTCGCGGAGCAGTTTCTTCAACGAAGAAGCCCCAGTATTCGAAAACACTATGATAGCAAAAAGCCTTTTCCTATCATGGTGCTGGATGCTGTCAAATCAGGTTGGTATATGATCTTCAAAGCGTCGTCAACCATGCGACGGCTTTGCTCCCCCCGAATACTGATGACCGCGCCGGTGCCGCAGAAGTCATGCTCAAAGGCTTTGCGGCGCAGCAAAACAGCCTTGCTGTTTTGCCATATGCTCATTATAGCGGGATGGTCTTAAGGTCGGGGTCAAAATACGGCATCGGCTGCAGCTTGAAGAGGTTCTGCTCGTGCAGTCTGTCAATTCTGGCTTTTGTCCTTTCGTCAGATACTTTTCCTATGCGGATATAACGATCCAACTCCTCATAGGTGAAGCCCAGGCTCTCTTCGTCTGTCTTCCCGGACAGGCCGTCGATGGGCGTTTTTTCGACGAGCTGCTCAGGCAGTCCCAGCACCCGTCCGATCGCCTTGACCTCCTGCACAGTCAATCTGGAGCAGGGGCTGAAGTCTCCTGCCCCGTCTCCGTAGCGTGTCGCATAACCCACCCAGTCTTCCGAGAGATTGCAGGTATTCGCCACTCTTCCGTTGTGACTCTGGGATACCGCATACAGCGCCGCCATACGAATTCGGGCCGGGAGATTGATTCGGCTTTGCTCGGAAAGCGCAAAGGGAATGGCTTCTTTCAAGCCGTTTACCGCCGCTTCAATATTCACTGTGAAATACCGAATTCTCAGAAGAGTCACCAGACTTAGGGCAGCATCATAGTCCGGTTGTACCCCGTTCGGCATCAACACGCCGATCACCCGTTCCCTGCCGAGCGCCTCTACACACAGCGCCGCAACTGTAGAGCTGTCTTTTCCTCCGGAGATCCCAACCACCGCATTGCATCCTGCTCCATTTGTTTCAAAAAAGCCGCGTATCCAATCCACGCACTCATTTTTAACCTTCATAGCATCGAACATGATTTCGCCTCCCTATGGTCATTCAGCGGCCTGCGTTATGAGATGTGCTCGCAGCAAGTTGACCTGCAGCCTTTAAAGCTCTGATATCTGCAGCGCGTCGTAGCCGGATTCGCCGGTGCGGATACGGACCACGTCCTCTACGTCATAGACAAAGATTTTGCCGTCGCCGATCTCCCCGGTGTGCAGCGCTGCATTGGCTGCGGCTACAACAAGCTCGGGATCCACCTTGGACACGACAATATCGACCTGAAGCTTCGGCGTGAGATGCATACTCATTTCAATGCCGCGGTACTGGCCGGTTTTGCCCTTCTGCGTGCCGCAGCCCAGCACATTGGTAACGGTCATGCCGGTAACACCGATGCCGGCCATCGTATCCCGCAGGGTGCCAAAGCGCGCCTCATCGCAGAGGATACGCACCAGGGTGTAGCGTTTCCGGCCGACCGGCGTTTCACGCAAACCGGAGGAAAGCGTCAGCGGGAAAGGCTGCAGTCCGGCGGTGTCGACCGGACCGTCAGAATGCACGCCCAGTGTGGACTCGATGGGGATGAAGTCCGCGTAGGCGTTGGCGAGGCCGTGCTCCGTCACATCCAGGCCCTCGATCTCCTCTTCCGCGCCCGCGCGAAGGCCGATCGTTCCCCGGATGACCTTAAAGACCAGGATCATACACAGGACCGTATAGCTTCCGATGGTAAGGATGCCGAGACACTGCACGCCCAGTTGCCGCAGCCCGCCGCCATAAAAAAGGCCTTTGGTGCCGTAGCTCTCATTACAGGCAAACAGGCCTACGGCGATCGTGCCCCAGATTCCGTTGACGCAGTGGACCGCCACCGCGCCGACAGGATCGTCCACGTGGAAACGCATGTCCAGAACCTCCACTGCCAGGTCTACGAGGATCCCCGAGACAATGCCAATAATCGTTGCTCCGAGCGCATCCACGCTGGCGCAGCCAGCGGTGATGGCGACCAGTCCGGCCAGCGAGGCGTTGAGGCACATGGAGACATCCGGCTTTCCGTTCTTCCTCCAGGTAAAGAGCATACAGATGACCGTTGCCACCGCCGGGGCGATCGTAGTTGTCCCGAAGATACGTGCCATCTCTTCCACATCGGCTGCCGCCGCGCCGTTAAAGCCGTACCAGGCAAACCACAAAATAAAAACACCCAAAGCGCCCAAGGTTACGGAGTGTCCCGGGATCGCATTTGAGGTAATGCTACCGTCCGCGTTTTTTGTGTATTTGCCGATACGGGGACCGAGGATCGCCGCGCCGACCAGCGCGGACAAACCTCCCACCATGTGAATCACACAGGATCCGGCAAAATCGATGAAGCTCAACCTGCTCAGCCAGCCGCCGCCCCAGACCCAGCCGGCCTCGATCGGATAGATGAGCAGACTGATGATCGCGGAATACAGGCAATAGGCGGAAAACCTCGTCCGCTCTGCCATGGCTCCGGACACGATCGTGGCTGCCGTCGCGCAAAACACCAGCTGAAAAACAAAGGATGACCAATCGAAGCCTTCAAAGTCCCGGAACATTCCCCATTCCGGCCTGCCGACCAGACCAAGCGCACCGTGCTGTCCCATCATCAGCCCATAGCCGAGCAGGAAGAACATCACCGTCCCGATGCAGAAATCCATCAGGTTTTTCATAATAATATTGCCTGCGTTCTTGGCCCGGGTGAAGCCGGTCTCCACCATGGCGAAACCGCACTGCATAAAAAATACCAGGATCGCCCCGACCAGAAACCAAATTGACATGTTCATACGTACACCTCCAAAAAAGCAGACGGCAAGGGTGCTACACTCAACGCGCGGCGCCTTTGCCGTCCGAATATGTCGGAGATTATACTTTCCGAAAATTCAGAAGTCAAGGCTTCCACTATACCGGTTTCATTGGAAAAGGAAAAGGAAAAAACTATGACATGGCGGGAAGTATGCTCCAAGGCAAATGATATAAAAAATGTTTCGTAACAACTATATTATATGTATTTTATTTTTGCCGGTTCCTGTGCTATGCTTCAGTCGTCCCCGGGAAACAGACAAATCCAAAACGAAAAGAGGCGAGCATTGTGAAGAAGCTGGAAAAAGTATTTGAAGAGTTTTACAAAAGCTTCTCGCACCGTGAGGGCTGATCCCTTACCGCTCAAACAGGAAGAAAATATCATCTTTAAAAATGAAAAGGAGTGTCTGTTATGAAGAAAATGTCCGAACTGTTTAAGGAGTACTACAGAAGCTTTTCCCATCGGGAAGTCCGTTAAACCCCTGGTCTCCTAAAAAGATATATCAATCATAGGGGATCCCTCCATGCGCTCAGAGGGATCCCCTGCATCAATGGCTGGGATGAAGACAGGCCGCAAAGAAAAGCTGCCGCAGCGAGCCGGGGACGGTGGGAGCCCGGTGCAAGCGTCTTTGGCAGGTAACCCTTCGGAGCTGCGACCTGAACAGAAGGAATCAGTAGGGAAGCCGTAAGCGCTGCGTTAAAACGTTGGGAGCTGATTGGCTCCGACGAGTGATCGCTTCGGCGGTAAGAAAGGTGGCACCACGGATACGCAGCCGGCGCAGCGGTGGTGTCCACAGGGCGTTCTGATTTTCCGAATCAGGTAAACAACGTGCTGTGCTTCCCCGGAATATTCCGCGGTGCGCTGGATGTGCGTGCCCGAGAGATCACCGACGCAATGAAGATCGCCGCTGCCCGTGCTCTGGCCGCGCTGGTGGATGAGGAAGAGCTGCGATGCGATCATATTCTCCCCGCCGCTTTCGATCCGCGCGTACGAGACGCGGTGGCTGCCGCGGTGAGCGAGGCCGCCCGGTCGAGTTCAGCAGTGCGATAACTGGCGGATCGGTTTTTCAGCCGACCGATCGCCATGATATCCTTTTCGTATATTTCGATATATGCAATTCGTATTGCTTGCTTTTTGCTCTCTTGACAGTGCCATTCAGCATATGCTATAGTTTCAAGCGTCTTGAATAACAACTTGCGAAAAATGTTTTTCGGTGCCAGGGGCCTCGTGCCCCTTTAAGGCATCGGAAAACATTTTTTCTATTTCAGGGGGTATCCATCATGCAAAAGCGCGAACAGCTCTACGAGGGGAAAGCCAAACGGGTCTATGCAACGGATGACCCGAATGTTGTGATCGTTTCCTACAAAGACGACGCAACCGCCTTCGACGGTCTGAAGAAAGGGATCATCGAGGGCAAAGGTGCTGTCAACAATCGAATGACCAATTATTTTATGAAAAAACTGGCGGAGCGTGGGATCCCCACACACTATGTTCAGGAGCTCAACGACCGGGAAACCGCCGTTAAAAAGGTGCGGATCGTCCCGCTGGAGGTCATTGTCCGCAACCTCTCCGCCGGCCATTTTGCCAGTCGCTACGGTGTTGAGGAAGGTCTGGTTTTTGACGAGCCGATCGTGGAGTTCTCCTATAAAAACGACGACCTGCACGACCCTCTGCTGAACGACGACCATGCGGTTGCGTTGAAGCTGGCCACGCGGGAAGAAATCGCGCAGATCAGAACGTATGCCCTCCACGTGAACGAGGTGCTGAAGGCCCTTTTGTCGGATGCCGGCGTGACTCTGGTCGATTTCAAGCTGGAGTTTGGGAAAACAGCGGATGGGACTTTGGTTCTGGCCGACGAGATCAGCCCGGATACCTGCCGATTTTGGGACAGCAAGACCGGTGAGAAGCTGGACAAAGACCGTTTTCGCCGGGATCTCGGCGGCGTAGAGGATGCGTATCTGGAAATGCAGCGCCGCATCCTGGAAAGCTAAGATGGCCGGGATTCATGAAGAATGCGGTGTGTTCGGGATTTTCTCCCCGCAACGCACGGATTTGGCTACCCTTACCTATTATGCTCTCTATGCCCTGCAGCACAGAGGTCAGGAGAGCGCGGGGATCGCGATCAACGATGACGGTGTCTTTTCCTCCTGCCGGGATACAGGCCTGGTGGCCGAGGTGTTCTCACCGGAAAAGCTCAGGATACTGGGCGAAGGAAATATTGCTGTTGGCCACGTCCGCTACAGTACCACTGGCTCCGACAGCAGGCGAAACATTCAGCCGCTGCTTGTCAATCACTATAAGGGGCAGATGGCCCTGGCCCACAATGGCAATCTGACGAACGCGTTTCCTCTGCGTCGTGAGCTCGAATGCCGAGGCTCCATTTTTCACTCCACGTCAGATACCGAGGTTATTGCCTATACGATCGTCCAGGAGCGTCTGTCCTCACCCTCCATTGAAGCGGCGGCTTCCGCTGCGATGGATCGCCTGGAGGGGGCCTATTCGCTTGTCATTTCCTCTCCCTCCAAGCTGATTGCCGCGCGGGATCCCCACGGCTTTCGCCCGCTGTGTATGGGAAAGCTACCCGACGGCGCTGTCGTTTTTGCCTCGGAAACCTGTGCGCTGGATGCGATCGGCGCAGCCTTCATGCGGGATATTCTACCCGGTGAAATCGTCACGGTCAGCGCGGACGGCATAGGCTCTGATCGCTCGCATTGCGGAAAAACAGAGAAAAAGCTGTGTGTCTTTGAATACATCTATTTTGCCCGACCCGATTCGGTCATCGACGGCGCCAGCGTTCATCTGGCCAGGCAAAGAGCCGGACGTATTCTGGCGCAAGAACATCCGGTGGAGGCCGACGTGGTGATCGGCGTTCCGGATTCCGGCCTTGACGCCGCGCTGGGCTATGCGCAGGAGAGCGGTATTCCTTACGGGATCGGTTTTATCAAGAACAAATACATTGGCCGAACCTTCATTGCTCCCGATCCGAAAATGCGGGAGCGTGATGTGAGCATCAAGCTGAACCCTCTGCGCTCCACGGTGGAAGGAAAACGCGTTGTGCTCATTGATGACTCCATTGTCCGCGGCACAACCAGTCGCCGGATCGTGAGTCTGCTTCGCAATGCAGGAGCCAAAGAGATCCATATGCGCATCTCCGCCCCGCCGTTTCTTGCCGCCTGCTACTACGGTACAGATATCGACGATCCGGAAAAGCTGATTGCCAACCACCACACGGTAGAGGAAATCGCGGCTCAAATCGGAGCGGACTCGCTTGGCTATCTGAGTATAGAGGGGGTGCAGCGGCTTCCGGGCAAAAAAGATGGACTGTGCACCTCGTGCTTTGACGGGAAATATCCCACAAGCGTGCCGGATGACTCGGGCAAGTCCCGCTTTGAGTACAAGATCCATGAGGCAGGAAAGCGCTTATAGAGGAGGCGTGCACATGGTCAACAATCGAAAAATCATTCTGGAGGATGGGCAGCAGTACTACGGGCTGGCATTCGGGGATAAAACGGACAAGGTCTGCGAGCTCGTATTTAACACGTCGATGGTCGGGTATCAGGAGATCCTTTCCGATCCCTCCTATACGGATCAGGCTGTGGTCATGACGTATCCACTCATAGGCAATTATGGAATGGCGGAGGATGACTATGAAACAAGACTTCCGACCATCGGCGCTCTGATTGTCCGGGAATATAATGACGAGCCGTCCAGTTTTCGCAGCACAGAGACTCTGGGCTCGGTGATGAAGCGATTCGGGGTGGCGGGTATTTCTCAGATCGATACCCGCAAACTCACACGCTCGATCCGGGAGCACGGCAGCCGAAAGGCGCTCCTTACCGGGTTGACCACCTCTTTGGAGGACGGTCTGGCCATTCTGCAAAACACCTCGCTGCCGCAGGACGCGGTTTCCCGCGTAAGCTGCCGAGCAGCCTGGGTTTCCCCCGCGGAACAGGAGCGCTATCATGTGGTGGCGATTGATTGCGGAATGAAGCAGAACATTGTGCGTTCCTTGAACCGCCGCGGCTGTCGGGTAACGGTGGTGCCATGGAGCACTAGCGCCCGCGAGATTATAGAACACAACCCGGATGGTATCTTTATTTCAAACGGCCCCGGCGACCCGACGGACGTACCATGTGTCGTTCAAACGCTGAAAAGTCTGATCGGGAACTATCCTCTCTTTGGGATCTGCCTCGGGCATCAACTGATTTCCCTGGCATACGGCGCAACAACCTATAAACTGAAATTTGGCCATAGGGGAGGAAACCATCCTGTCCGGAATCTGGAAACCGGGAAAATTGAGATTACCTCGCAGAACCATTCCTATGCGGTAGACAAAGAAAGCCTTGCGGGGACCAGACTCAAAGCAACGCATATCAATCTGCTCGACGGCACCATAGAGGGCGTCCGCTGTGAGGCGGATCGCGTATTCAGCGTGCAGTATCATCCCGAGAGCGCCCCGGGCCCCCAGGACAGCGCCTATCTGTTTGATATCTTTATCCGAATGATGGAGGAGGCCAGGAAGCATGCCTAAGCGGACCGATATCCACAAGATTCTGGTCATCGGCTCCGGGCCGATCGTGATCGGGCAGGCCGCCGAATTTGACTACGCGGGAACGCAGGCCTGTCTCGCCCTCAAAGAAGAGGGATATCAGGTTGTTCTCTGCAATTCCAATCCCGCAACCATTATGACCGACACCTCTATCGCAGACAAAGTATATATGGAGCCGCTGACGCTGGAATATATCGCCCGAATCATTCGCCGGGAACGCCCGGATGCGATCCTCCCGGGAATCGGAGGACAGACCGGACTTAACCTTGCCATGCTGTTGGAGAAGAAAGGTGTTCTGAGGGAGTGCCAGGTGGAGCTCCTTGGAACCAAAAGCAGGAGCATTGAGCAGGCAGAAGATCGTGAGTTGTTCAAAGAACTGTGTACAGCGCTTGGGGAGCCGGTTTTACCCTCGGACGTGGCAGATTCCGTTGAATCGGGACTTCGGATTGCCGAGAAGATCGGTTATCCCGTTGTGCTGCGTCCCGCCTTTACATTGGGCGGAACTGGCGGCGGATTTGCCGAGAATGAGACAGAGTTTCTCGAGCTCATAAAAAATGCCCTGACGCTCTCTCCTGTCCATCAGGTCCTGATCGAGAAGAGTATCAAGGGCTACAAAGAAATCGAGTATGAGGTGATGCGGGATCACAATGATACGGCAATCACGATCTGCAATATGGAAAACCTGGATCCCGTCGGGATCCATACCGGCGATTCCATTGTAGTCTGCCCCTCCCAGACGCTGACGAACAAAGAGTATCATATGCTGCGCGACAGCGCTTTGAAAATCATCCGCGCACTGGAAATCGAGGGCGGCTGCAATGTGCAGTTTGCGCTTGACCCGAAGTCGTTTCAATACTATCTCATTGAAGTCAATCCGCGGGTTTCACGCTCCTCCGCGCTGGCCTCAAAAGCCAGCGGTTACCCGATAGCCCGCGTGTCGGCTAAAATCGGGGTCGGCATGAACCTGGAGGAGATCCCCCTTGCCAACACACCCGCGTCGTTTGAGCCGACTTTGGACTATGTGGTCACCAAAATGCCGCGCTTTCCCTTCGATAAGTTCAGCGATGCCAGCCGCACGCTGGGCACCCAGATGAAGGCAACCGGCGAGGTTATGAGCGTGGGGCGGACCTTTGAAGAGAGTCTGCTGAAGGCGATCCGGTCTCTGGAGATCGGGCTTTCTCATCTTCATGCAGCGCGCTTTGATGGAATGGATCGGGAAGCGCTTCTCAACTTCATTCAAATCGGCACAGACGACCGTATCTACGCGATCGCTGAGTTGCTGCGTCGTGATTGCCCGATCGCGGATATCCATGCCGCAACGGCGATCGACTGCTTTTTCCTGAGCAAGCTGAGAAATATCATCGAGCAGGAGCAACGCCTGCGCGAAAACCCGCGTGATCCTTGTATTTTATATGAAGCCAAGCGAATGGGCTTCTCCGATCGGGCGATCTCCGGGCTCTGGGGCATCGATGAGATCTCCGTTTATATGCTGCGCAAACAGTTGGGCCTCTTCCCCGTGTATAAGATGATCGATACCTGCGCCTCGGAGTTTAAAAGCTATGTCCCCTATTTCTATTCGACCTATGAAGAGGAAAATGAATCCTTCGTCTCGAAGAAAAAGAAAATCCTTGTGCTTGGCTCCGGCCCTATCCGCATCGGGCAGGGCGTCGAGTTTGACTATTCCACCGTGCATGCTGTGCAAACGATCCGTCGTGCCGGTTATGAAGCCATCATAATTAACAATAATCCCGAGACGGTATCCACTGACTACACCTGTTCCGACAAGCTGTACTTTGAACCCCTCTGTGTGGAAGACGTCATGAATATCATAGAGCTGGAACGGCCGGAAGGCGTAATCGCGACCCTTGGCGGACAGACTGCCATCAATCTGGCGCGGCCGCTGGCAGACCGGGGCGTGACCATCGTCGGAACAGATTGCGAGGCCATCGACCGGGCTGAAAATCGAGATTCCTTTGAAAAAGTCCTGCTTGATTTGAAAATTCCCCAGCCCCGTGGTGTCGCGGTTACAAGTATCGAAGATGGGATCCGGGCGGCAGCCGAGATCGGTTATCCGGTTCTGGTGCGGCCCAGCTTTGTGCTGGGAGGGCGCGCCATGCAGATCGTTGCCGAAGAAGAAGCACTGCGTCGATATCTGAAAACCGCAGTGGAGATCGACGCGGATAAACCGGTTCTGGTAGATCAATACATTCAGGGCCGTGAGGTGGAGGTAGATGCAATCTGCGATGGGCGCGATGTATTTGTCCCCGGTATCATGGAGCTGGTGGAGCGAACCGGGATCCATTCCGGCGATTCCATCAGCGTTTATCCTGCCTTTTCCCTTTCAAGTGGTGCCAAGAATACCATTCTTGACTATTCCAAAAGGCTCGGGTTGGGCATCGGAATTGTCGGGCTTTACAATATTCAGTTCATCGTAGACAAGGATGAGAATGTCTACATCATTGAGGTAAATCCCCGTTCCTCCCGTACGGTTCCTTTCCTTTCAAAAGCGACGGGTTATTCGCTGGCAGATATCGCTACAGAAGTCATTTTGGGCAAGAGCCTGAAGGAACAAGGTCTGTTCTCCTTGTATCCGGAAGAGAGAAAGCGTCACTACGTGAAGGTTCCGGTTTTCTCCTTCAACAAAATCAAAGGGCTGGATGCATACCTGAGCCCGGAGATGAAGTCTACCGGTGAGGCCATCGGGTACGATGACAAGCTGAGCCGGGCTATGTACAAAGCCATGCAGGCTTCGGGTATGAGGCTCCAAAACTATGGAACCATCTTTGTCACCCTGGCCGATGAAGACAAGCAGGAAGCTTTGCCGTTGGTGCGTCGGTTTTACAACATGGGCTACAACATAGAAGCGACCATTGGCACCGCACTTTATCTTAAGGAGCATGGAATCCGTACCCGTATTCTGCATAAGATCAGCGAGGGAAGCAACGAAATCATAGAGTCCATTCGTGCCGGGCATATCAGCTATATCATCAACACACGAGCTGTTCAGTCAGGGATTCATTATGAAGACGGGGTTATCATCCGGCGTTGTGCAGCTGAAAACAATATCACGATTTTTACTTCGCTGGATACGGTTCGTGTTCTTTTGGATGTGTTGGAAGAAATGACGATCGGGATCTCTCGAATCGACGTATCCAATTGTCGTACTCAAGGGCTTTGTGTTCCTCCGCAATCGGTGCAAGCCATTCGTTGAAACGCTCTTCGAGGCTCTGTCCTGTTGAACTCTTCTTCATTTTTGTACCTCCATATTTTAATTTCATTTTACAGTACAGCTGCTTCCATCTCATCTTTTTATCATAGTATTTTGGTCACAAATTAGCGATTTTTATCCCGGAAAGGGAAATAAAAAGGGAAATACCAGAAATTGTCCAATAACTGATAACTTTTCGAGTGGCTTACAGGCAGAAAAAAAGAGTATACACTTGATTCAGCAACAAATCAAGTGTATACTCATGGCAGCGGGAGAAGGATTCGAACCCTCACATACGGAGTCAGAGTCCGCTGTGCTACCTTTACACAATCCCGCTAAACGCAAAGAGTATTATACAGACTTTTTCCAATTTGTCAAGTATTCGGAGGAAATAATTTTTATGAGGCGCGTCGAAGAGTTTTTTGCCCGC
>Ga0256407_10010377_pt1 | contig 13105 bp, 10 predicted proteins | sample RumenRJG_04DNA_FD_193489 | JGI IMG/M metagenome (GOLD analysis project Ga0256407, IMG submission 193489) | Bovine rumen microbial communities from Lethbridge, Alberta, Canada - RJG_04 | ecosystem: Host-associated > Mammals > Digestive system > Stomach > Rumen | place: Canada: Alberta... | reverse complement strand
TGGAAACGCGCGTTCCCATCCCGAATACGAAAGCTAAGCGCTTGGAGCCGATGATAGTTGTGAAACCGCGAAAGTAGGTATCGCCGGGTTATTTTGAACCTCCCTCTGAAAAGAGGGAGGTTTTTTTGTTTCTTGCGTAAGGGGAAAGCGACGCGAGTCGGAGATAGTGAACCGGCGGTTCCGTATGGCAGGACTGTCGCCCGTCAGATAAAAGGCGCTCCGGGGACAACAGGTTTATCGCAGTTTGAGATAATTAGGCGAGACTTGAGTAAGGTCTTGTCTGAACTTCCGGCGACGATATCCAAGTGGAAACGCGCGTTCCCATCCCGAATACGAAAGCTAAGCGCTTGGAGCCGACGATAGTTGTGAAACCGCGAAAGTAGGCGTCGCCGGGTTATTTTGAACCTCCCTCCGAAATGAGGGAGGTTTTTATTTGGCCTCTAGAAATCTTTTAAACGCAATACGGCGACGAAGCCGTTTCTTCGCCGCAAGAAACTCCTCGACGGAAACTTGGACTCGTTTCGTCGCGACCTCGACTGAGATAATAAAGAAACGGCAAATTGAAGTCTACGGCTTCGAGCGTTGAAACTCTTCGACGGAAACGCCCGCGTTCTCGGCGGCGTCCTCTATTGAGAGCAATCCCTTCTCCACGAGCGTATGCAAAATCTTAAAGATTCCTTTAGCTTCTCCCTTGGCTTCTCCTCTAACTTCGCTTTCTTTTTTTATTTCTTCAATGGCGAGGCACATATCGACTTCCTCCTCGTTTTCTGGAAATTTAAGATTTGAGTTCGTTACGACATTAATGACGTCGGCGGCGCGTCTCGAAATATGTCTGTAGGCGGGGTCGGCTCTTGTGATTTCATCAAATTTCTTAGGGTCGTTCGCGTATTTAAGACATTGAGTTACGCGCCTGAGATCGGTGGCAAACATTTCGATCTCATCGTCGGTAAGTTCGGCAGGCGCAATTAGGTTTATGGGATAGTTTGGAATGAATTTCCGAAGCGCTTCGTTTACGACGGGGAACATATCATAAAGCGATCTCGGCGCCGTCCATGAGTCGGAACCGAAATAGTAGACGACAGTGACGACAGGAATCAATTTATCGGTTCGATAGAATCCGGAGAGGAATTCGGCGTTTGTCTCGGGTTTGTCTGAATCCGTTCGATGTTTTGCCGACGTTTTCTCGACTTGCGAAACGTAATACGCGGCGTCGTAGAACATGATTCTTACAGGCATGGCGTAATGAATTTGAGACTGATTCTCGATTCCGAGCGCGACATAGATTGCCTCGCCGTCCTCCATGATCGTCATGAGTTTCAGGAGATCGCGCGCCATTTGCTTCGGGATCGGCTTGCCGTCTTTGCCATAGGGTACGACGACGACGGCGCTGTCGAGTTCCCTTAGGGCCTCGGGATTAATGATTGACTTGCCGTCGTAAATCAGGAAATTAAAGACGTCTGCAAAGGTCGCTTTGTCCCGCATGAAATATTTCGTGACCGTATCTTTGGTCGACATTGCACGTGATTCCTTCTTGGATAACGTCAAGCGTAGTTTGATTCGTCGGACTACGGCGAAGACTCCCCTTTCTCTTTGCGCGTTATTATAAACGAATTTACAAACGGCGTCCACCGCCTTTTGTTTTGTTGGGCGAGGGGCGCAAAGGGAACCGCTTCAAGAAAAATGCGGAGAAAACGACGTCGTCACTTGATTTTTCGTCGTCATTTCGTCACAATGGAAGAACAGATTGAGCTTCGCGGTTCGCGGCGTCGCGACGTCGAGGTTCTTGCCACACCATTATTAGCGAGGAAACACATATGAGAACGAATCGACGCGATTTCATTAAGACCTCTGCCGTCGCGAGCGCCGGCTTTCTAGTTTCGTCCGGCAATTTCCGTAAGCAAGCGCGCGCTTCCGCGTTGCAAGACGTGGCGGTTGCGGGCGTCGGCGTCGGCGGCAAGGGCGGCGGCGATATTACGCAGGCGGGATATTACGGCAAGGTCGTCGCGATCTGCGACGTCGATCGCAATACGCTTGAGGGCAAGGGTAAGGAATTCCCGGACGCCAAAAAGTACGTCGATTATCGCGACCTCTTTTCAGAAATGGGCGATAAGTTCGACGCCGTTACGGTAAGCACGCCCGACCATATGCATACGATCGTCACCGCAGCCGCGATCAAGATGGGCAAACACGTCTACACGCAGAAACCGCTGACGCGAACGATCTACGAAGCGCGTCTCCTCGGAATGCTCGCGAAGAAATACGGCGTATGCACTCAGATGGGCAACCAGGGAAGCGTCGACGACGGGCTCCGTAAGAACGCCGCGCAGATTCGCGCCGGCGTCATCGGCGACGTCTCAGAAGTTCACGTTTGGACGAACCGTCCGATTTGGGCGCAGGGCCCGGACCGCGCCGAGACGATGGAGAAGTTCATCGCGAAGACGAGGAAGGAAGAGGACGACGAAGAAGTTGCCAACGAACTCATAGAAGAGAAAAAGAAGCAAGTCGCCGACGCGCTTAAAAACGTCGCGTGGGACCAGTGGATTGGCGTCGCGCCGAAACGCGAGTTCTGGCCCGGAATTTACCACAGCTTCCAGTGGCGCGGATGGTGGGACTTCGGAACCGGCGCCCTCGGCGACATGGCGTGCCATAACGTCAATATGATTTTCAAAGCGGTCGATCTTCGCAATCCGAAGAGCGTCGTCGCGACGAGCTCCGGGCACGATTTCGACTCTTTCCCGAAGAGTTCGACCTGCACGTTCGAGATTCCCGCGAACGACTGGCGCGGACCGATCAAGTTCGTATGGTACGATTCGTCTCAGACCCCGGCGGCGGAACTTACGCAAAAGTACGGTTTCGATAAGGTCGACGGCGGCGGCGGATGCTTCGTGATCGGTTCCAAGGGCGCGGCGCTCGGCGCGAGTTATCGCGAAGAGGGCGGCAAAGCGATCCCGCAGATTCCGGAAGACCAAACGGAATTCGTCATCGCGCCGATCGACGATCAGGGCCGCGGCGACGACGCGCGTCATAAGTATGAATGGTTCTCCGCGATTTGGGATAATAAGCCGGAACTCTGCTGGTCGAACTTCCCGAATCACGCCGGTCCGCTCACCGAAACGATTCTCCTTGGCAACCTCGCCGTTTGGGCCGCCCCGAATAAAGGGCAGGGCGAAAAGATCGAATGGGACGCCGAGAATCTCAAGGTCACGAACCTTGCCGACCTCAAGACGCCCGGCGTCGCCGACCTCGTCAAGCCGGTCTATCAGAACGGTTACGACCCGATCGACGAAATCAGCGAACTTTGATTTGTCGAAAAACGCCGTCGGCGTGTCGTTTTGACGCCGCTTTGACGGTCTGAACGTTTAGGCTCCCGTCGGTCGGGTCGCTATCAAGTACGACTTGGCGGACGGGAGCGTTGTTTTTCGCGTTTTCTAGGATTATACGCAGAATGAAGAAATATATCGTTCGTTTTGGCGCGATGAGGCAGCTTGGAGTAATGGAATGCGCCGATTCAAATTCCGTCGGATTCTGCCATGGCGTTAAAGTCGTGGCGCGCTCCTCTCGTGGTCAAGAGGTTGCGACGATTCTTTGCGAAGCGACGAAAGAACGAATCGCCAAAATCAATCGCGATCATGAAACGCCGATCTTTCTTCGCCGTCTTACGGCGGAAGACGAAGAGAAACTCGCCAGAATTAAAGAACGAGAAGTTTCCGATTTTGAACGTTGTTTTCGCACCGTTCGCAGGATGAACGTCGAACTGTCTCTTGTCCGCGTCGAGCGACTTCTGGGCAACGAGAGAATCGTCGTTTATTACGTCGCGGACGGACGCGTTGATTTTCGCGAACTCGTAAGGGCGCTCGCGGCTGAATTTCAGACGCGAATCGAAATGAGGCAGATCGGCGTCCGCGACGAGATGAAGCTGCGTGATTGCGTCGGCGACTGTGGACGCGAACCCTGCTGCAGTTCCTTTCTTACGTCGATGCCCCCGGTCGCCATGAGGATGGCGAAGATCCAAAAGGCGACTCTTGATCCTACGAAAGTCTCCGGGCGTTGCGGACGTCTCAAATGCTGTCTCCGTTTTGAGTTTGAGACGTACGACGAACTTTTAGAACAGTCGCCGCCGCTAGAATCGATCGTCGAAACGCCCGACGGCGCGGGGAAGGTCGTCGCGCAGGAACTTCTGGCGCAACGGGTCGTCGTGTGTCTTGAAAGCGGCGCCCATACTAGTTTTGCGATTAAAGACGTCCGCGTTCTGGAACCCTGTCAGACATGCCGAGAACGCCAGGAGCGTCACGACGCGGCGGCGAAGAATAAAGGCGCGAAGAATCAGCAGGGACCGCGCCGTCATAAGCGAGATATTTCCGACGACGACGAGTCGCGTCGTTCGCGCTAGCGCTTTTAACGTCGCTGAGAACGCGCCGTTAGGTATTCGAGAAGCGCTTTGTCAAACGGGATCGTGACGTCGAGTTCGACGAAATCGAATTTGGCGTTCGAAGCTTCGCGGCGGAACCGCGCTCGGAACTCTTCTAGCGCCCGGAGGTAATCGTCGCGCGCGGAATCCGCGTCGACGACGAGCGTCTCGCCCGTCTCCGGATCCTCGAATTCGACCGTTCCACGGAATGGAAAGCGCGCTTCCGCGTCGTCCAGAATGTGAAATATGATCACGTCGTGCCCCGCATGACGCAGGCGATAGATTGAACGAAGCGTTTCTTCCGGGTCGCCGAGCAAATCGGAGAAGACCATAACGAGAGACGCGCGTTTAATCATGCCCGCGAGCTGCGCGAGCGACGCGGCGACGTTCGTTTCGCCGGCGGGTCGGAGTTGCGCCAGCGTGGAAAGAATCGTGCCGAATTGCGATCTCTTGGACCGCGGAGGCAGCGATTTCCCCAGCTTTTCTCCAAACGTCGCGAGACCGACGGGGTCTTGGCGATAAATCATGAGATAGCTTAGCGCGGCGGCGAGCGAAATCGCGTAGTCGAATTTCGTCACGCCGGCGCCGTTCGAGTAGCCCATCGACGCGCTCGAATCGACGACGAGCCAGCCCGTCATATTAGTTTCCGCTTCGTATTTGCGAACGTAATATTTGTCTGTTCGCGCATAGAGACGCCAATCGATATCTTTAGGATCGTCGCCCTGCTCGTATTTGCGATGTTCGCTGAACTCGACTGAAAAGCCTTGCAACGGACTGGAATGAAGCCCGTGCATAAAGCCTTTGACGATAAACTGCGCCTTGAGATCCAATCTCTTGATCGATTGGACGACGCTCGGGTTCAAATATTCTTCGCTGTTGCGCATACGGGTGACGTCGTAAAAGGATCGCCGTTCGGCGACGGGTTAGACGGAGTCGGTCATTTGGAAGACCGGCATAAGGAGCGCGAGAATAATATAAAAGACCGCGCCCGCGAGCAGGAGCAGCATCATCGGCTCCAGTAACCGCACCATCACGTCGATTTTCTTAGAGAGCTGTCGCTCTAGCGAGTCCGCAAGGTTGAGCAGAACTTTTTCAAGCGTGTTCGATTCTTCCGCGACAGAAATCATCGTCATCGCTTGGGGAGGGATGAGCTTGCTCTCTTGAAGCGGTTTCGCGAGAGGTTCGCCAGACGAAACGGCGTCGACGGCGTTTTCGACCGCGTCTTGAAGGAGCGCGTTTCCCGTCGAACGCGAGCTGATTTCCAACGCGCGGAGAATCGGCACGCCGTTTTGCAGCAACGTTCCCAGGACGCGGCATAATTTAGAAACTGCCGACGCTTGAGCGACGGGGCCAAAAATGGGAAGTTTGAGCTTCCACTTGTCGAGGAACCGCCTTCCCGCTTTAGTTCGCGCTTGAATCTTCGCCCAGACGAACAGCGCAAACAGCGCCCCGAGAACGTATAGGCCGTATTTGCCGCAGAAATCTCGGAACGCGAGGAGCCATATTGTCGCAAGGGGCAGACTTTTGCCGCTTTCGGCGACAGACTCGAACATCGGCTCAAATTTGGGGACAAACGCGATAAGGAGCACCGACACGACGATGACGCCGACGGTCGCGAGAACGGTCGGGTAAATCATCGCGCTCTTGACGCGCGCTTTGATTTCCGCTTGGTCTTCGAGAAATTTCGACGTTCTTTTCAACGCCGCTTCAAGGAACGCGCCTTCGCTTCCCGCGCGAATTACGCTCAGCGTGAGATCGTCGAAAACACGGCTGTGCGCCGCAAACGCGGCCTCGACGCTCTGACCGTCCGCAACTTGCTCGCCGATGTCGACGACGACTTCGCGGAGCGCAGGGTTAGGCGTCTGTTTGCCAAGCGCCTGAAAAGCGGATAGTACCGGCACGCCGTTCTCAAGGAGTTCGCCAAGCTGCGTCAGGAAGTCGGCGACCGCCGTCACGGGGGGACGTTTCTTGAACCATTTGCCGACGTTGACGTCGTTTTTATGCGCGTCCTCAACGGAGACGGGGAAAAGACGCTGCGCGGAAAGACGTTCAAGAACTTCCTTACGCGTGTTCGCCGTCATCGTTCCGACGACGTCTTTTCCCGCGCGGTTCTTCGCTTTGTATTTGAAATCTGGCATGGACGACCCGCGAACCTATTGATTCCGCTTCGTTAGTTTACGGTATAGCGCGGCGTATTCGCGCGCGCTTGCGTCCCAAGAGTGATCGCAGTGCATCGCGTTCCGAATGATTTTATTCCAATCGTCTTTTCGATTGTAGAAGCAGTTTATCGCCCAATCGAGCGCCTTGCGCATATCGTCCGCGTTTGGCCAGTAAAAGACGAATCCGTTTGCCGTCCCGTTGGCGATATTCTCATCGGACGCGTTGACGACCGTATCGTGGAGTCCGCCGACGTCATGAACGAGGGGCGGCGTTCCGTAAATCAGGCTGTACATCTGATTGAGACCGCACGGCTCGTAGCGGCTCGGCATGAGGAAGACGTCGGAGCCCGCTTCGATTCGGTGCGAAAGATCGACGGAAAACGTGTTGCAAACCGCCACGTTCCAATGGTAATTCCCCGCGAGCTGCTGAAATCGTTCGGCGAGAGCTTGATCGCCTGAGCCGAGTAAAACGAGCTGCGCGTTATACCGTTCCACAAGATACGGAACGTTGTCCGCGATGAAATCTAACCCCTTCTGCGCGTCCAAGCGGCTGACGACGCCGAAGAGCGGAACGTCGGGATTCTGAGGAAGACCGCATTCCTGCTGCAACGCCGCTTTACAGACGCGTTTGCCCTCTTGGAACGTGTTCTCGTCGTACGTTTGAGGGAGAAAACGATCCGTTCGGGGGTCCCATTCTTCTCGATCGACTCCGTTGAGCACGCCATAAAGGTCGTCTGCGCGCCCCGCGATAACGCCTTGGAGCTTCTCGCCGAACTCTTCTGTTCGGATTTCCTCCGCGTAACGAGGACTGACCGTCGTTATAAGATCAGAGAATACGACGCCCGACTTGAGAAGATTGAGCTGTCCGTAAAACTCCATCTTGTCGAAGGTAAAGAGACTCCAATCGAGCCCGACGCGATCCATAGCGCCGCGAAAGAACCGCCCCTGGTGCCGTAGGTTGTGGATAGTGAGGACGGTCTTGGTTTTGGCGAAAACGTCGTCGGATCCCTGCGATTCAGGGGAGGTCAGACGCGGACGCGCCGTCGCGAAGACCGAATCGCCGCCAAGTTTCGACGAACTGCGGTATATGGCGTCGAGATAGACGGGAATCAACGCGGTTTGCCAGTCGTTGACGTGAATAACGTCGACGTCGAGGACGGGACGACCGTTGAAGTCGCGATAGTTTTTGATAAGTTCGAGAACGCAACGGCAAAAGAACGCGTAACGGTCGCAGTTGTCCTGATAATCGACCCCTTGATTATTATAGATCCCGTCGCGGTCGTAGTAGACGTTGTGTTCGATAAAATAGGCGACGACGTTCGTTCCGGGAATCGTCGTTCTGCGAACCCCGGCGACGCGGCGTTCGTGAGCGATCGGCGCGTGAAGCGTCAGCCCGAAGATCGGGGACGGCTCCTTGCCTTCATGGTCGAGAAACCATTGGCGAACGCAACGATAATACGGCGTGACAATAGATACGTTAAGTCCTTGCTTGTCAAGGGCTTTGGGTAATGCGGAGCATACGTCGGCGAGACCGCCCGTCTTGGACCAAGGCGCAACTTCGCTCGACGCGAAGAGGACGCTCGTGGAGTTATCGCGATCGCTCATGGATTCCTCCTTTTATTGCCCGTCTTCAGAGTCTGCGCCGCCGTTTATTTGCCATGTTTAAAGGCCGAAAGAAGTTTTGAGACGGCATGTCGCGCGGACAAATCAAGACTTGTAGTCAAGTTTACTCAAAAAATCCGATTTGAAAAGAGAAAACAGGATGTTTGGAAAAGCTTTGACAGCGTTTTCTCTTAAAAAAACACGTTGCGCGGCGGCGACGGTCCTTCTTTTTCGTTTTGGATCAAGACGACCGTTCGCGAATCGTAAAATATTGCTAAAACGCCGGCGGGTCCTATTGACGAACCTTGCTCTTGATAGTTAGAATTCCAGAGCAGAGTTAGACTGACGTGAACGATCAGTAGGAAGTCTTGAAGATATTACGCGAGGATCGTCGGAAACGCGCGACCTGAGGGAACGCGATCCCGACGATCCGGACGCGAATAAATATTGCAGTAGATTATGGTTCAGGAAAAAAAATCAAAGGCGTGGATCGCGAGACCGCAAGATCCAAAGCTTGTCGCTCGGCTGTCGGAACAAACGAAAGTTTCTCCCATTCTTACGCAGATTCTTTTTGGACGCGGGATCGCCGAACCGGACAAGCTCGTTTCGTTTCTCGCGCCGCCAAGCCTTGCGCGTGGATTGCATAACCCCTCAAAACTCCCGGGATGCCGCGAGGCTGCGGCTTTTCTCGCGGACGCGATTCGCGCCAAGAAGAAGATCGTCGTCTATGGCGATTACGACGTCGACGGCATGACCGCGACGGCGATCCTGTTGCAGGGAATTCGCGTTTGCGGCGGCGACGCGATCTTCTATGTGCCCAATAGACTCGAAGAAGGCTATGGACTCAACTGCGACGCGCTGCGTCTTTTCAAAGAGACGGAGAACGTCGACGTCGTCGTGACCGTCGATTGCGGTATAACGAGCGTCGAAGAGGCGCGTTTTGCCAAATCGCTCGGGCTGCAGATGGTAATAACAGATCACCATACGCCGATTGTCGACGAAAAAACTGGGCGTCAGATACTGCCAGAAGCGGTTGCGATTGTTCATCCGAAACTTGAAATTGACGGCTTTCCGCCGTATCCTTTCCCCGAGATATGCGGCGCGTTCGTCGCCTTTAAACTTGTCTGGCAACTCGGGGTCGAAATGGGGACGGACGGCGTTAAAACCTCGCCCGAAATGCGCGAGTTCCTCCTGAAAGCGATCGGATACGCCGCGCTCGGCACGATCGCCGACGTCATGCCGCTACAGGATGAAAACCGCGTCCTTGTGCGCTATGCGCTCAATAATTCCCTGGTCGAGCATTTGCCTCTAGGCTTGAAATTTCTCGTCGAAACCGCCTCCGCCGGCAAACCGAAAAAGCTTACAAGCGACGACGTCAGCTTCGTAATCGCGCCGCGACTCAACGCGGCGGGGCGCGAAGTCCTCAACGAAAAAACGCTTGAGATTTTAAAGAAAGGCCAGAAGGGCAAGGACGACCGCATGACGAGCGGTCCTTCCGGCCAGGATGAACAGAGCGAATACGAGAAGGCTAAAGACGATTGGGAATTGGGCAAAAAGCTTCTCGAACATCCGCAGCCCCTCGCCGCCGCCGGTCAAATGGGTCTGGCGCGGCTCGGCGTCGAACTTCTTATTACCGATCGTCCCGATCGAGCGAACGAACTCGCCAAATACGTCAATAATCTCAATCAGACGCGTCAGAAGTTAGAACAGCGCATCATGAAGGAAGCGAGGGCGTTGATCAACAACGAAGAAACAGGGTACGCCGACGATCCCGCGTTTGTCCTCGCCGGAGAAGACTGGCATCCTGGCGTCATTGGAATCGTCGCCGGAAGACTCGCGGAAACTTATTCGCGCCCGACTGTTATGATCGCGCTACGCGACCCTGATTCAAGTTCCGGCTCCGCGCGCGGCGTTTCCGACAGTTCGTTCAACATGTACGACGCGCTCGATTCTTGCTCTCAGTATTTAACGCGCTTTGGCGGACACGCGGGCGCCGCGGGGCTTGGAATTAAACAATCAAACGTCGCCGCGTTTCGCGCCGCGTTTTGCGATTACGTCGCGAATCATTTCGCGGAATCTGATTATGTTCCGCGCGTCTATATCGACTGCGAACTGCCGCTTGCCGCGCTCACGCCTCAGATTTGTCACGAGATCGAGAAGCTCGCGCCCTTTGGCGCCGATAATCCGAATCCTGTTTTCGTCGTTCAAGGATTGACGCTCGATTCGATCCGCGCGGCCGGCGCTAACGCCAACGTGTTGCAAGCGAAGTTCCGACAACGACAGACGACGCGTCGCGCCGTCTGTTTTAACCACGTCGATTGGATTCAAGAATTGGAGCGTCTCCATGCGGAGAACGCGCTCGCAAAGTATGACGTCGCTTTTAATATTGCGTACAACGACTTCATGCAGCAGGTTGAAATGAGAATCGTCGACTGGCGCGTTTCACGCCAGTGAACGCGTCAAACGGCGCGGACCGCCCGCTGTAAAAAACAAAAGGAGCGTATTTATGAGAAGATTTGGAATCGCCTCGTTTGTCGTCGCACTCGCGCTGTGCATGGCGCTTCGCGTCGGATACTGTCAGGACGCGAATCTAACGGAACCGCAGGGCGACTCCGAAGCTTTTGCCAATTACGCGCCGAAGGTCGATCCCTCGCTAGATCTTCGCGACTATCATATTCATCTTCGCGGCGGCATGACCGCGGCGATGGCGCATGAACGCGCGAAGATTACCGGCGTGAAATCCGGCGTGCTCGAGAATAACGGCCGCGAATGGCCGATTCATACGAACGAACTGCTCGATCAGTTTGTCGCCGGCGTCGAGGAATATAACGCGTCGCTTCCGGAGGAGGAACGGCTTAAAATTGGGGTTCAGGTCAACGATCGAGATTGGTATAAGGTTATTGATCCGGCGATCTATGCGCGACTTGATTATGTCTTGGGCGACACGATGATCATGGGTAAAAAGGAAGACGGCTCCGATCAACGGCTCTGGCTTCTCCCAAAGGACTACGACGTCGATCAGGACGCGTGGTTCCAGCGGTATTATCAGCATTGTCTTACGGTCGTCTCCGAACCGATCGATATTCTCGCGAACGTTACGTGGCTCCCCGACTTCATCGCGGCGCGCTATGACGAACTATGGACTCGCGAACGAATGGCGGTTCTGATTCAGGCGGCGATCGACGGCGGCGTCGCGCTCGAAATTCAAGCGGAATCGAATTTCCCTAAACCGGAATTCGTTGAACTCGCGCTCGAAATGGGCGCGAAATTCTCCTTTGGCTCTAATAATTTCGACCCGAAACTCAAGAATACCGATTCGTGGAAACGTAACTTCGAACGGTTCCATTTTACCCGTGAGCAACTCTGGCGCGACTACCGGTATGACGGAACGGCTCCGAAACGCGTTAAGCCCGCTGAAAAACGCGAAATCGACTATAACGCGATCGTCAAAAGATTGCAAGAAAAGGGTATTCTATAATTTGCCAGCGGCGACCTCGCTGCGGAGGGTAGCGCGCCTGAACGTCTGTAATTGTTTACGGTTTCTCGGGCGCGCGATTCTAGGCCCTCGCTCGTTGGCGAGGGCGTCTGGGGCTGTTTAAAATCGAAAAGCTCTGCAATTCTGCCAGGAAAAAGCCGGAAACTTTCCTCTGCGCCAACGTACGACGCGCTCCAACCTCTTAGGAACGCGATTCGTTTTTTGAAGCGACTAGGAATCGAATGAAAATGCGCGTACAATAACGGCAAATTTGTATAATAACGGTAAGTCATAACCGTTATGACCACCTCGGTTGCAATCGAGGAAAAAACTCGATAAAACTAGTAAATATTAGGATCTGTAAATCCGTAGATTTAGCGTGCGGAAGGAAACAATGTTTTGAAGTTGTATTTGGATAACTGCTGTTTCAATCGTCCCTACGACAGTCAAACGACAAATAAAATCCTTATGGAAACGAGTGCGAAACTCCGCGTTCAAGATGAAATCCGCGCGGGAAAACACGAACTTGTCGATTCGTATATGCTGGAGTATGAGAATGAGCAAAATCCCAATGAAATGAAAAAACAAACGATAAGGGCGTTTCAGAAACAATATTCAACCCAGTACGTTTCTTTTGAACTCCGCGAGTCGTTAATCACAAAAATAGACGAAATCTCGCGTTATAATATCCATTATAAGGACGCGACTCATGTCGCCTGCGCAATCTACGCCAAATGCGATTATCTGCTGACGACAGACGCGCGTCTTCTACAGAGATATCGCGGCGACGAAATCCGCATTGTCAACCCCGTAGAGTTTGTTCAACTCGAGACCGTGAAAGAGGAGACGGAAAAACATGATCCCGGAAATTAACGCCGCCGAAGTTCTTAATCGCGGTATGGAATGTCTGCTCGAAAAAATGGGAGTCGTCGACGCCGAACGGTTTGTCTTCCTCATCAAGACCGAAAATTTCGACTATACCGAATGGCAAAAAGATTATTTCGGTAAAAAGACAAAAGAACAGATCGACCAAGAAATGGAAGACCTCTTTCCCAACCCCCAACGCTCAGGCGTTTGATCCCGATAGCGCGGCGGCGACCTCGCCGCCGAGGGTAGCGCGCCTGAACGTCTGGGATTGTTTAAGGTTTCTCGGGCGCGCGATTCTAGACCCTCGCTCGTTGGCGAGGGCGTCTGGATCTGTTTAATTCGAAGTTCAGCGATTCAACCAAGAAACAAAAAGAGCCGCAAGCTTTCGCCTGCGGCTCATATATCAAAGTAAAGTCAAATCACACAGCGCTAACCAGTAGATCAATTCCTTTGTAAAACGAGTCTTGCGACCCGAGTTTCTAATTATCCTTAGAAAGGAGGTGATCCAGCCGCAGGTTCCCCTACGGCTACCTTGTTACGACTTAGTCCCAATCGCAAAGTTCATCTTCGGCGCTTAGCTCCTTAAAGGTTGCT
>Ga0256407_10010376_pt1 | contig 13107 bp, 6 predicted proteins | sample RumenRJG_04DNA_FD_193489 | JGI IMG/M metagenome (GOLD analysis project Ga0256407, IMG submission 193489) | Bovine rumen microbial communities from Lethbridge, Alberta, Canada - RJG_04 | ecosystem: Host-associated > Mammals > Digestive system > Stomach > Rumen | place: Canada: Alberta | collected... | reverse complement strand
TTTTAGTTTAGTTTTTTTTTTTTTTTTTTTTTTGGAGCTTTTTTAGTTTAGTTATTTAATTTTTTTTAAGTTTTTTTATTTAAAAATTTTTTTATTGGGTTTTTTAATTATTTTTTATTTTTTTTATAATATTTTTCTTATTTGTTTTAATAATTAATAAAGTTTCAATTTTGATATATTAATTTGAGATGAGATTTATTTATATAATTTGAAATAATTTATATAAATATTTATAATTAATTATTAATTTTATCAAAAGATATATTATTACTATCCTTTTCAAGTATTTTCTTCTTTAAATTCTTATTTGAAAAAAGAACTAAATTATCTAAATTTTGAAGTCGATTACTAACTTTTTCTTTTTTATTTACACTTGTTTTTAAACTATTGACATTATTAATATTTATAGCAGATTTAAATTTTGTTTCAATTTTATACTCAAATAATTCATTTTCAACTTTTTTTTCTTCTAATTTTTCAATTTCAATTTCACTATTTTTATTACTTTTCCAATAATTAAATACTTTTTTTACTTATTTGTAATACAAATACCCATTTTATATTATTAAATAATAATAAAAATTATTTTATTACATATTATAAAAAAAAATTTATTTAACTGAAAATAAAAAACAAATGTAATAAAATTTAATAAAATAATTAAATGTCTAATTTCAAACACAAAAAAGCAAAATGTAAACATAATAAAATCTCAAATATAAAAGATAAAAGATATACATTTTGTGAAAATTGTGGAGGAATAATAATGAAAAATGATTTAACTTTAAATTACACAATAAAACCATTATCAATGGAAAAACAAATAAATGAAGATCCAATAAAAATATATGAAACAATGGTAAAAAGATCTCCAATACTAATTGACTCAACAACAATTCAAAATTCATATTTAAAAATAAGAAAAATTGTAATGACATATTTACAAAAATTAAGTATGAAAATGAAATATTCAGATTCAACTTTCTATAGAGCATTATATTATTTAGATAATACAATGAAAACAATTGTTGATATTAATTCTAAACAAATATTATATTTTACAATTGCTTTTTTTATTATTAGTGGTAAATATAATGAAAATGATATTTTTGAACCAGATTTAAATGATTTTATTCAATTTCATGAAAAATATATTCTTCAAATTGATGAAATGATTAAATATGAAATTATTTGTTTAAAATTAATTGATTATAATTTAATTAATTATTCTTCTTATGATTGGTTAATGGTTCTTTTATCAAATGGTTTTATTTTTGAAGAAGAAATTTCTAATAAGCCTTCTAATATTATTAATAATATTTATAATTATATTAAAAAATGTTTAGCTTTAATTACGGCAAAACCTTTTTTTTTTCAATATAATCCTTTTAAAATTGCTTTTAGTTTAATTCAAATTGGAAGAGAAAAATATATTGGTGATGATGATGGAAAATATTTTAAGTTTATTAAAGATTTATATAAAGTTAAATTTAGTGATTATGAAAATTGTTATAAAGAAATTAAAAATGAAATTTTTAATTCAAATAATAAAAAAATATCATCAAATACTCAAATTGATAAAAAAGTTGGTTTTAAATCAGAAAGTTCATCAAATCAATTATCAAAAATTGATAATTCTGAATTAATATTAGATAAAACAAATGATGAAATAGAAGAAAAAAGAAAAATAGAAAGACAAAATATAAAAACTAAAACAGTTAAAATTGAAAATAAAATTGATTTAAATATTAATAATAATATAAAAACTAAAAATGATTTTGTAAATGATATTGAAAAAATATCAAGTAAAGGTACTTTTAGTGAAAAACATCCTATAATAAGAAGACAAAATAAATTAACAGGAACTGTTCTTATTAAAGAAGAAGAAATTAATAATATTAAAGATACTATTAAAAATAAAGTTAATGAAAATAATGAAAATGAAAAAGAATCAATTACTCAAAATATTAAAAAATAAAATATTAAATCATATTTAATAATAATAATGATATGAATATTTAAATAAAATTATTAAGTTGTATTATTAAAAAAATTTTTTATTTATTCTTTAATATTAATTATAGATAAAAAATTTATAAAAGATTATCTCTAATGAAAATTATTTTAATATTAATTTTATAAAAAATATTAATTAATAAAACATTGCATTAATTAAATAATTAAGATATTTTATTTACTTATAAAAATGTCTAATCCAACTGAAGATAACACAGTTCTACTTTTTTTTGATAATTTTGAATATCAAAAAGTCCAATACAACATAGAAGAAATATTTTTTAATAAAGCAATAATACTACATCAAATAAGAATATTAAAACAAGACTCAAATCCACATACTAAATTAAAATCAATGTCAAGTATAACTCAAAAAGATATCATATATAACTTTGAAATATTTGGTAGAAATTTAAAAAGATTAAATGATAAATTTGAAATATTATATCCTTGTTCTAATATTAACACTGATAATGGAGAAACTGATTGTATTTTTCCTTTTAGAAAAGAATTTGTTACTAATCATATTGTTATAAGAGGAAAATTTGAGAAAATTACAATGTGTATTTATGGGAAAGTATATGATGAAAATGATAAAAGTCTTATTATTGAAAATGCTAAATCTGATGTTCCTTTGGAGAAATTAGATGAAATTATATCAAATAATAGAAATTTTGATGAATTTGAATTAAATAAAATTCCAAATGATGATTTGGAATTTGTTAAATTATATTCTATAGAATCTTTAACAAAAAATTATTCTTATATAAAAAATAATGTAAAAAATTATGAAATTAATAGAGTTTATAATTTAAATAAACCAAATATGAATATGATAGAAAGAACTAAAAATGGATATATTTACTATGAAAATGATATGCATTCCTCTGTGCAGAATTTATTTGATTTTTATTTGAATAAAGATACTTTAAATGATGAGAGAGTTGTCCAACATCAAAAAAGTTACAAGCTCCTATTTGATATACTTAAGATTTTAATAAGGAGAAATTTTGCTTATTTAGAAATGGATTGTGTATTCAGAAATGAAAATTTGGAAATTTTTTCTAATATTCCTGTTGAAATTTCTGATAAAATTATAAATATCATTAGTAATAGTTTAAATGGTTTATTATATGGATATACTGAAATTAAATTTGGATTAAAATTATTAAAATTTATTTCGAATAGTCATTTATTAGTTGATAAATTTGTAAATAATTATGGAATGGAAAAATTATATAAAATTATTCTCATTAATAATGAGAATCAATTTAACAATAATTTAAAAGAAAATTCTAATTCTTCTCTTTTAATTAAAGCATTATCATTAGAAAATATTTATAAATTAATTACTTTTAAAAACGCATTTGAAAGGCTTTTTGAAAGTATTGATAATAAAAAATTCCAAAAACAATATTTTTTAATTAAAGAATCCACTAAAGAAGTAAGTAATGAAATTAATGAAAGTAAAAAAGAAAAAGAGAAAGAAAAAGAAAAAGAAAAAGAGAAAGAAAGAAAAAAAGAAAAGGAAAAAGAAAGAAGTAGATCAAAGAGTAAAGATCATAAAAGTAAACATAAAAAAAAACATAAAGATAAAAAATCTAAATCAAAATCATCATCAAAATCATCTAATTCAAGAGAAAGAAATAGAAATAAAGATAATAGAGATTCATCAAATGATTCTCATTCAGCTAAAAAATATAAAAAAAAAAATAAAAATGTTTTATTAAAAAATGGTTATCAAATTATTAATACTTTATTAATAAGTAAAAGAAATATTTTATTACAGAATATTATTAAACATATTATTAATAAAATTAATTTGATGTTGTATTTGAGAAATTTAAATAATTTGATTACTAAAAATATTATTTTAAAAGATAATACTGAAAATACTATTATTAAAATTGATTTTACTAAAGTTATTTATACTTTACAATCAATTTTTGATTTAATTAAAAAAATTGAAATTCCTTGTGAAAAAAAATTAGAAAATGATAATTATTTAGATCAAGATTATCCTTATAAATATTATTGGATTGAGTATATAAAAACAAATAGAAAATTTTATGAAAAAAATTTAAATGAAATAAATCAAAATGAAGAAGATAATTTAAATTCAATATTAAGAAATGAAACAAGTTCATTTAATAGTATATTAAAATTTGGTGAAATTTCAAATGAAATTTGTCAAATATTAGAACAATATAATTTATTAGAAAATTTAACAATTTTATTAATGAATGAACAAATTCAATCTTTACCTCAATTTTTTGAAATTGGAATTGTTATTAAAAATTTTATATCATATATTATTTTAAGTAGAGGAGGAATAAATTTTTTTTCTAAAAATTATAATCAAACTCAAAATTTCCTTCAAGTTATTAAAAAAATTAGTTCTCCTTTAAAAGATAAAATTGATGAAAAATCCTTTTTTAAAGTTAAATTAGAAACTATAAAAGGTTTTAATGAAATTTTACTTAATAAATCCTTATATGAAAATAATAAATATGAAAAAATAAATGATATTTTAATTAATTGTTCATGTAATAAAATTGAATTTACTGAAGAATATATTCTTCAACTTCACTTTCTTCAATTACAATATTTAATTCAATATTCATTTTATTTTTTAAATTTATATGATAAATATATAGGAATATTAGATAATGATGATAGTATTGAACAAAATGATATAAATGATAAAACACTTGATATTATTTTACAATTTGAAAATTCATTTAAAAAAAGTAATATTTCAGAACAGGCATTTTTATCTTTTTGCAATAATGATTATTTTTTTAATGGTTTAATTGAAACTATAAATAAATATATTCAATCTGAAGAAAATATTATTGAATATGAAGGTCATATCACTGTTTTGACTAATTTATTATTTATGATTTTTTCATCTCTTGATAATAATTCTGATATATTCCTTTTATTATATGGTAAAAAAATTTTACAATCCATTATACAATTAAAGAAAAAAATTGTGGCTGTTTATGATATGAAAGATTTAGAATTAATAAATTCTAATTTGTTTAATGATTTAGATGTTTTAATATCATTATTAAAACCAATTGAAAATAAAGATATTAAATCCTTAATGACTATAATAAATGATAGTATATTTAATAATATTATGAAATATAATTTAAATAAAAAAGTAATAAAAATAAATACAATTGATGGAAAATTAAAAGAATATCTAGATGGCTTTAAATTAAATATTCAAAACTATCAAAATAGAGTCGAAGATTTTTTAGAAGAACTCAAAGTAAAAGGAAGTCTAATAAACGAAATATTTTCAGCTGTCAAAATCCTCAATTTAAGTGTAATTATATATATTTTTTTAATATATTTTTATTTAACATATTATAGATTCAAATTAATCCTTTGTTATTAATTGATTGTGTGTCCTATCATATACATCTTGCTTTGAAATATATGATTATAAATACGAATTTCAGTTTAAAATATTATTTAGAAAAACATGATCCAAAACAAAATGAGGAAGATACACAAAATCAAATGAACAATGATAAAATAAAAAATTCAAATACTGATTTGTTTATGAATAAATATGAGAAGATTAAAGAATACTCAACTTTACTTTGTCATATTTACGAAATATTAAAAAATCTACTTTCAAATTTATTAAGTAGTCATGTTGATCATTATAGAGATGAAAGTGTGATTCATGAAACTGTAATTTTAATTTTGAATTGTATTAACTATTTATTTGACATATATTCAAATACAAATGGAAATTCTTGTAATGAAAATATATTAAGAAGTGCCTATTATATTCAAAAATTATTTGAAAGTTCACTTAGTACTTTTAGACAAATTTGTTTATTTAATACTACAATTAAATTAAATTTTAAAAATATAATTCAACATTTAATAAATAATCCAAAATATAAATTTGGTATGATGTTCCTTTTAAATTTTATGATTAATATTGTTAATAATGAATATACCGTTGAAACTTTTGTCGATTATTTAACTAAGACTATAAAGAAGCAAAATGCTGAAAATGAGGGAAATTCTATCTTATATGAAATATTAGATAATTTAAGTAAAATAAAGCCATTAAATTTAAATAGATTTATAAAACAAAAAAATGATACCCAAAATATTTTACAATATATAATTGAAATTGGTATAAAAACAAATAATGATTATTTATTATATAATACGTCACAAGTTTTATTAGGAATATTTAGAAGATATAGAAGATACGCTGGGAATGATCCTTTAAATGTTCATCATAATATTTCTAATACTATTCTTTCTTATTTAACTAATTCTTTTAATAAAATTTCTAAAGTTAATTGTAATATTTTAGAAGAAAAAGATTATGCAATTTATGTTCCTGAATTACAAAAAATGATGAAAATTTTAAAATTTTTAACAATATTTTTAAAAAGTGATTATAAATTCTTATTTATTTTCCATGATGTTACTAAACAATATAGGAAAATATTTTCTTTTTTTAAAGAATATTTAATTCAAAATTTTAAAATTGAATTCTATGAAAATAATAATGATAATATAAATGAAAGTGAAGGAAAAATAAAATTAAAACAAATAATTTTTGATATTCTTTTCATAATATTAGAAGGAATAAAAGTTTTAATGGATAGTAAAAGAACAAATAATAATAATATTTATTATTCTTCTGGAATAAGATATGATTTAGTTGAAGAATTACCAGAAAAAAAAGATATAATTGAAACTTTAAATGAATGTAATTCTTTTCTTTATATTTTTAATTATTTAATTGATATATCTAAATTAGATATTAAAAGTGATTATATAGATAAAATTTTAATATTGACTCAAAAAGTAATTGTAATATTTATTAATATATCATCAAATTATTATGGACAAAATCTTTTAATTCCAATTTTATCTTTATCAACTACAATATCAAAATTACTTTCTTATAAAGAATTAAAAAATGAATATTTAAATTTATTAGGTAAAACTTTAAGTAAATTAGTTATTATTTTATTTTATGATTTAAATTATTATGAAAATTCAGATAAAATAAATGGAAAAAATAAAGATAATAAAAAATTTATTTTAACAAAAACAAGATTTAATCTCTTAACAAAAGTATTATTAACAGAACCAAAAAAATCAAATGATGAAAATTTTAAATTATTAAGTAATGTTTTATCTCAATTAAATGAAGTTCTTGGATTTTATTCTCAAGATAAAAGTGACACAATTTATTATGGTTTAATAACACTTAAAAAAATATTAGATTATCAAAAAGAAAATTGTGAAATAATAAATCAAGAAATAAAAGAAGTTCCTTTACCAAATACGAGACAAATTCCAGAAAAATTTAAATTAATAAATAAATATTATGATTTTTATCAAATTCAAGGATATGGTCTTAATTTTCCTTTAGAAATTGAAAATACAAATTTAAATTATGAAGATAATAATTTAAATAATAATATGATTACTAATGAATATAATAAAAATCAAATTCATGAATTTGAAAAACTTTTAAATTGGAAAAAACATAGAATTTTTTTAAGTAAAGTTGATAGTTTAAATATGAGAAAAAAAGTTTTTGATATTGATTTGATTATTGGAAATTCAATGAATGAATCTTTAATTAATGAATATGATTATTATAGTTTAAGAAAAAAATATTATTTTTTAAATACTGATTCTTTTGAAAAATATTGTAATATGATTTTAAATAATGATTTAATATTTAATACATTTTGTCAAATATCTTTTATTATTACTTCTACTGTAGTTAATAAAATGTATTTATTATCAAATGAAAATGAATATGATAAAAAAATAGATGAATTATTTTTTTATAATTTAGATAATGTTAAAATGGATCTATCAAATAATTATAAATTAGAAAAAGAAAATTCTTCAAATAATATAATGTTTAATATAAATAATACAACAAATATGTCTTTACATAAATTAAAAAAGAAAATAAATAGTAAACTTAATTTATTTATTTATAAATCAAAATATGATAAAACAAATTCAAATACAACAAATAAAGTTATAATAAATATGGTAAATAATAATAATTTAAATAAAGAAAATATAAGATATTTAAGTAAAGTTTCAGGAAGAAATTTATCAACACATGTAGATAATGTAGTCCCAGATCAAAAAGTAGTAAGTTTAACATATGTAGGAAATAATAATTTACCAAATCCAAATATACAAAATCAAAATATGACAAATCCAAATATGCCAAATCCAAATTTAAATAATCCTAATTTAACAAATCCAAATATACAAAATCCAAATTTAAATCCCCAAACAACAATAATAGAAAATAAAGAAAATCCTATAATTCAAAATGAAAATCCAAATCAATTAAATCCAAATATATCAAATATAATAATGAATAATAATATAGAAACAATACAAAAACAAAATAGTATAATTCATCAAGAACAAAATACATTATTACAAAAACAAAATGAAACTCCAAATATAAATAGAATAATATCAAATCAAGTACAAAATCCAATTCCTTTCCCAAATAATCCATTAATAAAAATGCCTTCTGGGAATCAACAAAATACATTAATTTCACCTCAAAATCCAAATCCAATTATGAATATTCCTAATTTTGTAAATCCACAAAATCAATTTAATAATGTTATGAATAATTTAATTAATTCTAATTTTGTTAGACCTATTAATAATATTTTTCCTCAATTTAATAATTTTCCTAATTTAATTCCTCCTAATAATACTAATCCTAGTATTAGTAATAATATTAATAATAATAATTTAAGTAGTACTGGGAATTTAAATAATATTATTCCTCCGATGAATAATCAAAATTTAATTAGTAATATTCCTTTAATTAATAATAGTAATAATCCTTCTTTAGTTAGTAATTTGGGGAATTTAATAATGAAAATGAAGAATAAAAATAATAAATAGAATTTTTTATTTTTTTATTATTAAAAACTTGTTTATTTAAATTTTTATTATATTACTATAAATTAATAATATATATATATATATATTTTTTTTCTTTAAAAATAACCTATACTTTTTTTAATGATATAAATATAATATAAATTATAGATTTAAAGAGTTTTTCACCTAATAAACAAAATAATCATTCTAAATAATTTATAAATTATATTGAAAATGATATTCAATATAATTTTTTTAAACAATATATTAATATTTTATATAAAATATTAAATCTTTAAATAAATCCATCAATAACATTTTGTACAAATGAATCGTCATTATTAATTGATAATCTTGTACTTAGAGCATCAAAATAATAATATTCTGAATTTCTTTTTTGAAAAAATTTTATTAAGATTCTATTATCTTTTGATAATCTATTAAAAAATCTATTTATTTTACCAATTTCTTTTAAATCTTGATATTGGAAAAAATTTAAAATTCTTAACCAATTATTTATAAAAATTTTATTTATTTTATTTTGATTTGAATAATTTATTTTTTCATTTGTTTTTTGACAGATAGGATTAGTTTGAATTTTTATTTTTATATTTTTTGTTTGAACATTACATCCCATTTTATTTTTAATTATAAAAAAATATATTAAAAATTAATTTAATTGATTAAAATTAAATTTAACTTTTTTGAAAAAGTTGAATCTTTATAAATAATTTAATAATTTTATTGATAAATACTTCAAAAAAATTTTCATATAAAAAGAATAATTCATTAACTTTATTTATTAATTTTTTATATTTCTTTATTAAAACAAAAAAATGAATTGTTTAAGAGAAGTAATAAATCCCAATCCAAAATTAAATAAAATGATTGGTTTATCAAAATTAATGTTCATATTTCAAATTATTTTAAATATAATCAAATATATAAATAGACTACAACAAATTAAAATTTTGGATATTTTAATTGATACATTTAGTATTTTATTCTTCTATATGATGATTACTACTTTTTTTTATATATTTGCTGCTTTGTATTTAATTACAACATTTTTTACTATTTTATATTTATTTTTTGACATTAGTATTTTTTTCCAAAATTATTGGACAAATAACATAAGCAAAATGAGTAAGAATGCATTAATAATAATTACAATTTGTTTTTCTTATAATATTTTTTCTATTAATGTAATTTTTGATATTTTTAAAGAATTAAAAGCTCAATATTTAGAATCAATGGGAATAAGATATAGAGAAATAGCTAATAATAATAATAATAATAACATTAACAATAACAATAATATTATTAATAATGAAATTAATCAATTAAATAATGATTTTGAAAATTTGGGAGAAAATTAAAATATAAAAAAAATCTTTTTATAAACAAATAAATAAATGATATACATAATATAAAAATAAAAATATAAATAAATTTTTTATAAATTAAAAAATAAATAACGTCAAGTTAATAATGTAACTGGGTTGAAACATGTTTTTTTAAATTTAAATGAACTTCATATTATAATTAAATTATACAATTTTAAAAAATAAAAAAAATAAATATTGTTCTTTTATTTATAAATAAAGTATATATATTATTTTTTAATCATTTAATTTTTTTTTTATTTTCTTTTATCACAAGGAATAATAATAATAAAATTAATATTTTTTTTAATTTCTTTTTCTTTTTAATTTGAATATGAGAATTTAACCAAATAATTATCTTATAAATTAATAAAGATTAAAATAATCTTATAATATATTTTTTATATATTTTTATTATTTTTTTTTATATAAATTTAATTTCCAAAAATAATAAACTTATATATAAAAAACCTTTACTCATATGGATAATAAATATATTGTTAAAAATAAAAAATAATTAACTAAAAAAAAAATAAATAATTATGGGAATTGAAAATACTAAATGTTGTTGTAAATCAAAAGAAACAAATGAAATGAAAATGGGAACTGAAAAGGGAGAAATAATAGAAATTGATAGTGCAGTGTCCCCAAGATTAAATAAAGATTTTAGTATGAAGGATTTAAAATCATATATAACATTTAAAAATAATTCATCTCAAAAAGAAGATATATCAAATGGGAATAATATAAATGAAAATAAAGATGAATATCAAAGAAAACCTTCAATTCTTTTAAATTCAAAAAAAAATAATTTACAAAAAGAAAATAAAGATTCGGATTTACCACCTTTACCAAAGAAAAGATATGGTTATAAAAATTCAAATATTAAAAGAGTAAGTTTTGAATTTGATTCAATGAAAAATAATATTGGAAAAAATAAAAATAATAATAGTAATAGTTATAATAATAGTATTAGTAATATTAATAGTAATACTTTTTATTATAATAAAATACAAAGTATTTATAAAGGATATTATTTTAGAAATAAAATTTATCCAAAATTAAAAAAAGAACTTGAAGAAAATTTAATGAATCAATTAAAAGAAATATATGAAAAATATTTAACAAATAATTTAAAAACCCAAGAAGAAAAATTAGGAATAATTCATGATGAAAATTCATATAAATCCCTATTAAAAATAGAAAATAAATCAGAAAAAAATTTATATACAAAATTACTAAAATTAAAATACAATAATAAAAATGCATTTTACGTAGGAGAAATATCAATAAATAATACATTAAATGGATATGGTATTTTAACATTAGAAAATGGTGAAAAATTAAAAGGTAAATTTGAAAATAATAAATTTGAATCAGGAATTTTAATAGATGAAGAAGGAAATTATTTTGAAGGAAATTTTAATATAAATAATAAAATAGAAGGAAATGGAAAAAAAATATCATTAAATAATTCAATTTACATAGGTGACTTTATAAATGGTTTAAAAGAAGGAAAAGGAAATGAAGAAACAAAAGAACATATTTATGAAGGTAATTTTAAAAATGATAAAAAAAATGGATATGGGAAATTATATTATAAAGAATTAAAAGATCATTATGAAGGAAATTTTTTAGATAATCAAATTACTGGAATTGGAAAATATTTTTGGTCAAATGGAGAAATATATGAAGGTAAATTAATAAATGGAAAAATGAATGGAAAAGGAATTTATATTTGGCCTGATGGGGGAAAATATGAAGGTGATTATATTGATAATACAAAAGAAGGTTTTGGTATTTTTAAATGGCCTAATGGAAAAATATATGAAGGACCTTTTGTTAATGGAAAACCAAATGGTGATGGAATTTTAATTACTAAAAAAAAGAAATTTAAAGTTAAATTTGTTAATGGTGTTATTAATAAAGATGTTAAAGAATTTAGTGATTTAGATAAAAAAAAATATAAAGATGATGATTCTTTAAGTTCTATTTCTTTTGTTAGTGGGTATAATAAAGAAAAAGTTGTTGAGGAAAATAAAGAAAATTTATTGAGTAAAAAAAACCATAAGAATAAAAAAAGAGAAAGTTTTTTTAAAAAGAAAAATACTCATAAGAAATTTAGTATTAATAGTATTGTTGATAATGGGAATGAGAATAATGATAGTTTTATTAAAAATAATAATGTTAAAAATGAGAATAAAGTTAAAAAAAAGAGAATTGTTACTGAAAAAGATATTGATAATTTTGATAAATAAATATAAAATTAAAAAAGTTTCATTTATTATATGGATGTATTTAATAAACATTGATTTTTGAAATAAATAATATATATTATATTATTGAAAATTATTTTAATTTATAAATATTTATACTTTATATATATTATATTATTTTAGAATATATTTAATAAAAACTTTTTTATAATTTTTAATAAATAAAATTTAATTTTGGTAAATTTAATTTTTTAATTCAATTTTGTTCGATTGTTTTCTTAAAATATTATAGAAAAATGGATTCAAGTTGAGGATATTATTAAGAAAAATTAAATTTATCATCTCCAAAAGAAAAAAGAAATTTATTTATAATTGAAAATAAGAGAATAATGTTTAATAGAAATAATATTCGAAATAAAATTTTTTTAAATGAAATTGAAAAAAATAATGAAACATTAATTAAAACTTTGAAGATTGTAGTAAAAAATATAAATAATAGAATTTATCCGATTTTTATACATTTTAAAATAGAAAAACATTCAATTAGAAATTCT
>Ga0256407_10010374_pt1 | contig 13108 bp, 6 predicted proteins | sample RumenRJG_04DNA_FD_193489 | JGI IMG/M metagenome (GOLD analysis project Ga0256407, IMG submission 193489) | Bovine rumen microbial communities from Lethbridge, Alberta, Canada - RJG_04 | ecosystem: Host-associated > Mammals > Digestive system > Stomach > Rumen | place: Canada: Alberta | collected... | reverse complement strand
TACTTTGACTACAAAATTTTTTATTAATATCATTTTTAGTATTATTTTCATTATTAATAAATTCAATACAAAATTCCCCATTTTTATCTATTAAATACATTGTATTTCTTTTATTTTGATTTGGATTTTTTAAATTTTTCATACTATAAGATTTTTTAAATTTTTTTTTTCTTAAATGATTTGTGTTTTCATTTAAATTATTTACTAATTCATTTAATGTTGAAGAACTTGATTTATACCATTCTTTTTCTTTTGGTTTTTTTTCAGATTTTTGTGAAACTTTAATATTTTTAAATTCTTTTTCATTTAAATTTTTTATTATATTAATATAATTATTTTTTTCTAATAAAATATCTTCATAATTATTTTTAATTCTTCTTCTTCTTAAAGATCCATCTGATTGTATTATAAAGGAAGACTTTTTAACATATCCATTCCCTATTTGATTTTTATTTAATTTTTTATAAGAAACTTTTTTATTATCGTTTGATAATTTTTTATTCATCTTTTTTTTAAAAAATAAAAAATTAAATTTGATAATTAAATTTAAAAAATATGAAACAAGATTATGATTTCGAAAAACAAGAAGATGAGGATTTAAGATGTCCAATTTGTAATTATTATTTTAGTATGATCACAAAACCTTATTTATTACCATGTAATCATAATTTATGTATAACATGTATTGATGGTTTAATAAAAAAAAAAATGTTATATTGTCCATTATGTAGAAATCCATTTTCAATAAATGAAAGAAATAATTTTAAAGTTAATTTTGCTTTTCTTCATTTAGTAGTAAAAATTTTAAAAACTAAATTAATTTATTGTGTAAAATGTAGTAAAATTTATCAATGGACTGAACATCAAGCAATTTGTGATCAAAGTCAATTTAAAGAAACAAATGAAATTTTTGGTGAATTAAAACAATTAGCAGAAGATTGTGTTACTATATTAAAAAATATTGATAATACTGAAAATTTAAAACAAGAAAATAGAAGAAAAATATTTGATAAAATTGAAGAAAATGATAAAAATAATAAAACACAATTTTTTATAAAAACCGAAAAAATAATAGAAAATTTTTTTAAAAATATTCCCCCATTAAAAGTTGAAAATTATTATGAAGATATTATAAATTTTTTAAAAATATGTGAACCAATATATAATTTATTAAATTTAAGTTTTACTCCAAAAGATATAAATGATCTAATAAATGGAAATAAAAATAGATTTGGTTCAACAATTGTAATGAATGAAAATAAAATAAGAAAAAATATAATATCAACATCAGAAGGAAATCAATTAATAAGAAATTGTTTTCCTGAAAATAAATTATCAAATGAATTAGATAATGATTTAAATTCTTTGAATAATATATTTTCAAAACAAAGTAGTAATGGAAGTGGAAATTTAAATGTAATTGAAGATTTAAATGATGATAGGACATCAGTAATAAGTAATAATACAACAGTTTTAAGTAATAATTTTGATAAAATAAATTATATTATTTCAATTTTAGCAAAATTAAATGATAAAGTACAACAAGTTTTAAATTATACTAGACAAGTCGAATTCACAAGTGAAACAATTAAAAGCCAAATTGCTCAAAATTATACTAGATATGAAAAAAAAATTTCTACTGATTTAAATAGTATTTATGATAATATTTCACTTCAACAAAATAAAGAAGTTGAAAAACATTATTTAATTAATTTTATTAATGATAGTAAAAAAATATGGATTTATGATATATATAATAATAGATGTGATATTAAACAATTTGAATTTTTTAAATATAATTTTAATCCTACATTATGTGTAAATTATGATGAAGAAACTTCATTAGTTTATTTAAGTGGAGGAAAATTTTTAGAAAAATCACTATTTTCAAATAAAGATATTTATTCAAGTGATTTATTTATTTTCCCATTTTCAAATGGATTAGTTGAAATTAATTCGAATGATTTTATAAATATAATTAAAATGATTCATGCAAGATATAATCATTCTACAATTTATATACAAAATAAATTATTTTTAATAGGGGGATTAAATGCAAATAATGAAAAAATGAAAGTTTGTGAATTTTATGATACAAATGATAAAAAATGGCAACAAATGAGTCCATTAAATTATGATAGAGTAAAACCAACATTATGTATATTTAAAAATCAATTTTTATATGTTTTCAGAGGTGATGATGAAGATAGTAATTCACATGTTGAATTTATTGATATTAATAATATTGAAAAACAATGGACTTGTGTTAAAATTGAAGATCCTGGTGATAGTTTTACACCTTGCATTAATTCTGGTGCTGCAGTTTTTAATGATGAATTTATTATGATTATTGGAGGTTATAGAAGTGAAAAATATATTCAAATTGATCAAAATAAAAATAATAATAATGATTCTGAAAATAATAAATATAGATATATGGTTGGTTATACTTATTTTTATAATACAATAACAAAAACTATTTTTAGAGGAAAAGATTTAGCAAAACCTGCTATTTTTTCTCATAGTGGTTTAATGAATAAAATTAAAAAGAGAATTGTTATTATTGATGAACAGAATATGACTAAAAAACCTTTTGGAGTACATAGTTATCATATAGATAAAAATAGTTGGACTTTTAATTAATAATAATTATTTATATATTAAATTTTTATTAAAAAATTATTAATTATAATTTTAATGATTTATGCTTAAATTTAATATTATTTATTCTTCAAAAATTTGACCTCTTTTTTCTTTATATATTGAATTAAGTAAATCAAGTAAATTACTTTTTAAATATTTTTTATCATTTTGTATAGCAAATGTTTTAATTAGTTTATATATATATCCTTTACAATCATTATTTTCTGATTTTAACTCACTAATTGATGTAAGTAATGTTTTCATATTTTCATGAGGTTCATCATTCACATCATCACCATATATAATTTTCATTATAGAAAGGAATAAATCAAATGTAGATTCCAATAATTCTCCAAGAATTTTTCCGAAAGAAAAAATCTTATTTAAAATATCTAAAGCAGTATTACTGAATTTTTTTTCACATAAAGCAACAAAAAGATATTTTTTTAAATCATTATATAAATTAATCCAACTTTCACTTTCATTCTCATTAAAATCTTGATTAATAATAATAGAATGTAAAATAAGTAAATGTGGATATTCAAATCTTTCTAAATTTTCAATAACATAATCTCTAAAAATCCCAGCAATAACTAATTGATTCCAAAAACAAGGAGTACCACTTTCTTTATATTTTTCAGAATAAGAATTAATAGTATAATAATCATATTTTTGTTCAACTTGTAAGACATCATTTCTAATTTTATTATCTTTATATTCAATTAATAATTTCATATATTTTTTAGCTAAATCAGGATAAAATTCTAATATTTCTGCTAGGTATATAAATCCTATTTTCATTGTCATATGTGGTGATGGTAAATCAAATATTATATCTAATTTATCTAAAAAGTCTTTTTCTTTATTTTGAAATTCTGCTATTATTAATTCATATTCTTCTGCCATTTTTTTTGATTCTTCTTCTGAATTTTGAAGTTTTTTTTCTTCAGAATTATTTAAATTTTCTCCTTGTTTTTCTTCTCCTTCTTCACCTTCTCCTCTTTCTCCTCCTTCTTCTCCTTCATTTACTTTTTTTTCTTCTTCTTCATTTTCCTTTTTTTCTTCTTCATCATTTTCTTTTTTTTCTTCTTCTGGATTTTCATTTTTTTCTGACAAATTTTCTGTTTTATCCATTGATTTTTTTTCCTCTGTAGATTTTTTAATTGAATTTTTACTTAATTCACTTGTGTTTACTTTTTCATCTTCATTTTTTTCATTTTTTTCATTTTCTTCATTTTGATTTTGAATATTATTTGTATTTTCCTCTTGATTTTCATTTTGTATTACATTTTCTCTTTTCATTTTAGTTTCATTTAATCTTCCTAACATTTTAGAACAATAAATTAATATTAAAGATAAAATTTCCCAATTTAATGTTGAAATATGTCTAAATATTTTTTCATCATATTTTACACAATATAAATAATTAAATTCCATCATTAAATTAACTAAATAAATTGATTTAATTACTATAATTGAATTTGAAGATGAAATTCCTTTTATAATTGCATCATTATAAAAGAAATAAATTTCTTGATTAAATATACCTGCATCTTTTATATTATACATACATTGAACTAAAATATGATAAAATAATATTTCATTTTTATTTGAAAATCTTTTTGAAATTTTTTTCAATATTGCATAATGTGAATCACTATTATTTGAGGTAAGAGAAAAAATAATTTGACACATTTCATTTCTATATATAGGATTTTTCTCTATCATATCTAAAATTGAATATAAACAAAAATTAATAAACAAATTATCACATTTTTCTTTTGTAATATCATGAACACTTTTACAAATTTTTAAAGTAGGTGATTTAAATTTTGACCATGAAATTCCATTTTTATAAAAAGCTTCAAAAAATCTACAAATTAATTTAACAAAAGGAATTAATTCTGTTAATGTTCTAGAAATTATTCCTATTAAATCTTTTTCTTTATCTTCATATGCTAAAAAAATTCTATTTAAATTATTTTCAGTACATAAATCAATTTTTTCAAAGAAATAATCAATTAAATCTTTATCATTAGCATAATTTTTTAAATCCATTTCAATATTTCTATCACTTTCAACAAAATGCTTTTTTAATAAAACTCTAAATTCATTTTCAACACTTTCTTGTTCTTTTGAATCATTTGCCAAATCATTTAAAATTCCCATTAAATTAACTTTTTCCTCTTTATTATTTTCACTAGACATTATTTGTGAATTACTTTCATTATTTGCTTCATAAATTTCATTATTATTATTTTGATTATTTCCATTATCAACTTTTTGATTAGTATTAGTTTGTTTAATAACATTAGGATTTTCAATTTTTTTTAATTTCATTTTTTGACTTTTATTATATTCTTCATTTTTCATAAAATTTTCTCTATCAACAGCCAAAGCTTGATTATGATTATCAATTAAATCTTCGATTTTATAACCTCTAATTAAATCATCAGGAATTCTTTGAATTTCCTTATCTCTAATTAATAAATTAGCAGTAGGTTTCATATAACCAGGCATATTTTGAATTTCAATAGGATTTTTAAATTTTTCAGTCTCATCAACTTTATTTAATATTTTAACAGGTTTCTTAGTTAAAAAAGTATATAACATACATAAAAATTCAAAAGCAGCATTCGGTGCAAAATTAATAATTTTTGAAGGTAAATCACTTGGAAATTGCATTTGATATTTTCTTGTTAATATATCCATTAAATGTGCCCAATTACTTTCTCTTTCTTTATATGAATTTCCATTATTAAATTCTTTCATATTAACACGATAAACTGGAGTTACTGTAAATGGTTGTCCTTGATTTGAAAGATATGGAACTGGGTATCTTGATAATATTTCTGCAATACAAAAACCATTTGCAAGATCTTTTGATATTATTTTTATTTTATAACTTAAATCTAGTGATTGAATCCATTTTTTTATTTCTCTTGGAAATATTTGACGATTTGATTCACGAGCTATTTGAACTTTTTCTTCGTTTGTTATTTTTCTTGCTAATACTTGATATGATTGATTTGTTGGTGTCGTTTGTGATGACATTTTTATTTTTTTATAATTTTTAGTAGTTATGGAATTATTAATTAAATTAAAATAATTTATTTATTAATTTTTTTTTTATTTTTTTGTTTTTTTTTTTTTTTTTTTTTTTTTTTGAAATAAAAAAATAATGAGAACTTCATCAAGAAAAATAAATCAACAAGCAATGTATAAACAATTAATTGCTTCAAATATTTTTAATGATAAATCTAATTCAAATAAAGAAAATAAAAGTCTAAGAAAATATTCAAATTTAAAAAATGAAGATCATTTTAAGTCGTTAAATGAAATTCCAAAAACAATAAAAGTTAAAACTGGTAAAACTTTTAAAAGAAAACCTTCTACTGATGTTTTAAATGTTAAAAAAAAAGAAAATCAAACACAAAATAGTTTTTATACAGCAAAAAGAAATTTATCAACAATTTATTTTGGAGGAGATAAAGATTATATTGTTAAGAGAACAAATTATAAAAGTAATTATGATTATGAAAAATATATGAATCATGATTCTGCTTTTAATAGAAAAATTAAAAATTTATATGGAGATATTAAAAGCTCAAGTGCACAAAAATTTAAAAGAAATATTTTAGAAAATGAAGAAAAACAATTTCAAGATAAAAATAAAGAAGAAAATAAAAAAACTTTTATTAAAGTAGGATTAAGAAAAAAAAAAGAAGAGAGAAATGATAGTTTACAAAGATATAATGAAAAAAGTAAACCTAAAATAAATAAAATAAGAATGTTAGAATCAAATATTTTTAATTCAGAAAGTACTGAAAGATTATATGATTCTTTTAATAAAAGTATGGAATTAAATTTAAATATGAAATTCAATTCAATAAATAATCAATCAAGAAAACCAAGAAATTTAATAAAATTAAATAAATTTCCTTTACATAGAGCAAATTCAAATAAAAAATATAATTATGAAAATAACTTAAATTTATCAACAAATAAAAATAATATTTCAGCATTAGAAAGAAAAATATTAAATAATTCAAGTAATATTTTTTCTGATACAATAGATAAAAATAATATATCTTTCATGAGTCCATATCAAACATATAAAACATTATATCAAACAAATGAAAATTTATCAGATAGAAGAAGGGCATCTATGTTATTTAAAGAATATTCAAAAAATACATCTCAACAAAGAAAACTTGCAGAAAATTATAGTTTAATACAAGGTTCAAAATTTTTTGAAGAAGGTTTCAAAAAAAAATTAAATCATAAAAGTACTGAACTTGATATTGAAACTATGAATTCAAAAAAATATGAAATTAATAATATTAAACCTCAAGATGAAAATATTGTAAAAAAAACTTTAATTGAATGTGGTCTTGATATTTATGATATAAGTAATAATTCAAATAAAGGAAATCATTTAATTTCAGGTGAGAGAGAATCATTTCAATTTAAGATTAGACAAAATTATAATGATGCAACATTTAAAAATAAATTAAATTATGCAAATTTATCTTTAAAAAAAAAAAACTGGAGAAGAAATAAAACAAATAAAAAAGAAAAATGTAGGAAAAAATAATGTTGATCCTAATATAGATTTTAAAGATAGTTATTTAAAAGATAATAACAAAAAAAGTTTTTGTTTACAAAAAAATCAGAGTTCAAAAATTAATCATGAATTTAGTCAAAGTTTTAATGGAATAAATTATAAATATAAAAATTCAATGTTTGATAGGAAAATAATAAAAAAATAAAAAAAATTTTTTTATATTTCGAAATATTTAATTTATAAATATAAAAATAATAGTAAATAAAAATAATTCAATCATATGAATATATAAGTAATAGTAATAATAATAAAATAAAAATAATTATTTTTTTATCAAAACAAACTTGAACTTAAAAAAATATTTTTTTTTCATTCATCAAAAAAAATAAAAATCACAATTCCAAATATTATTTCTTTCCTTTTTTTTTCATCACAAAATCTTTTCCACTTTCTTTATTATTTTCTTTACCAACCCCAGCAACTTTATTTTTAGGAACCATTTTTTTATTTTTTTTCATTCCCGAAGCTTTTTTTTCTTCATTATATTTATTTAAATCAAAAGGGAAAATATTAATAATTTTTCCTTTTCCTCTAGTTCTTCCTTCCCTAAATAAAACAATATCTCCCATATGTAAATATTCTGGTTTTTTTAAAAATTTAAATTTAATAATTCCAGTATCTCCAGCTCTCATAAATTCTTTATTCATTCCAGTAATAGTTGCAGTTTGCCTAACAACATGACTATGAATAACACTTTGATAACCAATTTTAATTGTTGATGAATGATGAACAATAACAGCTTCAATTTCAAATTCTAATGTAGGAGGTAAATGATTTTCAGAAACTAAAACCATACCCTTTTTAAAATTTTGAGTATTTAATTCAAATCCTTTATCTAATGATCTTAATTTAACTGAACATGAATTTCCACAACATATTTCATTTACATCACAACGTAAAAATTGAATACATTTAATTTGAACTGGTTTAAATATTCCATCCATTGTTGGACCCATTAATAATTTTTGACCAACGAATAATTTCCCTGATGATAAAACTCCAGCATAAATTACACCTACTTTAGTATTGAATGCACTATCTAATAACATTTCAGTTGGATCTTGTGGTGTTTTAATAATATGATTATCACTATTTAATGAATGTCTTGGTGTTAAATTAGCTAAGAAATTTTTTAAATAGTCTAATCCTTCACCAGTAACTGTACTAATTTGAAATATTGGTACTACAACTCCACCAATAATAGCTTGTGAACATGCTTTTGCATCATCCATACTTTTAACATTATAAATTGTTTTCTGTAAACCAGTTTTAAGTAAATTTGAAAAAGTTGTTATTGTCTTTTCTTTAATATCTTTAGGTGCAATATCAATTTTAGTAAAAACAATAAAAAAAGGAACATTTAATGAAATTGCAATACCTAAATGTTCCTTTGTCATTCTTTGAACACCCATATTAGTACCAATTAATATAATAGCATAATCAGGTAATAAGGCAGTTAAACCATACATAGTAGTTTTTAAATATTTCTCATGACCACATAAATCCAATAATGTAATAACAGAATCACTTTTTTCTGCAATTTCCTTCCAAGAAATATTTTTTTTATCAGATATTCTACCAATATCAATAGGAACATGGTTTTTGAAACCAATTATTTCCTCTGCAATTGAAGAGGTTCTTCCTGTTTCACTTTCATGTTGGTAATTAAATACAAATTTTCTTGCAAATCCTCTACCATCATCTTTTATATTTTTTGTTAAACATCCTACTAATGTTGATTTACCTGAATCAACATTCCCTATTACTGCCACTCTTATTTCTTTTATATATGTTGGTTCTAAATTTGGTTTTTCTGAATTTGACATTAATGTGTTTATTACATTCTCTGATGATGATGAGGTTGAAATTTCATCTTCAATTTTTTTTTCCATTTTTAAAATTTTTATTTTTATCTTTTTTTAATTTAGGCAATTAAATTTGTTATGGAAATATTTAACTTTTTAATTAGTTTTTTATTTTTTTTTAGTTTTATTTTATTTTTAATTCTTTATCATGTTTATTTAGATATACTTTTATTATTTTTTTTTATTTTTTTTAATAAAATTATTTTAATAAATTATTTGTATTAATAATATTTTTTAAATGGATCAAAATTCTATTGATGTTAAAAAAAGATTATATTCAGAAAGTTTTCAGGATAAATTCATAAATAAATTAAATAAATCAATTCATCAAGGTATTAATTTAAATAATTCAATAATTAATAAAACAAAAAATAATAAAAATAAATTTGAAGGTTCTAAAATCCTTGATAATAGGATAATAAATTCAAAAATTAAAAAGAAGCCACAAATGAATAAACATAATAGATCATATGAAGAAGAATTAGGTTATAATGAATTATTAACTGATGATAGTATATCTAATAATAGATCAATAATAATTCAAAATATGAATTTAAAAAAAAAGAAAAATAACTATAAAACAAGAAATACATATTATTTCATTAATCAAAAATTAGAGAATAAATTAAATATATTTGATTTTACAAATAATGAAGTAAAAAAAAAAAATTCAATTAAGAAAAAAAAACTTTCAAATAAAATTAAATTAAATAATACAACAATATCTAATTCAAATTATCAAACACAAATAAATGAGAAAAATAAAGGAAAAATAAAATTAGGAAATATAATAAAAAATTTCGAAACAATTTCATTTAAAGGAATCTCTGAATCTTATAAGAAAGAAAAAAAATTAATTATTAATTTTATAACTTCTTCTTTACCAAATTCTACATTACAATCCAAAAAAAATTCAAAAGCAAGAACAAATACAGTAGATTTGAAAAATGTCTTAATAAATAATTCTCAGCAAATGAGTAATAATAGTACAAATTATACAAAAAAAAATGAAGAAAATTCATTTATTTCATCTAAAAATGGAGAAATAAAAAATGAAGATATTTTAGAAAAAGAAAAATCATTTTCAACAATTTTTTTTGAATCTTTTTTAAAAAATGTTGAATCAAATGATTTTGATTATTTATATAATACAGAAGATCATTATACAGAATTGAAAAATGATTTTTTCTTATTTTATACAGATGATTATTTAAAAAATATTCAAGAAGATTTAATGAAGTTAGAAATAGAATTAATTATTGAAAAAATTTTTGAATTAATAATGGCTTATCATTCTCAAATAAGATTAATGAATTTTTTTCAAAAAAATATTAAATATATATATAAAGAATGTGAAAGTAATTTTTTTTCTTTAGAAAAAAAATTAAAGAAATTACAACAAATAAAGTCCTATAAACAATTAAGTAATCAAAATTTAAATATAATAAAAAAATATTATTTAAAAGAACAAAGTATAACATTAAATTTAAATATAAATGAATTCCAAATTGTGAAAGACATTTTCCCACAAAAAAAATTATTTAAAAAAGAAAAATTAAAGGAAATTTTCTATAAAATCCTAAATAATAAAAGTAATTTATCTCTAATATCAAATGATAAAATAAAGAATTGGTTAAAATTTGATAAAAATCAAAATAAAATTGATATTAATAAAACAAATAATAGTTTCACAAATACAAATTTAATCAAATTTACAAGAGAACAAAATATTATTAAAAAAAATATTATAAATCCAATTAATAAAACTCATAAAATAATTAAAAATACATATAAAAAAATGCAAAATAAATAAATTTATAAACTTATTATAAATAAATTTTTAATAAATTTCAATGTCAAATTTAATAAGTGAATTTAAAATTGGAAAAAATTCAGAAGGAAAAACAATAATTAATGGACAAACATTTGGAGATATAATAAAAAATTCTGCAAATGAATTAACTTATTTTGAAAAATTTTGTAAGCCAAGAATAATTAAAAATGAAGATAAAGTTGAAATTTCAGATGAAAAAGTTGAAAAAATAATAAAAGAAATATTAAGATGTAGAATTTGTTTAGATATTTATGATGAACCTGTAAATAATAAAGATTGTTTACATCAATTTTGTAAAAAATGTATTGAAGAATATATAAGAAAATTTAAAAGAGAATGTGCAATTTGTAGAAAAGAAATTGAAACAAGAAGAGTTTTAAGAGAAGATAATAAAATTAAAATGATTATTAAATGTATTATTCCTGAAATAAATTCCTTTCAAGAAATTGAAAAAAAAATATTTACTGATACTTTAAAAAAATTATCTGAAAAAGAAAATCCTTTAAACTTACAAATTGATGAAAATGAATCTTATTATAAAAAGTTAAATGATATTCAATGTGACAATTGTATTAATGAAACTTTCATTGGGAAAAAAAGGAATAATGTTAATAATTTTTTAAATGATGATTTTTTAAATAATCAAAATGAAATTACAGTTAAAATATCTACTGAAAATGAGACATTAAAACAGTATTTTCAAAATGCATTTTATAAAATAGCTCCTTCATTTAATTTATATTTTTTTGCAAAATTTATTTGTTTTAAATTAAATTGGAATCAAGATTATATCAGTTATATTCAATTTTATTTTATAGAAAAATTTTCTAATAAACTTTATATTTTAGATAATTTAAAAGAGACTATTGGTTCAATTTGGTTAAAAAATCAACAAATTGTTCATCAGAATAAAAAAATTGTTGAAATCTATTTTTCTTTGAATGATATGAGTTAAAATTATAGAATAAATTATTTATTTTTTAATATTAATTAAAATTAATTAATTTATAATTCAATTTTATTTTATTAATAATTTTTTTCAATTAAAATAAATATATAAAAATTTTTATTTTAGTTTATTATAAATTAATAATAAATTAACAAAATTATTCAATTCTAAATCAAGAAATAATAATTATAATATTAAAGAAAAAATTTGAATTTAAAAAAATCTGAATCCTTTAAATGGAAAAGAAAATATACTTTCAGCCTTTTTAATAAAAAAATATTATAAATTTTTCAAAATAAAAATTATTTTTTCAATATTTTTTTAAAAACTAAACTTAGATGAATATTTTAAAGGCGTTATTAAACCAAATAAATTAATGTCATAAAATAAATATGAAGTTAGTTACAATTTTTCTTTTAATAAAATTGGAAAATATTAAATTTAATATCAATAAAAAATTCATTCCAAGATAATTCTATAAAAACTTAAATAGATGATATTTAAATATTTATCAATCTGATATATTATTATAAATAATATTTTCAAAAATAAAAAATTAATCCAAAATTAATATAAGTTTTTCCATTTAATAAGATAAAAAGGAATATTATTAAAAAATAGAGTTGATAAAAGAATTTGTAAAAAAACTATTGAAAAATATAAAAAAAAATGATAAAACAATTATATAAATATTCTTAAAAAGAAATTGAATCTTCAAATAAATTATAATGATTTTAAAAATAAAGAATAATTCAAATATTAAGGGAAAAGAAATTTTATAAATTATATTTAATTTTCTATGATTTTACAAAAATATTGTGAATTAATTATAAAGAATTTAATATGAATTTAATGAGTTATAAATGTTGGATTACAATTTAAAATAATTTATCATAATATATAACCTTTTTAACAAAATATTTTTATATGCAAATAATTTTTAAACTATTTATAATATGTTTTTTAATTTATTTTTATTATATATATTAAATTATAAGATTATTATTTTATATTACTAATATTATATAATCTTAATTGATGTTTAAATGGCTATGTATTTTAATAAAATCCATTATAAGCAAATATATTATTTATTAATAATTAATTGATTTAATTTTATTAAATATATAAAAACACATAAAAGGTAGAATATTATTTATTTTTTATCTTAATTATAATAAAAATATATA
>Ga0256407_10010373_pt1 | contig 13109 bp, 10 predicted proteins | sample RumenRJG_04DNA_FD_193489 | JGI IMG/M metagenome (GOLD analysis project Ga0256407, IMG submission 193489) | Bovine rumen microbial communities from Lethbridge, Alberta, Canada - RJG_04 | ecosystem: Host-associated > Mammals > Digestive system > Stomach > Rumen | place: Canada: Alberta... | reverse complement strand
ACTGGATTTTTCTGATGGGACTGCTCGGTGGACTGATAGCCGTTGTCACGCCATGTGTGTGGCCGATTATTCCTATGACCGTCAGCTATTTCATGAAAAGGGCAGAGCATTGGGGAGGCGGCATACGCGATGCTGTCATATATGGTTTGTCTATCATTATAATATATGTCGGGATGGGCCTGCTGATTACATTGCTCTTTGGTTCTGACGGACTCAACGCATTGTCGACCAGTGCCGTGTTCAACCTGATATGTTTTGCTATACTCATTGTCTTTGCCGCCAGTTTTATGGGAGGATTTGAAATCACACTGCCTTCTTCCTGGGGGAATAAGACCGACAATGCGGCAGAAGCCAAAGGCGGTGTTGTGGGCATTTTCCTGATGGCGACGACACTGACCATCGTGTCGTTTTCGTGTACGGGTCCCATCATCGGTTTTCTGCTGGTGGACCTTACGACATCGTCCAACTTTCTGGCACCTGTATTGGGTATGCTTGGCTTTGCCATAGCACTTGCCTTGCCTTTTACCCTCTTTGCCCTTTTTCCGGCACTTATCAAGAAACTGCCGAAAAGCGGCGGATGGATGAATACTATTAAGGTTACCTTAGGATTCATAGAACTGGCATTCGCGCTGAAATTTCTCTCCGTAGCAGATATGGCTTACGGCTGGCATATCTTGGGCAGGGAGGTCTTCCTGGCATTGTGGATAGTTATTTTTGCCCTTTTGGGTATATACCTGTTAGGAAAACTCCGTTTTCCGGCAGATGAGCCTCAGTCCTGTACGTCCATACCTAGATTTTTCTGCGGTTTGATATCTCTGGCTTTTGCCGTATATATGCTGCCGGGCCTTTGGGGAGCACCATTAAAAGGTATCAGTGCCTTTGCGCCGCCCATGAGCACACAAGACTTTAAAATTAACACCTCGCACGAGGTCAGGGCGCAATTTGATGACTTTGACCAAGCTGTACAGATGGCCCGGGAGACTGGAAAACCATTGTTGCTGGATTTCACCGGGTATGGATGCGTGAACTGCCGCAAGATGGAGGCCGCCGTGTGGACAGATCCGGAAATAGCTGATATATTGAAAGAGAAATTCATACTGGTGTCGCTCTATGTGGATGACCGCACACCGCTTGACCAGCCGTTTGAGACCGATATAGATGGCAAACGCATAACATTGCGTACCAAAGGACAGTTGTGGAGTTTCCTGCAGAGTTATAAGTTTGGGGCTAACACGCAACCATTCTATATCCCCGTGACCTCTGATGGAAAACCGCTGAACCATTCGTATTCATATAATGAGGATGTCGATAAATATAAGGCATTTCTCCTCAAAGCAATTGAAAACAATAAAAAACAATAAACTAAAATGAAAAGAAAGACATTTCTATTGACTATCATGTTGCTGGGCATGCAGGCTGTCTTTGCACAAATGCCTGTGCAAGAATTGCCCTTTGACCCGGATGTTGTAAAAGGAACATTGCCAAATGGTCTGACCTATTTTATCCAGCATAACGAAAACCCCAAGGAAAGAGCATTTTTCTATATTGCTCAGAAAGTCGGTTCCCTTCAGGAGGAGGAAAACCAGCGTGGTTTGGCCCACTTCCTGGAGCATATGTGCTTTAACGGCTCTGAACACTTTCCAGGCAACAGCGCGGTAAGCTTCTGCCAGAGGATAGGTGTGCAATTTGGTAATCACCTGAACGCATACACAGCATGCGACCGCACTGTTTACAATATAGACAATGTGCCGACTACTGATCCGGCAAACTTGGACTCCTGCCTTTATATCCTATATGACTGGGCTCATGCCTTGACTTTAGACCCTAAAGAGATAGACAAAGAGCGCGGTGTTATCCATGAGGAATGGCGTGTCAGAAATTCTGGCGTAAATCGTATACTGGAGCGTCAGTTACCCGTCTTGATGCCGGGAAGCAAATATTCCGAAAGACTTCCTATAGGTTTGATGAGCGTTGTAGACAACTTCAAGCCAGAGGTGTTGAGAGCATATTATGATAAATGGTACCGTCCGGACCTTCAGGGCATTGTTGTCGTGGGAGACATTGACGTCAAACAAATGGAGGAGAAAATAAAAACGATTTTCGGTCAGCTTCCTGCTCCCAAGCAAGATGCAGCTAAGTTTGAATACTATGCAGTGCCGGACAACTATACGCCTATTTTTGTTTTTGACAAGGACAAGGAGGTGACGACACCGACACTCGAGATGTTCCTTAAATATGATCCTGTACCAAGACATTATCGCAATACTTTTGTAGGTATAACCAACAGCTTTATCAATATGGTCCTGACGACAATGCTTAATTATCGTCTTGACGATATAATGCAGGATGCCAATGTTCCTGTCACTGCCTGCAGGGCATACACGGGACCTTTTATGTTTATGGCTCGTACAAAACAGGCTCTCCAGATGGAGATAAGGCCGAAAGACGGCAAGAGCGAGGAGGCCATGGCAATGGTGTTGCGGGAATTGCGCAGAGCAAGTATGCATGGTTTCGCTGAAACAGAGTATAAACGTGCATTGGACGACTTGTCCGGTGTGTTAGACCAAATGGTGGAATCGCGTAAGACAGTCAAGAGCAATACTCTGGTGGATGAATGCATAGAATACTTTTTGGAAAATCAGGTTAAGACAAAATTTGAAACTGAAGTTCAAATTTATCGTCAGTTGGGGCAGAATGTCCCGGTTAAGGTAATTAACGATTTTGCAACCACGCTAATAGGACAGTTGGATACCAACCTTGTGGTCTTTGGCTTTTATCCGGAAAAAGAAGGTGTGAAGGTGCCTACTGCCGCAGAGGCTAACAAAGTATTGGCTTCTGTCAAAGCAGAACAGCTAAAGCCCTATGAAGTAAAGGTAATTGACACGAAATTGATAGAGAAAGAACCCGTTGCCGGGACTATAAAGAAAGAACTCCCTGAAGATGGTTTAGGATATAAAGGTTTCGTATTGTCTAATGGCATAACTGTAAAATACAAAAAGACCGATTTTGATGAAGGCAAAATACTCATGAATGCCATTAGTCACGGCGGTCAATTCAAATTGAAGAAAGAAGAGCTTACTAATGCGACTGTCTTTAACGATGTTATGGCAAATAACGGAGTAGGTAAATTCAATGGTAATGACTTGGAGAAGGCACTGACGGGCCGCATCGTTTCAATAAGCCCGACGCTGACCAACAGTACAGAAAACTTCAGCGGCTCATCATCAAAGAAAGACTTCAAAACGTTGTTCCAATTAAACTATCTCTACTTCACGGAGATTAATTATGATACAGTGAACTACAATAAGGTCATAAAGAATAAAGAGGTTACATTGGCTAACAGAGACGCCAACCCTATGACGGCGTTCAGTGATTCTTTGAAACTGTGCCTGTATAATTATGCTCCATATGTTCAGCCTATGACATTGAGCAGGTTGAAACAAGTAAATTATGACGGCATCTTGAAGATATACAAGGAGCGCTTTGGCAATCCTGCCGACTTTACCTATGTCTTCACTGGTGCCATCAACGAGGATAGCCTAAAGTCTTATGCAAAGCAATACTTGGCAAGTCTGCCGACGACAAATAAGTTGGAGAAGAAAGGCAAACCTGACATGCGTCTGATGAATGGTAAGAAAATCTGCCGTTTCTCCAAGAAAATGGAGACGCCACAATGTTATGTCGTAGGCTTCTGGAACGGAACATGCGAAGTCACTCCACAAAACCAGGTTGTGGCAGAAGCTTTAGGACAGGTGCTGGATATACATTACACGGAAACCATTCGTGAAAAACATAGTTTCGCTTACTCTACTGGAGCCAGCTCAAGTGTCATGTATATGTTTGGCGAACCTAAATTTCTCGTTCAGGTTGTTGCTCCTGTAAAGCCTGAAAAATGCGACTCAACAATAATGCTAATCAACGAAGGTATGCAGCTCATTGCCAAGAATGGCGTTGAAGCCGAGAAACTGAACAAAGTTAAAGAGCAGATGCTGAAAGAGTATGAAACCAATCAGCGTGAAAACCCCTATTGGCAGAGTGCCGAGACAGACTTTATCCTTGATGGCAAAAACACGGTGGCAGGTGTGAAAGAGGCAATCAAGGCTTTGTCGTCTGATCAAATCAAGGCCTTTGTCAATAACAATGTCTTGAAGCAAAACAATAGTTTGAAAGTCATTATAGAGCCGGAAAAATAAAGTCGAAGGACTGGAAATGGATAAAGATAACATATTGAAAATCTCGGTTGTAATGTGTACCTATAACGGTGCACATTATCTCCAAGAGCAGTTAGATAGTATTTTAGCACAAAGCTATCCCATCTATGAAATTATAATACAAGATGACTGCTCTACGGATGAGACTTATGCCGTGTTGGAGAAATATGCGGCGCAATATCCTGTTATCAAAATCTACCATAATGAGACTGGGCTTCATGGTATAAACGGAAACTTCTTTTCAGCGATGTTACGCGCACAGGGTGACTATATCGCTATCTCAGACCAAGATGACCTTTGGGAAAAGGATAAATTGAAGTTGCAGGCTGAGGCTATCGGTGACCATCTCTTGTGTTCCGCCTTTTCAATACCGTTTTCTACAACAGGTTATCCGGTGAAAATAGACAAACGCGTACCCAACACACATTTGATACGCAATACGTATATTTGTGAATTACCGGGTCATTCCATGTTGTTTAGGAGAGAGATATTGGATTATATTCAAGGCGGAGAAGTCCTGCCACTGTATTACGATTGGCAGATTATGAATGCCGCGGCCGCAGCGGAGAGCATTGTGTTTTTGAATAAAGAACTCGTTCATTTCAGGCGTCATGCTGATGCAGCAACGGCATCAGTACCTGTTGATAATAACATTTTGTCAAATGGTGCATGGCACTATGTGTCATTGTCGTTGTTTCATCATAGGGAACTACAGAAACAGGTAAGACGGCGTTTTGCGACAGTTCTGCCATTTCTGGAGAAACTGCCGTTTGATACAGTAAGCAGGAAAGAAGCTATTTATATGAGCGAGTTGCAGCTGCAACACGGTCCAGTAGTGTTCCTGAAGAAAGTTCTGTTTTTTCTGAAACATTCACGCCAATTGTTTCACGCTGAAGTTCACAATCCTGTCATACGGATGCTGAGAGCAGGATTTTTTGTGTTCTCATGCGGATATTATTATAGAGGATTAATTAAACAAAAAATAAAATGATGAAAGTATTAAAAAAATTAGTGTTACTATCATTCTTCTCTTCTGTACTCTTTGCAAGTGCAAGTGAGCCTTTTATGGATTCATTGAAAATCCAAGGTCAAACGCGTCGTTTTTGGATGATCATACCTGACGGAGTTCAGCAAAATGCCCCGTTGGTCTTTGTCCTGCATGGTTACGGTAATCCTGGGAAGAAGGAAACGTGGATGACAAAGGCTGCTGAAAAACATAAGTTCGCTATTTGCATACCCTGTGGTTGGAAAGACCCAAAAGGTAAACCATCGTGGAATGTAGGTTATCCGTCTCAAAAAGGATGGAAAGTTGACGAGGTGGCTGGTATGGAAAAACTGGCAAAGCATGTTCAGAAAAAGTATAAACTTAGCAAGGAAAACACTTTCTTGACAGGTATGTCTAATGGCGGAGAAATGTGCTATCTTTTGGCATATAGCAAACAAAAGACTTTCAAAGCTTTTGCGTCCCTGTCAGGGTTAACTATGGAATGGATATACCGTACAATGGATGCACCGAAGCCTGTTCCGTTTTTTGAAATACACGGTACCGCTGATCATACATCAGAATGGACAGGTGACTTAGAAAACAAAGGTGGCTGGGGCGCATATATGGCTGTGCCGATAAGTATAGGTTACTGGATAGCAAAAAATAAATGCGAAAAAGAAACGAAAGAACGTGTGGACGGTCTGAACAAATCAAATAACCGTTACATCAACAAATACAAATACAGTGGCGGACCGACAGGATGTCAAGTTTGGCTATATGAGGTGGTGAATGGTCCTCACAGCTGGTTTGATAAAGATATTAATATCGGTGAGGAAGTTTGGTCGTTCTTCAGTATGTATTTGAAATAAGATGCGCATTTTACTGGTTAACACTACGGAGCATAATGGCGGTGCGGCAATAGCTGCCAACCGATTAATGTCGGCACTGAATGACAACGGTGTTAAAGCTAAAATGCTTGTCAGTAAAAAGGAAAGTCAAAACTTGTCGGTCGTTGGTCTCAACAGTTTGTGCCGCTATCGTTATCACTTTTTGAAGGAGAGGTTTGAGATATTTCTTGCTAATCGCTTTGACAAAACTAATCTCTTTGCCGTAGATACGGCTTCAGCTGGGACGGATATTACGAAAACAAAAGAATTCAAGGAGGCGGATGTCATTCATCTGCATTGGATAAATCAAGGTTTTCTGTCTTTGAAGGATATACGCAAAATCATTGATAGTGGTAAACCGATAGTGTGGACACTCCATGATATGTGGGAGTTTACAGGAATATGTCATTACGCTAATAACTGTGATAAGTATAAGACAGAATGTCATCACTGTCCTTTTTTGAAATCTCCAGGTGCGAGAGACTTGTCAAACTTGGTGTTCAGAAAGAAAAACAAATTGTTCACCAAGAAGAATGTTCACTTTGTGGCAGTCAGCAGTTGGCTTGCCAATTGCGCCAAAGAGAGTCATTTGTTGCGTACTCAGTCTATACAGGTTATTCCGAACGTGTTGCCCGTGTCGCGCTATAAGATAAAAGACAAAGTTTCTTCGCGACAATATTTCAGCTTGCCTGAAGATAAGCATGTCATTGTTTTTGGCGCTGTCAAGATTGATGAGCAAAGAAAAGGCTTGAAATACTTAAACCAGGCTTTGCAAAGGCTGATTGATCAGGAAATTTATAAGAAAGATGATTTTCACTTGGCTTTGTTCGGCGGTATCAAACAAGCAGATGTTTTGGATGAAATACCTGTACCATACACCTATCTCGGTTTTTTGAAGAATGATGAAGAACTGTCATCTTTGTATAGTGCTGCAGACGTTGCGGCAATACCGTCACTTTATGAAACTTTTGGACAGACGGTTGTCGAGGCGCAGGCATGTGGTTGTGTGCCGGTAACATTTACCGGTAGCGGGCAGATGGATATTATCACTCATCTCCAAAACGGATACCTGGCAGAGTATCTATCGGTAGAGGATTTTGCAAAAGGCATACAGTGGGCTTTAAGTCGGCAAACTGAGAGGATTGCTTTGAGAGAAAGTGCCGTGAAAAGATACTCTGAACGTACCATCGCTCTAAGATATATAGACTTATATAATCAAATTTGCAAGGGAGAGGAATGATTAAAATTACGATAGCGACATGCACATATAATGCAGCCCAAGAGCTTCCTGCTACCTTAGAAAGTGTGAAGAGGCAGAAGTACAGGGAAGTGGAACATCTTATAGTGGATGGCGCTTCCAAAGATGATTCGTTAGACATACTATTGCGCTACAAGTCGCAGAATGATGCCATGGAGAATAGTATGGATGTTAAGATTATTTCTGAACCAGATAATGGCTTGTATGAAGCGATGAATAAGGCGCTTTGTCGTGCGACGGGTGATTATATCTTATTTCTAAATTCAGGAGACAGGTTGCATGATGACGAGACGTTGACGAGAATAGCAGAGATAGCAGAGCAGAGTGATGTTCTGCCAGGAGTTATTTATGGTAATACTAATATTATTGACCAAAACGGCACGTTTCTTCGCAAACGTCGTCTGGAACCTCCTGCGGAGTTGCATTGGACCAGTTTTAAACATGGCATGCTGATATGTCATCAAGCTTTCTTCGCTTCCACAAAATTAACATTAAAGTGCAAGTACAATCTCTCGTATCGTTTTTCTGCTGATTATGATTGGTGCATCCGTCTGATGAAGGAGTCCGAACAGCGAGGCCTGCCTATGGTAAACAGCAATATTGTTGTGGCTGATTACTTGGAGGGAGGAATGACAAAGAAAAATCACAGAAAGTCGCTGATAGAAAGATTTAAGATTATGTCCAGTCATTATGGTCTCTTGTTGACTTTGTGGTATCATGCCTATTTCGTATTACGTCTAATTTTTAAGAAATAATATATATGTTACAGAATAGATTGTTTGTTCTTGCCGTATGGCTTATTGCTGTGTCAAGTATCTCTGCGAAAAGCATTGACTCTATCCAGATTTGGCATGATAAATATCAAGTGAAAGTGCCGCGAGTCCTTTCCCACCGAGGTTTTTACAACTATCAAAACACTACGCAAAACTCAAGAGCATCATTGCGCAATGCCATTAAACTTGGAGCAGAAGGGTCGGAGATGGACATCTGGCTGACTTCCGACAATATTCTTGTTGTTAATCATGATGCGAAGCGTGATGGTCTTGTTATAGAAAAGTCCACTTGGAAAGAAGTAAAGAAGTTGAGACTTGATAACGGAGAACGGTTGCCACGGTTTAAAGATTTTTTGAAGATATTGAAGTCATCTAACTATACGCATTTACTTGTCGAAGTCAAGAGACATAGTACGAAAGAGCGTACAGTTGAGGCCGCTCTTGCAGCTATGCAGGCCGTAGAAAAAGCAGGATTGAGTAAGATGGTGGAATATTTGTCATTCAGTTTGCCTGCATGCAAGGCTTTGGCGCAGAGAGATCCTTCAGCAAGGGTTTTCTATCTGGGTGGAGACAAATCGCCGCGAGAGTTATACGATATGGGTATCAATGCCATGAATTGCAAGGCATCAGTATATCGTAAAAATCCGTCTTGGATAAAGGAGGCTCATGAGTTAGGGATGTCCGTGACGGCGAGAGGTATGAATACAAAAAAGATTATACAAGAAATGATTCATCTTGGAGTAGATAACCTGGCTACAGATTTTCCCGTCCAGGCAATGGAAGTAAGAGAAACTTTCTGCAAGAAAAAATAGCTACCGTTCCAAGTGGAGGATTTTTCTTTAGTGGATATTTATAAAAAACAGACAATGAATAAGAAACTTTTGTTATCGATTCTCTTAGTTATCTTTGTAATGCAAGGTTACTCGAGAGACATTTATATGTACAACGGAACCAATGTGGTTCAAACAATACCAAATATCAGAAAGATAACTTTTTCTGATAAAACTATGTGTGTTGAGCAGAGCAAAGGGACAGTAACATCTGTCAATCTGTCAGATTTCAATAATTTTTCTTTCTTTAAAAGGAATTACCCTGATGCAATTAACACAATTGTGTCAGGAAGCGCGTCATGTGGTTTTGATGGCAAGACGCTTACTGTACGTCATGCTCAATGTGTCAATGTTCTTTCTTTGCAAGGCGTCCAATTGATACACCATCCGTTTTTGGGCAATGAGGCGCGGATAAGTTTGGATAACCTTCCTGCTGGTCTATATTTGGTGGAAATAATTGCGAATGACAAGACATATACTCATAAAATTTTGAAAAAATAAATTGAACGATGAAAAAGTTAGTTGTTCTTTCTATCTCATTATTGGCATCGCTGATTGGCTATGCGGGAGTCGCAGAGGATATATGTGTATTTCACGAGGGCGTGGTTGTCTTTGAAACCAATGCTGATGATATCGACAGCGTTGCTGTTGCTGATGATGTTGTTTCTTTTTTCGGTCATGGAGCTAAACTGTTGTACAGTTCAAAGCAAAGTGACATAGACAGTATACTTTTCCTTGCTCCGGTACCAGTGGCAGATGTGCTGGATGTCAAGTTCAATGCCGATGGTACTGCTGAGGATGTCTCTGCCATGGGCAATACAGTGGAGTCACATGGAAATCCCGAAACCTTCTTCAGCTCTGAGTTCGGGCGTTACGAAGTGCGTTTCAGCGATAATGCATGGGCTGGTAATGCCAACAGGTATTATAAAGTGAGTTATGCGGATAATGTTGCATTCCAAAATGCTCTGGCTGACGGACACACAATGGAGACAGTCATCCGCTGTCAGTACTCGGGAACGATTGCGGATGCGGAATCCAAGTATTTCTCCAGTCACCAGTCTGGTGGGACGGGTCTGATGATCTCTAAGATATCAGGAGCACGCAAAAACGAGTTGACTTTTCTTCCGCATGTCGGTGGCTCATGGAGATGGGCGACGAGCGGTGTCATACCTGAACCATATGTGTATTATCATATTGTCGGCGTATGGAATAAGTCTGAGAATAAAGCCTATATCTATATTAATGGAGAATTGAAGAATACCATTGCCACAAGTGGTGACTTCAAGTTCCCTAACAGCACATGTTACTATTTCGCCATAGGTGGAGATCCCTCCAATGCGACTACTGTAAATGCGTCCTGGAACGGTGATGTTGTTTTGGCGCGTATCTACGACAACCCGTTGACAACAGCTGAGGTGAAATCGTTATGGACCAGACTGGAAAATATGCGAGGACCGAAAGATGAGATGATGGTGAGCGATGTGCATTACTACACAGGCCTGCAAGTCAAGGCAGGAAAGGGACTTGATATATATGGCACAGGTTTTCAGGAAGGCGATAAAATAACATTTGCGAATTTGGACGATGCGACAAAATCCTTCGTGGTGGTTTGTTCTTTGATGGCTGACAATCAGGGCGTACATTTCACTCTGCCTGAAAATGTCGTGTCGGGGAATTATAGGATGTCTTTGTCGCGCGATGGTATGACGCAAGATTTGGGAAGCAATCAACTGGTTGTGGTCGACAAACTTGCGAGAGGCTCTCAGGTAATTGCTCACCGTGGCTATTGGAAAGCTCCAGGTGCTGCGCAAAATTCGCGCGCATCTCTCAAGGCGGCCTTGGCGCTGAAAGATTGCTATGGTTCTGAGACAGACGTATGGCTGACGACTGACGGCCATATTATGGTAAACCACGATCCCTCGCTCAATGGGGTGACAATCCAGACATCCACTTATGACGAAGTAAAGAACTTGACACTTAGCAATGGTGAGAAAATACCGCAACTGCAGGATCTGCTTGAGATTTTGGCCGCTGATGATTCTGGAACGAAATTGATTATTGAAGTCAAGACGCACAGTAGCGTTGCGGCCACTTGCGCTTGTGTTGATTCCGTTGTTTCTGCGGTAAAAGCAATGGGATTGGAGGACAAGGTGGAGTATATCGCTTTCAGTTATGACGCGTGTCTGGAGTTCGTCAAGAAGGTGCCGGCGGCCAAGGTGGCTTATCTCAATGGCGACAAGAGCCCGCAGACTCTGCACGCAAATGGTATTACAGGCCTGGACTATACCCAGGCAAAAACGTCTGACGCATATATTAAAGATGCACACGCTTTAGGTATGACTGTCAATGTTTGGACAATTGATGCGAATGATCAGATTGTTTATACCAACAACAGGGATATTGACTACATTACGACCAACTATCCCGAGTCAGCCATAAAGGTGTACAGGCATTATAAGGAAAATCGATAAGGGGAGTACTTTCCGTTAGAAAAGTCATGATTGAAGGAACGGTTGTCTTGCCAAGCGCTTATTTGGCGCCTATAAGTTACTATTGTCGTTTGCTGGCCTACAGGAATGTGTTGATAGAACAATGTGAGCATTACATCAAGCAGACTTACCGTAACCGTTGCGTTATTGCGACAGAGAGTGGTCCGTTGTCGCTGACTGTCCCTGTTGAGAAAGTTGCCGCCAACACACCGGTGAGCGAAATCCGCATCAGCGATCATGGCAATTGGCGCCATTTGCACTGGCAGGCCTTGATGACAGCATATGATAAGACGCCTTATTTTGAATATTATGCCGATGACTTCAGACCGTTTTATGAGAAGAGATATGAATATTTGGTTGATTACAACGAGGCTTTGCGGGAGTTGCTCTGTGGCTTGTTGAACATAGAGCCTAATGTGGCATTGACATCAACCTATGCCTCATATCCTTATGCCGAGGATTGCAGAGCGCTGTTTTCGCCTAAATCTAAAACGCAAGATATCCATTTTGCGCAGAAGCCCTATTACCAGGTCTTTGCACAGAAAAACGGCTTCCTGCCGGATTTAAGTATCGTTGATTTACTCTTTAATATGGGTCCGGAGTCCATCTACATACTCAAGCAAAGTTTTGTCACTCAATACGGGTGAAGTGCTGTAACCTAAAGGATATCCAAACATCAAGGCGGAGAGACCTTTGCCATCGTTGATAACGATAACTCTGGAGTGTGTGCTGCAGGTGTCTGGGAGGGGGCTGTTTTTTTTACCTCGATAAGACATTATTTTTATCGCGATAAAAATTTATTTTCTACGCGATGAAAATATCGCGGTATCGTGGTGACACGGAATTCAACCTCGAAGAGGACGGACTTCAAGTGGTTGTTGAAGGTCAAAATGACGGTCGGAATCTTTTATTTGGAATGGCCCTCTGTGATATATTTCCTGAGCGGGCTTTTATACACCCATTTAATAATACTTACTGGCATCAGTCTGAAACAGAGACGGCTGATGGGGTAGAGATATTTGAGCGTGAAGATGCCCGATGTACGGAAGACTCCCTTCATATAAATGCGGAATTCGTTCCATGCTTTTTTCTTGCTCCGACGTTGATATACGTTGTTGGCGCTACGGAAAAATAAGGTGATGTCAGGGATGTTGGCGATATGGTATCCATGCGTGATGGCATCAAACCATAGGGCTATGTCTTGACTGGTGCGGTAATGTTCGTTATAGCGTAAGCCTTCGTCAAAGATACGGCGGCGCATCATAACCGTGGGGTGAGCCAGTGGCGATGCTTTGTGTATCATGGCCAAAGCGTCGGAGTGGGTAAGCGGATATTGTCTGATGTTCAGACATTCGTGTTCATCGTCAAACTCTTGGATGCTTCCGCCTACGATGTCAATGTCGGGATGGCTTTTCAAATAGTCTGTTTGCAGTTGGAAGCGTGTGGGGGTTGAGCGGTCATCGCTGTCCATACGGGCTATGACGTCACCGCGCACGACCTCAAGTCCCTTGTTGAGTGAACAGGTTAGACCCAGGTTTGAAGTGTTCTGGATAAAGGTCATAGCATCACCGAGTGTTGATTTCCAGCGGGCAATGACTTCATCAAGAGGCGGTGGTACAGGACCGTCCTGAATCAATACAATCTGTTTGGGTTTGAGGGTTTGCTTCGTCCAAATA
>Ga0256407_10010368_pt1 | contig 13112 bp, 9 predicted proteins | sample RumenRJG_04DNA_FD_193489 | JGI IMG/M metagenome (GOLD analysis project Ga0256407, IMG submission 193489) | Bovine rumen microbial communities from Lethbridge, Alberta, Canada - RJG_04 | ecosystem: Host-associated > Mammals > Digestive system > Stomach > Rumen | place: Canada: Alberta | collected... | reverse complement strand
GGTGCTGGAGCGGTTTACTACAATCCGTTCTTTACTTTTTTTATTTGGGTACTCTCTGTTGGATGCCTGAAATTTTCTTTTGTGCAGATATACAAATTTTCTGGGGACTGAATAGTTACAAAAAATAAATCGTTTTCTTTTCTGTGAATTATTCTCTTTTTTTAAAAAAACAGTCCTTTGTCATTTTTATAATAATCATACAGCATTCTGTTGTGCAAAATTCACCCCATTATCAATATTGAATTAGAATAAATAAATTTAATGTAGAATTTTGTGCAAAACTATTGATTATGTAAAAAAATTATGATAGAATTGTAAATGAATAATAATGCTTTATAAGTATAAATATCTGCGCTTACAGCTGTGCGGATAAACCTCTATATTTCAGACAGGAGATGATTTGAAAATGGCAAGAAGTGCGGGCATATTGATGCCCATTACAGCGCTCCCATCGCCCTACGGCATCGGTACGCTGGGAAAGGAAGCTTACGATTTCGTTGACTTCCTTAAAATTTCTGGTCAGAAGTACTGGCAGCTTCTTCCGGTAGGTCCTACAAGCTATGGAGATTCGCCCTATCAGTCTTTCTCGACTTATGCAGGCAATCCCTATATGATCGACCTTGATATGCTTTGTGATCAGGGACTCCTCATCAAAGACGATCTTAAAAAGATCGACTGGGGTTCAAATTCTCAGTATATCGACTATGAAAAGATCTATAACGAAAGATTCAAGGTTCTCAGACAGGCTTATGAGAACTTCAAATCTATGGATCAGCAGGAATACTGGGACTTTATGAGGGATGAGGACAGATGGCTTACTGATTACGCTCTTTATATGGCTGTAAAGAAGCTTTTTGACGATAAGCCATGGCCTGAGTGGCCCGACCACCTTATAAAATACAGAAATCCCGATACTATCAGACATTACCTTAATTATCTCTATGAAGATGTAATGTTCTGGAAGTTTGTACAGTTCCTCTTCTACAAGCAGTGGAGAGAGCTTAAAACATACGCTAACGAAAATGGTATAAAGCTTTTCGGTGATATGCCTATATACGTTGCTATGGATAGCGCTGACACATGGGCAAACCCTGAGGTGTTCTGGCTTGATGACGAAAGAAAACCCGTATGCGTTGCAGGATGTCCGCCCGATTATTTCTCTGAAACAGGTCAGCTCTGGGGCAATCCTCTCTATGACTGGATATACCTTGAGGAAACCGGTTTCGATTGGTGGATAAGACGTGTTGAGGGCGCTGCAAGAATGTTCGATGTTACAAGAATCGACCACTTCAGAGCTTTCGATCAGTTCTACGCTATCCCCTACGGTTCAGAAAATGCTATCAACGGCGAATGGCTGGATGGTCCTAAAATGAAGTTCTTCAATAAGATGAAAGAGCGTCTCGGTGATGTTCCGATCATCGCTGAGGATCTCGGATTCATGACTCCCGGAGTTAAAAAACTTCTCAAGGAATCAGGCTATCCCGGCATGAAGATACTCGAATTTGCATTCGATTCACGTGCAAACAACGACTATCTGCCGCATAACTATACACGCAACAGTGTCTGCTATACAGGTACTCATGATAACGATACTATAATGAGCTGGCTGAAAACTATCTCTAAGTCAGACTTTGAGTTTGCAAAGGGTTATTGTGCTCTTGACAAGACTGAAGGCTATAACTGGGGCTTCATCCGCACAGCTTATGCAAGTGTCAGTGATTACGCTATTGTTCAGATGCAGGATATTCTTGGTCTCGGCGGAGAAGCAAGAATGAACGAGCCGTCCACTCTCGGCAAAAACTGGACATGGAGAATGAAATCAGGAGCTTTGACTCCCAGAATTTCTCAGAAGCTTTATAACTTGTCAAAAATTTACAGAAGGCTGGAGGATGACAAAAAGATGAAGAAAAATGCCATTATGGACAACCTTATACTTACCGCTAAAAACGAGTATTGTAAGGATATCAAGGAGCTTTCACCCGCTGAGCTTCACGAGGCTCTCGGTAAGGCTATGATGGGTGAAATATCTCAGAGATGGGCAGAAAGCAAACAGAACCATGCAAATCATCGCCGTGCATATTACCTCTCCGCAGAGTTCCTTATGGGACGTATGATGTACAATAACCTCTATGCAATGGGTGTTCTCGATCAGACAAAGAAGCTCCTCGCTGCTAAGGATATCGACATCAATGTATTTGAAGAAGTAGATGACGCAGCTCTCGGTAACGGCGGTCTTGGTCGTCTTGCTGCATGTTTCCTTGATTCTGCGGCTACTCATGACGTTCCTCTCGATGGTTACGGCATACGCTATAAGTATGGTCTGTTCAAGCAGCAGATAATCAACGGCGAGCAGGTGGAAGTTGCTGACGACTGGCAGAGCTTTGGCGATCCCTGGTGCATAAGAAGAAACGAGGATACTGTTATAGTTGAGTTTGCTGATCAGAAAGTAAAGGCTGTTCCTTATGATATGGCTGTTATAGGCTACGGCACAGATAATATAAATACTCTCCGTCTGTGGGAGGCTGAGGCTGTTAACGACTTTAACTTCCTTGAGTTCAACTCATGCAATTATGACGCTGCTGTTAAGGAAAAGAATGCTGCTGAGAATATCTCAAAGGTTCTCTATCCTAACGACAACAGCTACGAAGGTAAGGTTCTCAGACTCAAGCAGCAGTATTTCTTCTCATCTGCATCTCTCCAGGATATACTCAAGAGATACAAGGCAAGACACGGCACAGATTTCTCACACTTTGCTGAGGAAACTGTTATCCAGCTTAACGATACACATCCCACAATTTCTATCCCTGAGCTTGTAAGACTTCTTACAAACGAAGGCTGTGACTTCGACTGGGCATTCGGCGTTGCACAGAGAACATTCGCTTATACTAACCACACTGTAATGCAGGAAGCTCTTGAAAAATGGAGCATTGACCTCATGACAAGCATTATTCCGAATGTTTACAACATCATCGTAAGAATAAATGACAAGCTTGTTGGTGAGCTTACATCAAAGGGCTATGCAGAACCCACTGAGGAAGCTAAGAAGGCTGCCAAGAAGGGCGAAACTCCCAAGACTAAGCTTGACAATATGAGAATCATTGACAACGGTGTTGTACATATGGCTCGTATGGCTACATATGCATCAAGCTATGTAAACGGTGTTGCTGCTATCCATACACAGATACTCAAGGACGAAACACTCAAAGAGTGGTATGAGCTTTATCCTGAGCGTTTCCAGAACAAGACAAACGGTGTTACACAGCGTCGCTGGCTCGGTCTCTGCAACCCTGAGCTTTCAGAGTTCATCACAGACCTTATCGGCAAAAAGTGGGTACGCAACCTTGATGACCTCAAGAGACTTGAAAAGAAGATCAACAATGAGCAGATCGACAAGTTCAACGGCATCAAGTATCTCAAGAAAAAGCAGCTCTCTGAGTTCATACAGAAGCATGACCATGTTTACATTGATCCTGACTTCATGTTTGATATTCAGGTTAAGCGTCTCCATGAGTATAAGAGACAGCTTATGAATGCTTTCTCAATCATGGCTATATACTTCCGCCTTAAAGAGGGCAAGCTCCCCAACTTCACTCCTACAGCATTCATCTTCGGTGCTAAGGCTGCTCCCGGCTACAGAAGAGCTAAGGCTATCATCAAGTACATCAACGAGATCGCTAACCTCGTAAACAACGATCCCGAAGTAAACAACAAGATGAAGGTTGTATTCGTTTCAAACTACAACGTATCATATGCTGAGAAGATAATTCCTGCTGCTGATATACATGAGCAGATCTCAACAGCCGGCACAGAGGCTTCCGGTACAAGTAACATGAAGTTTATGATAAACGGTGCTGTTACTATCGGTACATGGGACGGTGCTAACATCGAGATCGCAGAGAATGCAGGCATCGAGAATGAGTACATCTTCGGTGCAAGAGTTGAGGAAATCAACGAGCTTAAAGTTCCCGGCAACTATGATCCTAAGAAACTCTATGAGTCCAATCCTGAAATGAAGAGAGTTATCGATACTCTTATTGACGGACGTTTCAGTGACGGCGGCAAGACAGGCGAAGGCTCATTCAAAGAGCTTCATGATTCACTCCTTGAGGGTGCAACATGGCATCCGGCTGACCATTACTTCATTCTCAGAGATCTTCCTGAGTACATCGAAACAAAGATAAAGGTCAACAACGATTATAAAGACAGACGTGGATTTGCATGGAAGTGTCTCATGAACACTGCACATTCAGGTCAGTTCTCATCAGACCGTACTATCCTCCAGTACGCTACAGAGCTTTGGAAGGTTAAATAATAACGGTTCTCAATAAAACATCACAGGCACAGCTGCTTTCAGTGGCTGTGCCTGTTTTTTGGGTTGATAAGTCGTTTTGTTTCTGATATAGTAAATGTATGAACATTATAATAGAAGGTGAAATTATGAATTCTCCTCTTGCGGACAGATTAAGACCACGCTCACTTGATGATATAGCCGGACAGCATCATCTGCTTGATAAGGATAAGCCGCTCAGAAAAATAATAGAATCGGGAAAAATACCGAATATGGTCTTTTACGGGCCTTCTGGTGTCGGGAAAACAACACTTGCTTCGATAATAGCCGGACAGACAAACAAAACTCTCCGTAAGCTCAACGGTACAACGGCAACCACTGCCGATATACGAGCTATAGTTGACGAGCTTTCAGGTTTTAGCGGCATAAACGGTATTTTGCTGTATCTTGATGAAATACAGTACTTCAATAAAAAGCAGCAGCAGACACTTCTTGAATTTATCGAGGACGGCAGCATAACACTTATAGCTTCAACTACAGAGAATCCCTATTTTTATGTTTACAGTGCGATACTCAGCCGTTCAACAGTGTTTGAGTTCAGGGCACTTGAAAAGGATGATGTTGTAAAGGCTGTCAGAAGATCGCTTGATATATTGCATGATGAAACAGGCGAGGATATAGACATATCGGAAAAGGCTGTTGAGCATATCGCATATGCATGTGGGGGAGATGTCAGGAAAGCAATAAATGCGGTTGAGCTTTCTGTACTCTCATCACCGCTTTCCGACAACAAGCGCATGATATCCGATGATACCGTTGAACTGCTTACGCAGAAAAGTGCGGTAAGATATGACCGTGAGGGCGATGAACATTACGATCTTCTTTCCGCTTTCCAGAAGTCTATGAGAGGATCAGATCCCGATGCGGCAATACATTATCTTGCACGCATACTTGCGGCTGATGATCTTCCGTCAGCATGCAGAAGGCTGATGGTATGTGCGTGTGAGGATGTAGGGCTTGCAAATCCGCAGATAATACCTATTGTAAAGGCGGCTGTGGACGCTGCTTTTATGGTCGGACTTCCCGAAGCAAGAATACCGCTTGCCGATGCAGTCGTGCTTGTTGCGCTTTCTCCTAAGTCCAATTCTGCATATATGGCTATAAATAAGGCTATGGAAGATGTTAAGGCAGGAAAGGGCGGAGGCTTCCCGCGTCAGTTACAGAACAAACATTATGACGGTGATGATGTAAAGAACAAGGGACAGAATTATATCTATCCGCATGATTATCCCAATCACTGGACATATCAGCAGTATATGCCCGACAGTCTGCTTGGAACCGTATATTATGAACCCGGAGAAAACAAGACCGAGCAGGCTTATAAGGAATACTGGAAGCGTATAAAGAAAAAATGACATATACTTACTTGAAAATTGCTTTTCGTATTTTGAGGAAAGCGATTTTTTTGATGCTGGTATTTACAAAAATAAACAAAATATATTAATTTTCCTGAATAATATTGTAAAGTACGATAATTTGTGCTATATTATTTAGTATCATGTTTTTTAATGGAGGAATCATAAATGTTAAGAATCAGCAGAACAAAAAGAACAGCAGCGGCATTTATGGCCTTTGTTCTTGCAGCACTCTGTCTTACTGTGTTCATTAACTCACCGCATATTTATGCAGTTGATGAAGATGCGAAGCCCGATGCAGCGGAAAGTGAAGACTATATCAGGACCATTGATGACCTTAAAGGCAAGAAAATAGGCGTACAGCTCGGAACGACAGGCGATATCTATGTTACCGACTATGAAAAGGACGGTACGGCGACTGTTTCACGTTTCAACAAAGCGGCTGATGCTGTACAGGCACTCAAACAGAGCAAAATAGACTGTATCGTGCTTGATGAACAGCCTGCAAAGGCTTTTGTTGACAGGAACAGCGATATAAAGATAATTGATGAGGAATTTACACTTGAAGACTATGCACTTTGCGTTAAAAAGGGCAACAAGGGACTGCTTGACAAGATAAACACTTCCCTTGCCAAGCTCAAAAGTGACGGTACTCTTGAACAGATAATCAATAGCTATATCGGTACAGAAGACAGTAAAGCAGAGCCGTACAAGAAAAAAGATGTAAGCCGTAGCGGTAAGCTGACTGTTGCTACAAATGCAGAGTTCCCACCGTATGAATACATGGACAATGGTGTTATAACAGGTATTGATATGGATATCATGCAGGCTATATGCGATGATATCGGTATGGAACTTAAAATAGAGAACATGAAGTTCGACTCTATAATAGCATCTGTAAATTCGGGCAAAGCTGATGTAGGTGCGGCAGGTATGACTGTAACCGAGGACAGAAAAAAGAATGTAGATTTTTCTGAGTCCTATACAACATCAAAGCAGGTAATAATTATCCGCAAGACTGTTGCTGAAAATTCAGAAATTGTTTCCGATAAAGATCTTTCATTTATAGATAAGTTCAAACAGAATTTCATTGATCAGAACAGATGGCGTTATCTTGTTGACGGTCTCGGAACTACACTTCTTATAACTTTACTTTCAATAATAGTAGGTCTTATTCTGGGTACGCTTATAGCTATAGTGCGTACTGTACACGACCAGAACGGAACATTAGTTATACTTGATCTTATATGCAGGTTTTATCTTACAATAATAAGAGGTACACCGGCAGTTCTCCAGCTTCTTATAATCTATTACGGTATTTTCAGTGCGGTAGATATAAATAAGATAATAGTTGCTGTCGTTGCATTCGGTCTTAACTCAGCGGCATATGTTGCAGAGGTTATCCGTTCAGGTATAAAAGCTGTTGATAAGGGACAGTTTGAAGCAGGAAGATGTCTTGGTCTGAACTATAAACAGACTATGTTCGGCATTATCATGCCGCAGGCATTCAAGTACATGCTCCCTGCACTTCTCAATGAGATAATAGCACTTCTTAAAGAAACAGCTATATGCGGTTATATCTCGCTTCAGGATCTTACAATGGGCGGCGATATCATCAGAGCACAGACTTATGACGTATTCATGCCGCTTATTGCCGTTGCTATAGTTTACCTCGTAATTGTTATCATACTCAGCCGTATCAGTGCAACACTTGAAAGGAGATTAAAGAAGAATGAAAGATAATGAAAAAGAAACTATCGACAAAAAAGACACTCCCGAAAAAAAGGATGTGCTTATAGAAACTATCGGGCTTTGCAAGAGCTTCGGAGATAACGAAGTACTTAAAGGCATAAGTACGACAATTTCAAAGGGTGAAGTTGTTGCTGTAATAGGACCTTCCGGCTGCGGTAAATCAACATTCCTGCGTTCTCTCAATCTGCTTGAAGTACCCACAGACGGAAAGGTAATGTTTGAGGGTATTGATATAACGGATAAGAATGTCGATATAAATAAAATGCGTGAAAAAATGGGAATGGTGTTCCAGCAGTTCAACCTTTTCCCGAATATGTCTATAAAGCAGAATATAATGTATGCTCCCGTTACGCTCAAGAAGATGACCAAGACAGAGGCGGAGAATAAAGCCAAAGAACTTCTTGAAAGAATAGGACTTTCCGACAAAGCAGATTCATATCCTGACAGTCTTTCCGGCGGTCAGAAACAGAGAGTCGCTATAGTAAGGGCACTTGCAATGAATCCCGATGTAATGCTTTTTGACGAGCCGACATCCGCACTTGATCCCGAAATGGTAGGCGAGGTATTGTCGCTTATGAAAGACCTTGCAAAGACAGGCATGACTATGGTTATAGTAACGCATGAGATGGGGTTTGCAAAAGAGGTCGCAGACAGAGTAATGTTCTTCAATGACGGCATTATCGCAGAGGAGAACAGCCCTGAAGCTATATTCTCGGCACCGAAGAATCAGCGTCTTAAAGACTTCCTTTCAAAAGTACTATGATATATCGGAATATCTCAATATACAGCATGTACGGCAGATTTTACAGTCTGCCGTACATGCTTTTTTTACTATTATTTCATTGATTAAATACACAGGATGTTATATAATAAAAATAAAAAGGCAAGGTTAGGATATGAAGATAGGAAATGTTGAAATAAAAGGTCATGCGTGTCTTGCACCGATGGCAGGTGTTACGGACAGGGCTTTCCGTGAAATATGTGTTGATTTCGGCGCAGCTTATGTTGTGGGTGAAATGGTGAGCTGTCGTGGACTTACATATAACAACGTGAAAACCAAGGAGCTTCTGGAGCTTTCTGATAATGAACGTCCGGCGGCTGTACAGCTTTTCGGAAATGAGCCTGATATAATGGCTCAGGCGGCTGTTATGGCTATGGAATACCGTCCCGATATAATTGATATAAATATGGGCTGTCCTGCGCCTAAGATAGCCATGAACGGCATGGGCTCGGCTCTTATGAAAGATCCTGAGCTGTGTGGGAAAATAGTTTCGGCTGTAAAGGCGGCTGTCGATATCCCTGTTACAGTTAAGATGCGTAAAGGCTGGGATAAAAACAGCGTTAATGCGGTGGAGGTTGCATGTATATGTGAAGCGGCAGGCGCTGATGCAATTACCGTTCACGGCAGAACAAGGGAACAGCAGTATATGCCTTCGGCTGACTGGGATATCATACGTCAGGTAAAAAAAGCAGTGAATATACCTGTTATAGGCAACGGAGATGTGACAAGCGCAGATCTGGCTGCAAGGATGCTTGAAGATACAGGCTGTGACCTTGTTATGATAGGCAGGGGCGCACTCGGAAATCCATGGATATTCCATGAAATATCCATGCTTATAGGACATGACCGCCCGTCGCTGCCGGTATCAAATGCCGAGAGGATATCTGTATTATTAAGGCATGTAAGCAAAATATGCGAATACAAGGGCGAAAAGATAGGCATGAGAGAAGCACGTAAACATGCGGCATGGTACTTCAAGGGAATACATGGTGCAGCGGCTCTCAGAAGACAGGCTGTGCAGCTTGAAACTTTTGAAGACCTTATAGAACTTTGCAAACAGATAGATGTTTGAAAGGCGGTAGATGGTATGAAGTCGAAAAAAGTTCTTTTTACTACGTTTATAATAGTTACAGCATTAGTTGTCGGCGGCTTACTGACATGGTGGTTTATATATAAGGATGGAGTAAGAAATGCGATACCGGAGTTATTGGCACCTAAGCAGGAGCCGGCAAGCGGTGTTGCATATATGGATGATATAAACGGCTACAGCGTAACTATCAAGTATCAGTACCGCTATGAAGTTGATGCGCTTGTTGTTCATACATGCGATTATACAAGTTATGATATAGGGGACAGGCTTTCTCCGAAAGATCTTGCGCTTGCATGGGGAAGAGTGGCTGAGATGAACAATGAAATCGATTTTCATTGGAAGCAGTCACACAGATATTATAATAGTCATCTTGATCCCGAGGATGAAAAAAAATTAGGTTCTGTTTCATGGATCATTTATGAAAGTTCCAACAATCATATTATTCCCGCAAATGATGAGATACGTGATCTTGTAGGATATATAAGGCGAGGCGATCATGTAAAGCTTAAAGGCTATCTTGTAAATGTTTCAGCTTACAGAGCCGCAGATAAATCACAATTCACATGGAATTCAAGCACAGTGCGTACAGATACAGGCGCTCATTCATGCGAAGTGTTTTATGTAACTTCTGTCGAATGGGCGTGAAATAATTGATAATTCATAATTCATAATGCATAATTAAAAACAGACATGATATTTTTGAGTATCATGTCTGTTTTTTAGTGCAGTAAAAAGGCTGTCCGAAAACGGACAGCCCAAAAAATCATATCAATTTTTTAATTGTTTCTTCTTCCTGGAATTAGTCTTTAGCAGAAGCTTTCTTTGTCATAACAACTGCTACACCGAGAGAAGCAAGAACTACAGCTACGAGAGCTGCTGCAGATGCTGTGTCACCTGTCTGTACAGGAGTTGCATCTTTTGTATCCTCAGCTGCAGGCTGTGTTGAAACTTCGCCTGTTGTTGAAGGCTCTTCTGTTGCAGGATCCTCAGTTGCAGGATCTTCTGTAGGATCTTCAGTTGCGGGATCTTCTGTTGCAGGATCTTCTGTTGCAGGATCTTCTGTAGAAGTCTGAGCAGGATCCTCAGTTGCAGGAGTCTCAGAAGCAACTACTTCATAAGTAACGGGCCATACATTCCATGCATCAGGATCAGCAGGATCTGTGATAGAAGAACCAGCTACAACCTTAGTTGTGTCGAGCTGAACCTTGAACTTAAGAGGCTGACCAACTGTAGCTGATACTGCACAGTTTGTCTGGCTGTTCCATGTACGGTCATAAGCAGGCTCATAATCGCCCCAGCTGTCTGCCCAGTCACCGTTAAGACGGATCTTGAATGTTACAGCTGTACCAACAACGTCTGTTCTTGCAACCTGTCCGCCTGTACCGTCGTCCATAGTAGCCTGCTCAACAACCATGTCAGATGTTACTTCAGGAAGATCGATTGTAGCTTCCCAAACGCCATTGTTGTTTGTCATAGCAACGTCGGCAACAGGAGCATCGTTTACAGTACCCCAACCACAGAAAGAACCTGTGATACCAACTGTATCGCCATCGATACCTGCACTTGTTACCTTTGCACTAACGCTTACTGTAGCAATAGAAGCAACCATAGCTGCTGCAAGAGCAATGCCAAGAACTTTTGACTTTCTCATTTTAATTGTCCTCCTAAAAATAATAATTTTGAAATCCTTTTGAGGCTTTCATTAGCTGTATTATACTATGTTGTTCCGAAAAAATCAAGTATATTTCGATTTTTTTATTTGTCAAAAGATTACAAATAACAGCTCAGACTTCCATTTTTTACTGTTTTTATAATACTATAAGTACTTTTAATTCCGAATTAGAAAATATATCCGAATATTTTGTTGATTTTAAATAAATTACAACTTTGTAACTTATGCATTTTATATAAGTAATGTTGAATCAAAAAATGGTCTGTTTTTCATATTTTTAATGTGCATTTTTGGCAATTTGTGAAATATTGCACAAATAAACTTTGGGATAATCCGAAAAAACTCAGCAGATTATACATATTGACCTAAAGTACTATTAATACCTAAAGTATATTATATTAATAGTATTACGATTTGTATAAAAGTTTTTGATACTTATTGTATTGATTTTGATTTATATTACAGTTAGTATAATTTTTCGGGGCAAAATATATACCTCTGTATAATTCATCCGGTTATATGATTGTTGTTTTGGTTACAAAAAGCGTACCAATTAAATTATTTTATTTATACAGAATTATAACTGAGAGCTGATTTTTTAAATAATAACGCCCCGACACATCGTGACGGGGCGTTTCTGCCGGTAACCGGACTTGAACCGGTACGGATGTTACTCCGAGGGATTTTAAGTCTTTTGAAAGCATTTTGCAAAGTCCGAAAGTAGGAGGATTTGTAAAGTCTGCACAATTCAAATTATGGTTATTTAGCAAATCTAAACATTCCTAATAGGAGACTTTGTGCGTTTTTGATTACAAAATTATTTCGTTAGAAAACTCGTTAGATAATTCGTTAGAAACTCGTTAGATAAAAACAAATGATAGTGATATTAAGAAATTTTTCAAAATGATTTAAAAATAGTCAAAAATTAGAAGGTTTTATTATCACCAAAGTTTGATTATCCAACTTTGCTCTTACAGGAAACAAGCCGTTTTACAGACAGTAACCACCACAAATTCATAGAAAAAAATAAGCGGATTTAATTGAGTATTACAGCAATGAATATTGAATCCAATCCGTTTTATGTGCCACTGTACTCCATAAAGGAATACGGCGGCTTTTTGTTTGATTAAAAAATTTCCGGTGCGGTGAGAGTGAAAAGCATCACATGAGAGTTAATTAATGATTGTGAGATATTATTATAATGTATATATCCCCCCCTATAGCATAGTGATGTTGTGAAATTTCTCGCACTTATCCTTGAAATCTAAAAAAATAAAAAACCTATTATTCGGTTGTGAGGTTATCTCTTGCTATAGCTTCCGCAATAGCACGGTTGATAAAAGCATTTAGGCTTTCGCCTTGTTGTTCGGCGTGTAACTTTATTGAATCCTTTTCGCCTTTAGGAACTACTAATTGTATTCTGTCATATCGTTCTTTCATATTAGCGTCATTCCATTTTTTATTAGCTTTTTTTCTTGCTTCTGATAATGCCATAATAGCACCTTCTTTCTATATATTGTTATAATTCATTATATCAAGCAGCAAGTACTTACGCAAGTGTAAAGATTAGACAAATACACTTACACAAGTTCGTGCATTATTCCGTCTTGAAATTACACTTACACAAGTGTATAATATAGATACAGTCAAGCGAACAACACAGCCGCAAGACTGAATATAATAAAAGGTGGTCGTTAATATGACAAACAAAGAAGAACTCGAAAGAACTATCCGTGAACTCCGTGAGATGGAGCTTATGCAGAGGGAGCTTGAAGCTGAGATCGAAGCACTGAAAGACACTTTGAAAGCCGCACTGAATGAAGCACACACAGAAGAAATGATAATTGGCACTTCGATAGTACGCTTCACAACAGTAACAACAAACCGCTTTGATTCAACTTCATTCAAAAAGTCATATGCTGAACTTTACAAGGCATTTACAAGGCAGACAACATCACGCCGCTTTAGCATTTCCTAACAGAAAAGCCCTTGCGAAACCGACAAGTTAAAAGCAAGGGCGAGCAACCGGACTAAACGCAATAGGGCGGTTACATATATAGTATATGATAATCGCCCTGAAAAGTCAATATCGAATCAGGGGGTTATCTTATGAA
>Ga0256407_10010364_pt1 | contig 13116 bp, 11 predicted proteins | sample RumenRJG_04DNA_FD_193489 | JGI IMG/M metagenome (GOLD analysis project Ga0256407, IMG submission 193489) | Bovine rumen microbial communities from Lethbridge, Alberta, Canada - RJG_04 | ecosystem: Host-associated > Mammals > Digestive system > Stomach > Rumen | place: Canada: Alberta... | reverse complement strand
GACGGAAGTAGAGGTCGAGGATCATGATGAGCATGGCCGGCGTGAGACTGGTGTTGGGTTTGCCGTCGGGTAGGGTGAAGGCGATGGGTTGGAAGTCCTTCTCCCAGGTCTCGGTTTCCTCGGTAACCCCCGCGAAGAACGCGTCGGCATTGCCGAAGCCTTTCATCTGCCGCAGCAGTGCGATGCCGCGGCTCAGCCGTCGTGGACTGGTGGCATAGCGGTCCCACATGCGTTGCAGTCGTGGGGTGTCGATGCTGCGCAGCTGCATGAGCTTGCGGTGGATGTAAGTGGGGTGGAGGTGGAGCTCGAGCGCCACGTCGACGAGGTCCTTGCTATAGAGCCGTTTCACCCCCTGTGGCCGCTTCAAGAAGAGCTTGATGAGCAGCAGCCAGTAGTCGTCATGCCAGATGGGTCGCCTTGCCATAGTACCGCTTTTTGTCTTTACGAGGCAAAGATACTGAAAATATTTGGGATTACAACATAGAGCCATAAAATTTTAATCTTCAACATCGCGATACCATAGCTATCGCATCGCGATACCATAGCTATCGCATCGCGATACCATAGCTATCGCGACGTCATAGCATAGCTATCGCGACGTCATAGCATAGCTATCGCGACGCGGTGGTGGATGGTCTGCAGAAAATTGGCATGGCAATGCAACGTTTACCCGTGTTTTTACGTTTATACTATTGGAAGCGCTCCAATAAACATCGCAATCAATTAAACAAGTCAATCGTATGAAGAAAATATTAGTGATGGTCATGCTGATGACCCTGGCCCTTGGCAGTGCCTCCGCACAGACCGTGGATGGCCTTGTCGATACCTACTCAACGGTGAATGGTGTGGAAAAGACCCATGTGGGAACGACGATGATGCGCGTCACCTCGATCTTCCTAAAGAACAAGAGCCGCGATTTATCCCGTATCACCAAAGGCATCAAATCGGTGCTGGTGCTTGACCTCAGCGAGTGTTCCAAAGACGTCAGGCGACGCTTTGCAGAGGCCGTTGACTCACTCGACGACGCTGCCTACACTTCCGTCATCGAGACGCACGACGGCGACGACCACGTGCGCATTCTCGGCAAGCCCGACGGCAACAACATGCGTGACTTGGTGATTATCTCCATCGACAACGACGACTGCACGCTCGTGCGCCTTGAGGGGAAAATCAAGAGTAAGGACGTGAAAAGTCTCATCGACGACTGACTGCCGCTACGCTGATGGAAGCCTCGAGGTTTAAGCAGCTTTTCCTGCCCCAGAGCGGCCGGCTCTATGCCGTGGCTTTGCGGCTGACGGGCAACAGCCAGTCGGCGGAAGACCTGGTGCAGGACACGCTGCTCCGGCTGTGGATGAAGCGCGACAGTCTGCCACCGGACTTCGATGCATCGGCTTATTCGGTCATCACGCTGCGCAACATCTTCCTCGACAGCAAGCGGCGTCGGGGTATCGAGGAAGCCGATGAACCGCTGGAACGGTTGGCCGTGGCCTATGACGGTCAGGCCGATACCGAAGCCAATGAAACCGACGACGTGGCGCTCGTCAGACGGCTCATCAGCCAACTGCCGCCGAAGCAGCGCATGGTCATCACGATGCGCGACATCGAGGGCCTCGACAGCGAGGAAATGCGGCGCGCCACGGGTCTCTCCGACATCAATATCCGCACACTGCTCAGCCGCGCCAGAAGTACGGTGCGCCAACAATTCAAAAAACTATCTGCTCATGGATGCTCAGGAAATTAAAATGCTGCTCAACAAATACGACAACGGTCTGACCACGCCCGTCGAGGAGCGGTTGCTCGAAACGGCGCTCACCGGCAACGAGGGCGAGGTGGCGGAGGAGCTGGCCCCGGATGCCGCTTACTTCGAGGCGTTGCATAGGCTGCAGATGCCTGACGAGAGGGTAGGGCAGGAGTTCGTTACCCGGCTGTCGCGGCAGGTGGACCAGTGGAACGCAGTGGAGAAGTCGTCGGGCAGCAGAGCGCGGCGCATGAGCCTGCGTGTGGTGGGCATGGTGGCGGCCTCACTGCTGTTGCTGTTCTCGCTCGGGATTTATCTTAACAACCGGCAGGGGCAACCTGCGATGATGGTGGAGCAGCGGGATACGTTCAACAATCCCGAGGATGCCGCTGCTGCAGCCGGAAAGGCACTGGCTAAGTTCTCGTCGGCCCTCAATAAAGGACTGGACAAGGTGAACAACGTTAATCAGAAATATTAAGTCAAAATGAAGCGAATACTACTGTTGCTCGTCTGTGTGTGCATGACCGGTATGGTGCTGGCGCAAGACGCGCTGTTCAAGAAATATGGCAATACGCGTGGCGTGGAGACGGTGTTTATCTCCAAGTCGATGTTGAGCATGATGCCTACGGTGGAGGTCAACGATAAGCGTATCTCGTCGAAGAAGATAGACCGCATTCAGATGCTGTCGTGTGAGCGGCCGTCGATGGTGCGCACAATTAAAGCCGAGGCTGTCGCGAGTTTTGAACGTGGCCACTACGAGGAGATGATGCGCATGCACGACGGCGATGAGCAAACCATCATCTACTGCCGGTCGCTGGGGCGTGGCATCAACGAATTTGTGTTGATGGAGACGGAGCGCGACGAAATCAATATCATCAACATTCAGGGAAGGATTACGCTGAGCGACATCAAGCATCTGGCGGAGTAGGGGGACTCTGATGGGGATGATGGGTTTTATGGGGCGAATGGGTTGAATGGGGGCTGCTGCACAGCAGCAGCTTACAGAACCACGCACTACATAATAAACGCGGCACTATCGCCGCGTTTTTTCGCTTTTAATATTATCGGTTGCCGCTATCGGCACTTTTCTCCCTCCCCTCGGGGGAGGGCGGGGGAGGGGTCTCCCCTTATTAACTGCTCTTCCCCGTCACTATCTTCTTTATCTCATTGAGCTTATTAAGCGCCTCGACGGGCGTGAGGTTGTTGATGTCAAGGCCGAGGATCTCGTCGCGGACCTGAGAGAGGACGGGATCGTCGAGCTGGAAGATGCTGAGTTGCGTTCCGCCGTTGCCGTCGTTGATGTTCTCCACCTTCGGGCGCCCGGCACTGCCCACCTCGGCATTGTCGGCCTCGAGCTGCTTCAGCACCTCGTTGGCGCGCTTGACGATGCTGCGCGGCATGCCCGCAATCTCGGCCACGTGGATACCGAACGAATGCTCGGAGCCGCCGGGCGTGAGCTTGCGCAGGAAGATGACCTTACCATCGACCTCCTTCACCGCCACGTTGTAGTTCTTGATGCGCGGGAAATGCTTCTCCATCTCGTTGAGCTCGTGGTAGTGGGTGGCGAAGAGCGTGCGGGCCTGCGCCCCCTTATGCTCATGCAGGTATTCGACGATGGCCCAGGCGATGGAGATGCCGTCGTAGGTTGATGTGCCGCGGCCCAGTTCGTCGAAGAGCACGAGGGAGTGGGGCGAGACGTTGTTGAGGATGTCGGCGGCCTCGGTCATCTCCACCATGAACGTCGACTCACCGAGCGAGAGATTGTCGCTGGCGCCCACGCGGGTGAATATTTTATCGACCAAGCCTATTTTCGCGCTCTCTGCGGGTACGAAGCAACCCATTTGGGCCAACAGTACTATGAGTGCCGTTTGGCGCAACAGCGCCGATTTACCAGCCATATTCGGACCGGTTATCATCATGATTTGTTGTTTCTCGGTATCGAGGTAGACGTCGTTGGGCACATAACGCTCACCGAGCGGCATCTGCGTCTCGATGACGGGGTGGCGGCCCTGATGGATGTCGAGCGTCGTGGAGTCGTCGATGACGGGGCGCACGTAGCGGTTGTCCTCGGCTGTCTTGGCGAACGACAGCAGGCAATCGATTTGAGCCAGTACGTTGGCGTTGATCTGAATCTGCGGAATGAACTGCTGCATGGCGACGATGAGCTCGGAGAAGAGACGGGCCTCGAGGTCGAGAATCTTCTCGTCAGCGCCGAGTATTTTCTCCTCGTATTCCTTCAGTTCAGGCGTGATGTAGCGTTCGGCCTGAGCCAGCGTCTGCTTTCGTATCCAGTCGGCCGGCACCTTGTCTTTGAAGGTGTTGCGCACCTCGAGGTAATAGCCGAAGACGTTGTTGTAGCCCACCTTGAGCGAGGAGATGCCGGTCTTCTCGGTCTCGCGCTCCTGTATCTCGAGCAGGTAGTCTTTGCCGCCCTGCGAGATGGCGCGCAGCTCATCGAGCTCTTTGCTGTAGCCGTCGGCAATGACGCCGCCCTTGCTCACGAGCTGTGGCGGATCGGGTTGTATCTCTTTGCCGATGCGGTCGCGCAGACTCTCGCAGAGGTTGAGCTGCTCGCCCAACTGCTTCAGACTCTCGTTGCTGGCGTAGAGGCAGGCTGTCTTGATGGGTTGTACGGCCAACAGGGCATTGCGCAGCTGCACCACCTCACGCGGCGATACGCGGCCCACGGCCACCTTTGAGATGATGCGCTCGAGGTCGCCTACGCGCTGCAGCTGTTCGTCGACGACATGGCGGAAGTCGGGTTCCTTGAAGAAATACTCCACCACGTCGAGGCGGTTGTTGATTTGGGTGACATCCTTCAGGGGGAAGACGGTCCAGCGACGGAGCATGCGGCCACCCATCGGCGTGATGGTGCGGTCGATGATGTCGAGCAGTGACTTACCATCCTCCTGCATCGGCTGGAGGAGTTCGAGCGAACGAATGGTGAACTTGTCGAGGCGGACGTATTTCTCCTCCTCGAGGCGTTTGAGCGAGGTGATGTGGTTGATGTTGGTGTGTTGCGTCAGCTCGAGGTACTGCATGATGGCGCCCGAGGCGATGATGCCCTCCTTGAGGTGCTCCACGCCGAAGCCCTTGAGCGACTTCGTACCGAAATGCTTCAGTAGTTTCTGCCGCGCGTTCTGCTCGGTGAATACCCAGTCGTCGAGCTCAAACACGCAGAGCTTATTGCCGAAATACTGCTCAAACTCGCGCTTGCGGTTCTTGTCGTAGAGCACCTCCTTGGGCGAGAAGTTGCCGATGAGTTTCTCCACATAGTCGTAGGTGCCCTGGCCGGTGAGGAACTCGCCGGTGGAGATGTCGAGGAAGCTGATGCCGCAAGCGGTCTTGCCGAAGTGGACGGCGGCAAGGAAGTTGTTCTCCTTATAGTTGAGCACGTTGTCGCTCATGGCGATGCCCGGCGTCACGAGTTCGGTGATGCCGCGCTTCACCATCTTGTCCATCTCTGAGAGTCCTTTCTTTCCCTTGATGGCTGCGCGCTTCTTCTTCGGGTCCTCGAGCTGGTCGCAGATGGCCACGCGCTTACCGGCGCGGATGAGCTTGGGCAGGTAGGTGTCGAGGGCATGATGGGGGAAGCCCGCCATCTCGGCGCCTGCCGAGGCACCGTTGTTGCGTCGGGTGAGGGTGATGCCGAGGATGCGCGCAGCCTCGACGGCGTCGTCGCAGTAGGTCTCGTAGAAGTCGCCGCACCGGAAGAGCATCAGGGCGTCGGGGTGCTTGGCCTTCAGCGAGAAGAACTGCCGCATCATAGGGGTGAGGGCGTTGTCATTCTTTTGCATGCTTATTTCCCCTCGTCGATATAGTCAACCTTGATGACTACCACACGGATATTCTGGTCGGGCTGGTCGGTCTTCACCTTGGCGATATGCCAGTCGCCGGGGAAGAAGATGAAGAAGTGGGCAGGGTCGCTGTCGTAGAAGCGCGCCTTGCTCTTGTCGTAGTCGTAGTGCATGACATCGGGCTGGTAGGTGGTGTTGGGCTTGCTGGATACGTGGTCGATGATGCCGAAGCGCTCGCAGCCGCGCACCACATACTGGAAATCGATGTGGTGGTAGTGGCTTTCCGACTGTCGGGTCTCCAGTGGGCCGTTCTTATCGTCTTCCACGCTGGCCACGAGTTTGGTGCCGGGGATGGGTGTGCGGCCGCTGGGCAGACTGAGCAGGTCGGTCTTGGCTATCCAACTGAACAAGGCTTTCCATTGTTCGGGGTTGAGCTGATACTGGCGGTAGAACTCCACGGCGTTGACCGAGGCGTGGGGATCGGCCTTGGTGAAGCCGTTGCGCCATGCGCCGCTGTTCATCCATGCTGTGGCCTTGGCTATCTCGGCGGTGTCGGTGCCGGGCTGAGTGTAGATGGCTTGACGGCAATCGCTGGTCTGATTGGCCTTACTGCACTCGCTGGTCTGATTGCTCTTGCAACACTGACTGCCTTGGCTGCAGTGGTTGTTTTGGGCATCTGCTGCGATGACAGCGAGGAAAAGCCCGATGATTGTGAATATCTTTTTCATATTGCTTTTATTATTACTTTACTTCTTTGCTTCTGTATACCGAAATGTTATCTAAGTGGATGGTGGCCGGCACAAGACCGGCCACTACACTAATCCCTTTGGCATTCCCGCTTATTGTAATGACTGGACTTCCGTATACATTACCCTTGCGGATGGTGGCCGGCACAAGACCGGCCACTACACTAACACCTTTGGCATTCCTGCTTATTGTAATGACTGGACTTCTGGACTTCTGGACTTCCGGACTTCTGGACTTCCGGACTTCCGGACTTCTGGACTTCTAATATTCTGACCTTCTGACCTTCCGTTCTTCTTCCACTCACCCCTTCCCCAATCCGGCCAACAAAGCGCGTGCCAATGGATTGTCGGCCAAGGAATCATCGTTGTTGTCGGTGGCTGGTTCGTCGTTGAAGTCGAAGCGGCGCGGGTCGCGCTCCACCACGCGGTAACAGGAGCGGCCATGGATGCGGCTGCGCGTGAAGCCGGCCTCCTGCAGGGCAAAGCCTACGTCTTGGTTGACGTGCTCACCCGGCGTCCAGTAGGGGTATTCCTTCATCAGACGGTCGATGATGGCGTCGATGTAGACGGCCTTGGCTTTCTTCCCCTTTGGCGGAGCGGCATAGAGCAACTTCACCATCTTCACGAGGTTGTCGGCCTCCTGGAATGGTGAGTTCTGTATGGCCATCGCTTCACGCTCGTCTTCGGTGAGTGTGAGGTCGGCGCCGTCGGCCAGCTCCGCCACGAGTTGGGCGTAGAGTTGTTCGTAGGGAATGGGCGTGGTGAGGTCGATGGTGTGGCCCACCTCGACGCAAGCCAGTCGTGCGGCTCCCGCGGCATCGGTCATGGGGTGGAGGTTGCCGGTGTTGGCGATGAAGGCGGCGTAGATATGGCGCGGCTCAGCTGTCGTACCGTAAGCCTTGCGGAAGACGGGCGTGGAGCGCGAGAACAGGTAACGCATGAGGATGGTCTGGTCGGCATGCTCCTGATAGAACTCGTCGATGTTGATGAGCAGACTCGTCGTGATGAGGTCGTACACCTCCTGCGACGACTTGACATGGACGCCGTCGATGTAGTAGGGGCGCAGCGGCGGCGGTAGGATGAGGTTGCAGAATGAGGTCTTGCCGTAGCCGTAGACGCCTACCAGCACGGGCACGATGAGGTCGCGCACGGCGATGTCGCGCCCCTGCCAGCGCGCCACCATCTGCAGCATCCATTTATGGAAGCGGGCGGGCCAGTCGGGGTTGGAGGTGATGATACGCTCGGAGAGGTCGAAGACGTAGTCGTTGCCATCCCATTGGGGCAGAGCGTCAAGCCATTCGGTGGCGGGGTTCCACTGCGCAATGAGCGTGGAATGGACGTAGCGGTCGAGCGTCAGCGTGTTCAGGCTCACGCCCTGCTGCTCGGCCTCCAGGAGAATGGTGTTGCGGCCTTCGGGCGACAGCGGCAGGTAGTCGTTGCTGCCCGCGGGCGCATAGCCGATGGCGCCGGTGAGTACGTTGCGGCGCAGACGGCAGTGGGACTGAAGATAGGTGAGCGCATCCATTGTGAGATTCGTTTTAGGCGTGGGCGAGGGGAGGGGCGGTTAGTTGCCGCTGAGCTCGGTGAAGATGACCTGCACCAGGGTCTGACCAACGGCCTTGAGCGTGTTCTTGTCGATATGCGCCATGTCGTCGTTGAGGGTGTGCCATGTGGGTCCGAATGAGCTCTGCTCGCACTGTGGATAATAGGGGATGATGTCGATGCAGGGGATGTTGGCCGTCTGATTGACGGGGATGTGGTCGTCGGTGATCATGCCGCCGTCCTGCCTGGGGAAGAAGGAACCGTAGCCGGCGCGGCGTGCGGCGCGCCACACCTTCTTCACTATCTCGGGGGCGTACTGCTTCGACATGCCTTCCTGATAGAACTGCGCGCCCTGTCCGCCAACCATGTCGAGTAGGATGGCGTAGCGCGGTGAGAAGCCCTGGGGCAGGTGCTGGGAGAAATACTGCGCACCGAGGGCCCATGAACTGCCGTCGTCGGGCGTCTGGCTCCACTGCGGCGTGCCCCAGTCCTCAGCGTCGAAGCAAACGAAGTCGATGCCGAGGTCAGCAGTGAGTTGCTGCTGCGTCTGTCGGTTGCTGAGCAGGCGGGCCAGCTCGAGCATCACGGCCACACCGCTGGCGGCGTCGTTGGCGGCGAGGATAGGCTTGCGCCAGTTGAGCGAGTCGGGGTCGTTGTCGGCCCAGGGGCGCGAGTCCCAGTGGGCGCAGAGCATGATGCGCGTGGTGGCGCCGGGGTTGTAGCTGGCGATGATGTTGGTGCTCTTGAGCGTGGTGCCGTCGTAGCCCTTGAGGTCGGCCTTCTGTGTGGTGACGGTGCAGCCGTAGCGCTTAAACTGCTTGATGATCCATTGCTCGCAGGCGTCGTGCCCCTTGGAGTTCATGTCGCGGGGACCGAAGTCGCACTGGGCTTTGGTGAAAGCGTAGGCGGAGTCGGCGTTGAATGACGGTCCGACGGGTGCCACCTTCTCCATCTCTTCGGTCTCTTCGGCGTCGTTGGTGCCTGTGCTGGCCAACGGTCCGGCGGTAAACAGCCATACGGCGGCTGCGCAAAGGATAGCGATCACGACAAGGATGATTATAGTTGTTTTCTTCATTGTTGGTTCTTTGAATGGGTCTTATGGGTTTGATGGGGCTGATGGGGCTGATGGGTTTGATGGGTCTTATGGGTTTGATGGGTACCCATGCGACCCATAAGACCCATACGACCCATACGACCCATGAGCAATCATCCGCAATCAGCCTTTCGCTCCCTGCACCTCCGCCATCACGCGGAGCCAGTTGCCGCCCCAGATCTTCTGGATGTCGGCATCGCTGTAGCGGCGCTGGAGCAGGTGGATGGTGAGGTTGATGAGCTCGGAGGCGTCGGCGCAGCCGCGTACGGTGCCGTCGCCGTCGAAGTCAGTGCCAATGCCGACGTAGTCGATGCCCATGACGTCGATGGCATGCTCGAGGTGGGCGATGACGTCTCGCACCGTGGCCTCGCCCTCCTTACGCAGGAACCCGTGGTAGAGCGTGATATGGGCGACGCCGCCCTTGGCAACGAGCGCCCGCAGCTGGTCGTCGGTGAGGTTGCGCGGCACATCGCAGAGCGCGCGGCAACACGTGTGAGTGCAGACGATGGGCGTGCGGCTGATGTCAAGCGCATCGTAGAACGACTTCTCGTTGGCGTGGCTCAGGTCGACCATGATGCCCTCGTCGTTCATGCGCTCGATGACCTTGGCGCCGAACGACGACACACCGTTGTTCATGTGGGAACCGCGGTTGCTGTCGCAGATGTCGTTGTCGCCATTGTGGCAAAGGGTGATATAGACCACGCCGCGCTGTGCGAAGTGGCGTACGTTGGCGAGGTCGTGGTTGAGGGCCAGTCCGTTCTCGATGCCGAACATGATTGACTTCCGCCCCTTGCGCTTGTCCTCGTAGAGGTCGGCCGGCGTACGGGCGATGCTGATGTAGTCGCTATGGTCGGCCACAATCTGTTCGAGCTTGTCGAAGATGAGGTCGGCGTATTGGGTGGGAGAGAGCTGCGTTGACAGTCCCTTGAGCTGTGGGTTGTGGGCAATGATGCCGGCGATGTCGACCTTCTGCGAGAACTGCTCACCCATCTGAGGCTGAGGCAGATAAGCCGCCATGATGACGGCATCCTGACGACCGACGGTCATCTTGTGGAGGTCGTAGAGGATGCGCGGGTCGCGGTGGTCGAAGCGTACGCCCTGTGGGAAGAACATCGGCGTGTCGCAATGGCTGTCGAGGGTGAGCATGCGGCTGTGCAGACGTTTGGCGTGGTGGAAGGTCGTGGCGCTGTTGACGAGCCATCGGAAGATGGGCAGTCCACTCTCGCCGAGCCATTCCGGATGCCATTGTACGCCGAGGATGGGCTTGAACTCATTGCTCTCGATAGCCTCGATGACGCCGTCTGGTGCCGTGGCGATGACGCGGAAGCGTGGACCCGTAGCGGCGATGGCCTGATGGTGGAAGGAGTTGACCAGCAGTCGGATCCTGCCTTTCGCCTTATCTGCCTCGTCGGTGCTGTTCACCTCGCCGGTTCCTGTCGTCCCATTGGCTTTGGCGGCCAAGTCGGCATAGCATTGGCCGAGGATGGAGTCGGCGTCGATACTGACGCTGTGGGTCGCCTCGGTGCGGGCGGCATCCTGCGAATGCTTGAGCTGTGCCGGGCGCCCTGTGGCGCTGGTCGGAGCCGAATAGATGTCTTGCTCCACCTTTCCGCCGAGCGCCACGGCAAGGGTCTGGATGCCGCGGCAGATGCCCAGCATCGGTATTTGCCGGTTGTAGGCCAGCTGTACGGTCATTAGTTCGGCCGCATCGCGCGAGGCGTTGATGCCGCCGAGCTGTTGGCGCGGCTCCTCACCGGTCCACAGCGGATTGATGTCGCCGCCGCCAGAGAACAGTACGGCGTCGATATGGTCGAGAGTGTTGATGATGACCTGCGGGTCGGCTACGGGTGGAAGCAACACGGGAGTGCCGCCTGCGCGGATAACCTGCAGGTAGTATTGGTCAATGATTTTGCTGGTGCCATCGGCGTAATTAGCCGTAATGCCAATCACCGGTTGGTGCTTGGCCTCAGGAAAGGTCGCATAAGTGGAGCGCAGATGCGACGCAATGCTAAAATCTTCCATTTCGCCTTATTCGTCCAGTTTAACGGGAATCTCACGTTTGATGCTCTGCTCCAGGGAGATGAGCGTCTCGGTGGATACCACGCCGGGAATGGTCTGCAGGCGGTTGTTGAGCAGATCCATGAGCTGCTCGTTGTCCTTGGCATAGAGCTTGAGCAACATGGTGTAAGGACCGGTGGTGAAGTGGCATTCCACAATCTCGGGGATGTGGATGAGTCGCTCCACGACGTTTTTATACATCGAACCACGCTCGAGGTTCATGCCCACGTAGGTGCAGGTCATGTAGCCGAGGCTCTTCGGGTTGATGTCGAAGCCGCTGCCGGTGATGACGCCGTCCTCAATGAGGTGCTGCACACGCTGGTGGATGGCAGCGCGGGAGACGCCGCATTGCGCCGCTACATCCTTGAACGGTATGCGGGCATTGGCGGAAAGAATTGATAAGATTTTCTTGTCAAGATGGTCAATTTTGTCCATAGTTGCTTAAAGTTTGCTGTTTTCTTTTAAGGTAGCAAAAGTAAGCAATTAAATTGAATTAAGCAACAGAAGTTTATGAAAATGTGGCAAAACTCGTTTATTTTTTATTGCGGCCTTGCCAATACGTTATCGTGTGTGGTGCGGTATGGATAAAAAGTAATGGCCGCGCTCGAGGCGCGGCCACTACACTTATTTCTTCTTAGTTGAAGTCTTGGCTTTTGCAGAAGTCTTTGTTGATGTCTTTGCAGCAGTCTTGGCTGTGGTCTTGTCAGCCGTCTTGGTCTTGTCTGCGGTGGTGGCTGCAGGCTTGGCCTCAGGCTCGATGCCGACCAGCTCGACGGTGAAGATCAGAGTGGAGTAGGGCTTGATTTGTCCGGCCTCACGCTCACCGTAAGCGAGGTTCTGAGGAATATAAATCTCCCACTTACTGCCTACGGGCATGTTGGTCAGGGCCTCAGTCCATCCCTTGATGACCTGGTCGCAGCGGAAGGAGTCGGTCTTCTTGCCGCCGTGGTTGGCGGTGGCGTCAAACACCTTGCCGTTGATGGTCTTGCCCTCGTAGATGACATCGACCTTGTCGGTGGCCTTTGGCTTGGGGCCGTTGCCCTCTTTCAGCACCTTGTATTGCAGGCCTGAGGCGGTGGTGACTACGCCGGGCTTCTTGGCGTTGTTCTCCAACCACTGCTCGTTTTCGTGCTTATAGATGCGGTTGCGCTCCTCGCGTGCCTTGGTGGCGCGTCCCTGGAAGAGGTCGCGTGCCTTTTCCATCTTGAACACGGTGGTGTCCTGTCTCACGCCGGCGATGAAACCTGCGTGGAAGGGGGCTGCGCTGATGGAGTCGTCGGTGCCGACAAGCTCGCGGCTCACGTTGGGCAGTATCTGCTGGACTGCCTGCTGGGCGATGCTGCTGCCGGCCATATAGGCCACGTAGGCCGGGTCTTTCACCTTGCCCAGGGCATCCTCATAGCCACGGATGAAGTCGGCTATGTGGGCCGTATCTACATGCAGCCTCTGCTGGAGATAATACTGCAGGCCTTCGGTTGCGGCCAGTCCGGCGGCATAGCTCGTGGTGTCTGACGGCGTGGTCAGGGTGACGGTCTTTGCCACAGCCACTGGCTCAGCCTTGGTTTTCTTGTCTTTCTTGTCTTTCTTCCCGGCCAGCGTGGTGCCCACGGCGGCTACGAGGAAGAGCATCGTCAATACTAAAATCTTCTTCATTGTTTATTTTGCTCCTACCTTAACAAGTTCAATCTTGAAAATGAGGGCAGAGAAAGGCTTGATGTTCTCACCGGCCTGACGCTCGCCGTATGCGAGGTTCTGTGGGATGTACACTTCCCATACCGAGCCCTCGGGCATGCGGGTCAGGGCCTCGGTCCAACCGGGGATCATCTGACGGGGCTGCATGGTGATGGGTCCGTTGCCGTTCTTATACGAGCTCTCGAAGACCTTACCGTCGATGGTGCGGCCCTCATACTGCACTTTCACCGTTGTGGTGTCGGTGGGGATGGCGCCCTTGCCCTCCTTGATGACCTTATACTGCAGACCTGACTTCAGCGTTACCACACCGGGCTTCTTGGCGTTGGCAGCGAGGAACTTCTCACCGGCTGCCTTGTTGGCGCCGTATTGCTTCGACATAGCCTGCGACTTGATGGCCTGCATCTTGGTCTGCGCCACGGTGTTGGCCATTTCCGGTGTCATAAGGCCCTT
>Ga0256407_10010360_pt1 | contig 13117 bp, 8 predicted proteins | sample RumenRJG_04DNA_FD_193489 | JGI IMG/M metagenome (GOLD analysis project Ga0256407, IMG submission 193489) | Bovine rumen microbial communities from Lethbridge, Alberta, Canada - RJG_04 | ecosystem: Host-associated > Mammals > Digestive system > Stomach > Rumen | place: Canada: Alberta | collected... | reverse complement strand
CAAGCCCAATAGTTGGCTCGTCCAAAAACACAAGCTCTGGTGAATGTAAGAAAGAAGCTATCAATTCAGCTCTCATTCTTTGCCCAAGGCTTAAAGTGCGCACGCTTTGCTTTAGAAAATCCTTTGCTTCAAGCGCATTGCTCATCTCTTCAAGTCTTTGATTAAAATCCCTATCTTTAATGTCATAAACCGCTTTTACCAGCTTGTAATACTCAAGCGGCGACAAGTCCCAACGAAGTTGTGTGCGCTGACCAAAGACGGCTCCTATCTTGCGGCAATTCTCTTTTCTCTTTTTGAAAGGGTCTCTGCCAAACACTTTGATTTCACCAGACGAGGGCACTAAAATACCTGCCATCATCTTTATCAGTGTGGATTTGCCAGCTCCGTTCACGCCGAGAAGTGCAACTGTTTCGCCCTTTTCTATAGTGAAAGACATATCTTTGACGGCGTATTTTATTTCTTTTTTATGCGTGAAGATTTGCGCAATGTATTCCAACATCGTATCTGCATTGGAAACTTTGAAGCAGCGAGTTAAATCTTTTGCTTCGATAATCGTTTTATCACTTTCTATCAATTTCTTCCTCCGAAAGTTGAATGTATGATAAATAAGATTTTACAAATATTAAATACCGTTTCGAAAAATTTATTAAATCAACAAGAATAATATTGACTTTAAGAAATTAGATGATATTATTCTTATTGCAAAATAGAAAACGGCAAACAAAATCCAAACAAAAAACTTCTTGACGCGCTCATTGAAAAACTACAAATACCGATATCATTCAACGCCGTCGCCACAAAGCAAGAACTTGAGAGATGTATTCTTGAAAACGAAATATCCAATAAAATCTATACCGATGATTTTGATAATATACAAGGTCTGTTAGAACAATACGAGAACATCAGCCCTGAAATGAACAAGTTTGAAAAACAGTATTTATTATACGCAAAGTCTGTTTACGCTTATCAAGTTGAAGGTAAATACAAAGAATCGCTTTCACCCCTCATCGAAGCAATGAAGTTAACATTTCCAGGCTATGAAATAGAATGTGATATACAAGAGCATTTGTTTACATCAATAGAGTTTTCACTTCTAAACAGCATTGCTATTTGCTTGCACGGCTCTGGACAAGTTGAAAAAGGTATCGGCGTTTTAGAAAAGCTCGCATACTGTCTTGAAACAAGGTATTCTAAAAGTAATATGTATACTAACAAATATCCAACTATAATCTACAATCTTTCAAGTTGGCTTGGACTTATAAAACAATGGAATAAGTCGCTTGTGTATACACAAAAATCTATTGACTGCTGCATAAAGCAACAAAATTATTTTTTGCTTGCAGATTTGTATTATAATCACGGCTTTACATTGGTGATGTTAGGAAGAACAAGCGATGGGGCAGAGTATTTAAGAAAATCGCTCCTACTTGGTTCTTTATTCAAAAATCATTTTGATTTATCGCTTTCTATTGCTGACATAAAAGAACATTTTGGCGAAGATTTTTACTCAGCCTTAGCACAGCCACAGCTACCATAGGTAGTTCTAAGAAAGGATAAACGAGTACATACACATAGCGGTTCAAGAAAATTTTTAAAAGCAACTAGAAAAGGCTTGACCTTTTTAGTTAAATTTGTATACTAAAGACATCTTACATCAAAGGCGATGTGAGAAGATGTTTTCAATAGAAGACACTTTCTCACATCGCCTTTTTTTATATTCACCGTGCTAATATCGGAGGAAAAAATGCCAAACGTACCAGAACTTTTCGGCAGTATGGTCTTCAACCAGAAAGTGATGAAAGAACGCCTTCCAAAAGAAACGTTCAAAGCCTTGAAAAAGACGCTCGATAATGGAGAGCCGCTGCAGCTCGACATTGCAAACCAAGTTGCACACGCAATGAAAGAGTGGGCTATTGAAAAAGGTGCTACTCACTTTACTCACTGGTTCCAGCCTTTGACAGGTATCACAGCAGAAAAACACGATAGCTTTATCACACCGCAAGATGACGGTACTGTGATTATGTCTTTCAGCGGAAAAGAGTTGGTAAAAGGTGAGCCAGACGCTTCTTCTTTCCCTTCTGGCGGCAGAAGAGCTACATTTGAGGCTCGTGGCTACACAGTTTGGGATCCGACAGCATATCCTTTTGTAAAAGAGCATACGCTTTGTATTCCGACCGCTTTCTGTTCTTACACAGGCGAAGCACTCGACAAGAAAACCCCTCTTCTTCGCTCTATGGAAGCCTTAAACGAGCAGGCACTTCGTATTTTGAAGCTCTTTGGCAAAACAGACGTAAAGCACGTTACAACCACAGTAGGACCTGAGCAAGAATACTTCATCGTAGACCGCAAACTTTGGGAGCAAAGAAAAGACCTCCGTCTTACAGGGCGCACACTCTTTGGTGCAAAGCCTGCAAAGGGTCAAGAGATGGACGATCAGTATTTCGCGGCATTAAATCCGAGAATCGTCGAGTATATGGAAGACTTGAACGACACTCTTTGGAAGTACGGCATTTTGTCAAAGACTGAGCATAACGAAGTTGCTCCAGCCCAGCACGAAATGGCTCCTATCTTCTCAACAACAAACCTTTCTTCAGACCAAAACCAGCTTACAATGGAAGTAATGAAGAAAGTAGCTCGCCGCCACGGTCTTGTTTGTCTTTTGCACGAAAAGCCTTTTGCTGGCGTGAACGGAAGCGGAAAGCACAACAACTGGTCAATGAGCACTGACAAGGGAGAAAACCTTCTTGAGCCAGGAAAGACTCCAGAGAGCAATGCACAGTTTATTCTTTTCTTAACAGCAATCATCAAGGCTGTTGACGAGAATCAGGATTTGCTTCGCATTAGTGTTGCAAGCGCGGGAAATGACCATCGTCTTGGAGCGAACGAAGCGCCGCCAGCGATTATTTCTATGTATTTGGGTGATGAGCTTTATGCAATTCTTGAAGCACTCAAAGACGGAAAGCCATACGCTGCAAACAAAGACAGCAAGATGACTATCGGAGTAGACGCATTGCCGCCGATTCCGAAAGATTCAACCGACCGCAACCGCACATCTCCTTTTGCATTCACAGGAAACAAGTTCGAATTCCGTTCTTGCGGTTCAAGCCTTTCTATTTCAGGTCCAAACACAACGCTCGACGCTATCGTGGCATACACACTCAAGGGCTTTGCAGACGAGCTTGAAAAAGCAAAAGACTTCAACAAGGCTTTAGGCGAGCTTATCAAGCGCGAAATCACAGCACACTGGAGAATCGTCTTTAACGGTAACGGCTACGATGCAAGTTGGGTGCAAGAAGCAGAGAAGAGGGGGCTTTTAAATCTTAAAACAACGCCAGACGCTGTTTCTCACTATCTTGACCCTAAGAACATCAAACTCTTTACCGAGATGGGCGTTTATACAGAAACCGAAATGCAGAGCCACTACGAGATTAAGCTCGAAAAGTACGCGCAAGTCTTGAACATCGAAGTAGAAACAATGCTTGAGATGATAAACAAAGACATTTTGCCAGCAGCATTCCGCTATATGCGCAGAGTGTCAAAGACGGTTATCGACTTAAAGAACGTTGTGCCTAGCGCAAAGGCAAGCGCAGAAGTTGCACTTTTGACAAAACTCGATTGCTTGGTTAACGAGCTTGCAAATAAGGCAGAAGAGCTTTCTAAAAAGCACCTTGCAGCAAAGGGCTTAGATGATGTTATGGCTGTAGCGCGCGCTTATGTGGACAGCGTTATTCCTGCAATGGCAGAAACAAGAGCTATTGCAGACGAGATTGAGCCATTGGTAGGCGAGAACTACAAGCCGTATCCAAGCTACGAAGATCTTCTCTTCAAGGTCTGACAGCCATAGGCTGTTTTGAAAAAAAATGTCATTCTCGTACTTGATATGGGAAGCTATAGATTATCGGGTCAAGCCCGATAATGACAGAATTGTCTTTTAGATAATGACAACACTCAGAAGTTTACAGCCACAGGTTGTCCAAAGACGGATATATCTCTTTAATCAAGAAATATATCCGTTTTTTTATTTGCCTTACAAAACAGGCTGTGCCTGCGTCTTTTTATTTGCTTTACAAAATAGGCTAAGCCTGCGTTTTTTTATTTGCTATATTTATAGGGAGGGAAGAAAATATTGACGGATAAATAACATAGTTAAAAGCTATAGGTTACAATATTAAAAAAATATTAGCAGAAAACGTGAAAATTCAGTAGATTTCTATTGATTAAATAACAGTAAAGGTGTATATTCCTTTTATCACACTAAAGTGCTTTAGTAAAAGTAAAATATACTAAAACACGAGGAGAAAAATCATGAAGAAAATTTTGGGTGTAGCAGCCGCTGTTGCTCTTGCAACTGGAGCTGTTTTCGCAGAAGGTGAAGGTCTTAAGACAAGTGTAGAGATTCAGACAGGTTTGCAGTCTAATCTTACAGAACACGAAACGTACAACATCAGAAGCGACGGAAACAGAAACCGTGTGAATATTTCTCTCAACTACACAGGTGAGAACTTCGGTCTTGTTACTTATTTCCGCTCACAGTGGAATCAGAAAAGCACTGTTTACAACAACATGGTAACAGGAAAACTTGCTGCAAAATCAAGTAAAGCAGAAACAACTGCAACAACAACTGCAACAACAACTGCAACAACAACAGGCGAAACGACAACATATACAACAACTGCAACAACAACAGTCAACGAAATCGAACTAAGTAGCGATAGCACAGCACAGGTTTCAAGAAGCACTTCTATGCCATATCTCCGCCATGCATATGGTTATGCAAAACTTTTCGACGGTAATGTGAAAGTTGACGCTGGTCTTTTGAGTGTTGAAACTTGGGAAGATAGCTTCTTCGGCTATTCTTGCTTACAGGGTGGCGGTGTACAGCTCGAACTCACTCCAACATTTGTTCCTGGTCTCAATCTTGGTACAGCTTTCATTGCTCGTGATATTGGAAATAGCGATAAGTCTACTGTTAACTGGGATAAAAAACACTGGACTGCAGGAGCTAAATACAGCCAGCCAGACGGAAAATACACAGCTGCTTTAGGTTGGGACGGCGGAGCTTCTTGTGCAAGAGAAAGCTATGAAGAAGAGTTTGCTTGGGCAGAGTTTACTTTCTGGGAATTTCCAGTATTTGCACCTCTTTCTCTCGGTGTAGAAGCAAATGTTTTCAATCTTGTTGCTCTTAAAAACGAGCAAAGAGCAGAAGAAGCAGTTCTTTTTGTTGGCTTCGATGTTGAAAAGCTTGTTGAAAGCGTTCCACTTAATGTAGAATTCTTCATTTACGGAAACTTTTATCAGTATGGCGAAGATTATAGAGCTGATGATAAGTCAACAAAAGCTCCAAAAGATTACCAAGAATACGAGTTTGAAGGCTATGCTGCATACAAAGTAAATGACAAAATCACAGCAAAAGCAACTGGTGCATATTGGATTTCAAATGAAGATGGAATGAGTAGCGATGACAAAAAACAGTGGTTTGGAAAAATTGGAGCTTCTTACCAAGCTGCAAAGGGAGCAAACCTTGGTTTGTACTATTCTCACAAATCTTTAGGTTACAACGGACATGGTGGTATGGAAATTTCTTCTCCTGCTGCTACAGGTTATGACTTTGTAAGCCTTGACTTTGTATATAACTTCTAAAACACGACATCAATTCGGGTGATATAAAAGAGAAAAAGACTATTTGCTGCAGGGCGAGGGGAAAAGGAGGAAGTTCCCCGCGCCCTTTTTGTCGGCTCAAAGATAAGCTAAAGGGTGCGACAGAAAACACGCTGGCGGGCTTGACTTTTCACTATAGTGGGAATAAAATAAAGATAAAGAGAGGCACTGCGCAATTAGCGTCTTGCCCCCTAGAAGTTTTTGTTTGTCGCTACTTACCTGCTAGTAACAGGTTTTCGCGCAATGCTCCACCTCAGGTATCAGACAGGGTGGAGCTATTTTTTATTTGTCGCTATTCTTCCAAGTGTGAAGAAGGCGCATTATGTCTACAATCAGACTAACGATAGCAATAGCTACCATAATCTTTTCATAAAGACTCATAGCTGCCCTCCTTATTAAGAATACTCAAAACAAGGGAGAGCAATTCTGCCCGTGTTGTTACACAGTGCCTCGATTAATGATAATACTAGATTTTTCTATATGCCGCAAGGGGAAGTAATATATAGTTGACTTTTTAGTAGATTATGATAGAATAGAAACAAAGAGAGGCACTGCGTAACGAACGAAGTTGCTTCCCTTGTTGGTTTTTGCTTTCGCTCCACCAAAGGTTCCAATTAGGGTGGAGCTATTTTTTATTTATCGCTATTCTTCCAAGTGTGAAGAAGGCGCATTATGTCTACAATCAGACTAACGATAGCGATTACTACCATTATCTTTTCATAAAGACTCATAGCTGCCCTCCTTATTAAGAATACTCTTAAACAAGGGAGAGCAATTCCGCCCATGTTGTTACACAGTGCCTCGATTAATGATAATACTAGATTTCTCTATATGTCGCAAGGGGAAGTAATATATAGTTGACTTTTTAAAGCATTATGATAAAATAAGAATAAAGAGAGGCACTGCGCAATTAGCGTCTTGCCCCCTAGAAGTTTTTGTTTGTCGCTACTTACCTGCTAGTAACAGGTTTTCGCGCAATGCTCCACCTCAGGTATCAGACAGGGTGGAGCTATTTTTTATTTGTCGCTATTCTTCCAAGTGTGAAGAAGGCGCATTATGTCTATAATCAGACTAACGATAGCAATCGCTACCATTATCTTTTCATAAAGACTCATAGCTGCCCTCCTTATTAAGAATACTCTTAAACAAGGGAGCTTTTCCGCCCATGTTGTTACACAGTGCCTCGATTAACGATAATACTAGATTTTTCTATATGCCGCAAGGGGAAGTAAAATGAGATATCATTTTTTATGTTGACGAAATATAAAAAGATAATGTATAATAAAAATGAAATTTGACGAGCAGGAAAGGCACCCTGCGCTCCCTATGGGAACCTGATATGATGGATACGCCGCCCATCCAAATTTTTTCAAAGCCGCCACTTCTAAAGGCGGTTTTTTTGTTATAGTTGGTACTTTATGGACAAAATGATCTTTGTTGCAGTTATTAAAAAAGACTTTTTATCAAAAATAGGTTTTGAAAATTGTGCCTCAGACATAAATATTTTTCGCTCAAAAGGTTTGATTGCACACCTTTTGAAACGTAAACATTATACTGCTGCAAAATATCTTGATTTTATTCCTGAAATCTTAAATAGTCCAGATTATGCAGGCACATCAGACGGTCAAATTGAATTTGTAAAATGCTTTAAAGATAATATTTTTCTTTCAATAAAACTCGATGTAGCAAAAAATACTTATTATGTTGCCACTCTGTTTGATATAAAGCAGTCAAAAATAGATTCTTATTGTAAATCAGGGCGTTTAAAAAAGATTTAACTGCAGTATACAGACAAGAACGAACTCTATATGCCGCAAGGGGATTTTTTCATTAGCCTACCCAACGTTTTTGAGTGCAAAGAATTGGCTCTTTTGTGTTATTTGCATCAAACTCTTGTATGCTTTTTTTACATTCTATAATACGTTGATTTGAGCTGCCCCGAAATTTTAACTCTAACGTACGCTTTTCTATCTCAAATCTACCGTCAATAATTATATCCACGTTTCTCAAAAGCTCTAATCTATCTTCGTCTTGCTCATTTACTAGCTCTTCCCATGTAAAGCCCGTATACAAAGCCACTTCATAGCCTTTTGTCTTTAATGCCTTTGCAAGTTCCTTTGCTTCTCTTGCTTGATACACAGGGTCACCCCCAGAGAGCGTAACACCACGACAAAGAGGATTTTTCATAACTTTTTCGACAATCTCTTTCACACTCATTTCATTCGCCGTGCCAAAAGAATGAGTTTCTGGGTTATGACAACCTTTACATTTATGAGCACAGCCCTGAAAGAACACAGTTGTTCTAAGTCCAGGACCGTCTACAATAGAATCGCTTATAATGCCTGCTATATTCATGCGCTTATGAAATGCTTTACGCGGTCTTTTTCTTCTGCACGCTTTGCGTCATTAAAACGGTCTAGTGTGCCTACTAAATACCCTGTAATTCGTCTAATGCGCTCAAAGCCAACTCCCTGTCCAAAAGCCGCCACAGTTAAACCATCTTCCTCTTCAATTGGATAAACCTCATGCTGCAAAAGTGCTGTCATACATCGCCTCACTCACATTTATTTTCAACTTCTATATAAGATAGTTCTTTTAGAAGTATCTAGCCATATTTATCGGGAACTTCTTGCGCAATTCGCTCAGCTTTGCTGCTGAAATTGCTTCTCCCTCTTTTCTGCCACAACGTGGACACACATCGCCGATAACACCAACATAGCCACAAACAGGATCGCGGTCTACTGGGTGGTTTACGCTGCCATATCCGATTCCTGCATCGTGCATACATCGGATAACGCTTTCAAAAGCTTCAATATTATTCGCCGTATCGCCATCAAGCTCTACATAAGTAATATGTCCGCCATTAGTAAGTGCATGATAAGGAGCTTCTTTTTGTATTTTCTCATAAGCACTTATCGGAAAATACACAGGAATATGAAACGAGTTTGTATAATAATCTCTGTCTGTAACACCAGGGATTATTCCAAATCTCTTTTTGTCCAATCGCACAAATCGCCCGCTCAAGCCTTCGGCAGGAGTCGCGATAAGAGCAAAGTTCAGCTTTCGCTTTTGGCTTTCTGCATCAAGATACTTTCTCATATAAGAAACAATAGCCAATCCCTTCTGCTGCATTTCTTCGCTCTCTCCGTGATGATGCCCATAAAGAGAAACAAGAGTTTCTGCCAAACCTATAAAGCCCACACTCAAACTTCCGTGCTTCAAAACTTCACCAACCGTATCAGTAGGACCTAAGTTCTCGCTTCCGAGCCACACGCCCTGTCCCATAAGGAAAGGAAAGTTATAAACGTGCTTTGCGCTTTGAATCTTGAAACGGTCGAGAAGCTGACGAACCACAAGACTAAGCATATCATCAAGCTTTTTATAAAACAAAGCCTCATCACCTTTACTTTCTATTGCCAAACGAGGTAAATTTATCGATGTAAAAGATAAATTACCACGTCGTGGAGCTATTTCGTGCATAGGGTCATAAACATTACCCATAACGCGAGTACGGCAACCCATATATGCAATTTCTGTTTCTGGGTGACCAGCTTTGTAATACTGCAAGTTAAAGGGCGCATCAATAAAGCTAAAGTTAGGAAAAAGCCTCTTTGCGCTCACTTCACAAGCACGGATAAATAAATCATAATTTGGTTCGCCTTCGTTATAGTTAATGCCATCTTTCACGCGGAATATCTGAATTGGGAAGATAGGAGTTTCACCCATTCCCAAACCCGCGTCAGTCGCATTAAGCATATTACGAATGACCATTCTGCCTTCAGGACTTGTATCCGTTCCATAATTTATCGAGCTAAAAGGAGTCTGCGCACCTGCACGAGAATGCATTGTGTTAAGATTATGGATTAAAGCCTCCATAGCCTGATACGTTGCTCTTTCAGTTTCTCGCTCGGCTTCCTTTATTGCAAATTTTTGCGCATCTATAATCGTTTTCTCTTCAAAACCAGCTTCCATCAAAGCCTTTTTCTCTAAGGCTAAAAAGCGATTATCCGTAGCCAGCTGTCTTTTCACTCCGTTTTCCCACTCAATAAAGCGGTCAAGTTCTTTTAAAGCATCTAGCTGCGTCGTAGAAGCATATTTAGCTGTTTTATCTTTACCCAAATTCTCAAACGCTTTTTTATCATTCTCGCTTCCATTACAAGAACGAAGCTCAAGAGCTCTGAAAAGGTTTGTAGAATAGTAAGTCTTATATGATTTTGCAACCCCAGGAGCAAGACCTCTATCAAAATCAACAATCGCCTGTCCGCCGTGCTGGTCATTTTGATTAGACTGTATCGCAATACAAGTCAAAGCCGCATAACTCTGAATTGAGTTAGGTTCTCTCAAAAAGCCATGCCCCGTAGAAAATCCGTCTTTAAAAAGAGAAGAAATTTCTATCTGGCAACACGTCGTTGTAAGCGCATAAAAATCAAAATCGTGAATATGAATATATCCTGAATGATACGCCTCTGCCATATCACGAGGAAGCATATACTTCTCGTAATAATCTTTAGCAGCTTCGCTTCCGTACTGAAGCATAGTTCCCATTGCAGTATCACCATTGATATTTGCATTATCTCGCTTTAAATTACTCTCTTTGCTATCTGCATTCGTCAACTCGTCGAATGTGTGCATAAGAGCAGAATCCATTTCCCTCACCTGAGTTCTTTCTTTTCTAAAAGAAACATATTTCTCAAGTGCTTCATCAAATCCCGCTTCTTTGAGAGCAGATTTCACACCTTGTTCTATCTGAATAACAGAAATCTCTTCGCCGTCTATAGCAAAAAGGTTTTTCTGAACTATATCCGCTATCGTCTTAGATGCAGTTGCAATTTTTGCAGGCGACAACTTTGCATCGTTCATAGCCAAAGCTACTGACTCTGCAATTTTATCCCAGCTATATTTGCTTTTCCGTCCGTCTCTCTTTATCACTGATTTAATCATACTTATAATTATACACGCCATATATGTGGTATGTCAACCTTGAATTACACCACTAATATGGTTATCAACATTCTAATGTATGATATTATAGGAATTTAGACCAGTTATCTTTTTTTTTATCCACAATTTACACAGACAGCATATTTTAAGAAATAAAATTAAACTCCGCTCTAAAATTTTCTACTTTGTTTTGTATATTTAATCCAGAAAATACAGAACTCCAGCTCAAGAATCTATAAGAAATTTGCTAATAATGGAAAGGCTTATCCATTGTCAGTGGATAGGCGAGGAAAGGGTCAGTGGATAGGCGAGGAAAGGGTCAGTGGATAGGCGAGGAAAGGGTCAGTGGATAGGCGAGGAAAGGGTCAGTGGATAAGCGAGGAAAGAGACAATGGATAAGCGAGGAAAGAGACAATGGATAAAGGACATGCTAAAATATAAGCATAGTTTTCATAGCAGATGAAATGAAATTGTTTATACACCGAGCCGAATTCTAACTGTTTGTATACGATGCTGGGCTTGGTCTTCTATGATAAAAAGAGTGCCATTGTGTTTAATCATTTCGCCAATAGACGGCAAGCGATCAAACTTTTCCAAAAGCCACCCTCCTAGTGTATAGTAATTTTCAGAAGCAAGATTAAGATTTAGAGAAGAGTTAACATCTTCTATTCTCATATCACCAGGCACAATAAACTCGTTTTGAGATAAAATCTGAATACGTTCCTCTGGGCTCAAAATAGTCGTTGAATAATCGCTGTTTACTCTTCCCATAACAGCACGCATTACATCATCAATAGAAACAATACCTGCTAAAGCTCCGTGTTCTGTCAATGCAACTGCAAAACTACGACGCTCTTTTTTAAACTTTTGTAAAAGCTCTATTACAGTCAAACTTTCTGGCACAAACAAAACAGAACGCATATATTGCTTTACTGTCGCATTTTTGCTTGACTTACCGTAAAGCACCCATTTGTAGCGAACAACCCCTGTTATATGTTCAGTGTCATCTTTATAAACAGGAATATAAGAATAGCCCGTTTCTGCAAAAAGCTGTACAAGCTCTTTATAAGAAGCCTCTTCGCTAATCGATTTTACTAAAGAGCGATGACGAAGTACATTGTGAACATGTAAATCAGAAAAAGCAAAGATTTTATGAAGCATTTTTCTCTCATTCTGCTCTAAAGTTCCCTCTTTTGAGCCTACATCAATAAGAGTTTTCAGTTCTTCTTCTGTAATGATATGTCGATTAGTTTTTAGTATCTTTTGAAAGAACGCAGTTATAGAGCTTGAAATCTTTGAGAAAAACCAGACTATCGGGAAAAGAAGCTTTTGCAAAAAAATTAAAAGAGGAGCTTCCCATTTCGCAACTAAAACAGTTTTATTTGTTGCTATGGTCTTAGGCAAAATCTCACCGAAGATAATCAGCACAAAAGACATCACCACAGTTGCATAAGTTGCACCAGAAGCTCCAGCGATTTTTGTTGCAAAAGCTGTTGCAAGCGAAGAAGCAAGCGTTGTTGTAAAGTTAATGCCTACTAAGACAAGTGTTAAAAGTCTATCCATATTGTCTTTTAACCAGGCAATTTTTATTGCACTTGGCGACACAGGTTTTTCTTTTAATAACTGTCGCACAGTTACACGTTGAATCGATAAAAACGCTGTTTCTGACGACGCAAAAAAACCTACTATCGCAACAAGTGCAATAATTACAATAATTGGAATAGCAATTTCAATTATATGCATAAAATTAGAGCGTTACACCATCCTTGAAAATTGCGATTTCACGATAGCCGTTTCTCTCGTTTTTCGTCTGCTTACGCCCCGAAACGACATCGCAAATAAACGCTAAAAGAGAGTTTCGCACATCATCGCTCTTTTCGTCAAGAAGTCTTGCAGCATCAAAGTCAATCCAACCAGATTTTTTCTCTGCCAAAGGGTGATTTGTCGCAATCTTCACAGTCGGCACAGGAGCACCAAGAGGAGTTCCACGTCCAGTTGAGAAAAGGATAATATTCGCACCCGCCGCAGTCATATCGGTTGTAGAAACGATATCGTTGCCAGGACCTTCAAGAAGAGTCAAGCCCTTTTCTGTCAATCGCTCGCCATACTTTAAAACAGCAGTAACAGGAGCTTTTCCGCCCTTTTGCACACAGCCTAAAGATTTATCTTCGAGCGTTGTAATACCACCAGCCTTATTTCCAGGAGACGGGTTTTCATAGCACACTTGATTATGACGTGTATAATATCCCTTAAAGCCGTTAATAAGGTCAACTGTTTTTTCAAAAGTCGCTTTGTCTTGACAGCGGTTCATCAGCATTTGCTCAGCTCCAAACATCTCAGGAACTTCAGTAAGCATAACCTTTCCGCCCATACCCGTCATAGCGTCACAAATGCGCCCAATAAGAGCATTAGCAGTGATTCCGCTCATTCCATCAGAACCGCCACACTTCATACCAAGAACAATATCTGTAAGAGGAGCTTCTTCTCGCTTTGCCTTACCTGCATCTTCTGCCAATTC
>Ga0256407_10010359_pt1 | contig 13120 bp, 5 predicted proteins | sample RumenRJG_04DNA_FD_193489 | JGI IMG/M metagenome (GOLD analysis project Ga0256407, IMG submission 193489) | Bovine rumen microbial communities from Lethbridge, Alberta, Canada - RJG_04 | ecosystem: Host-associated > Mammals > Digestive system > Stomach > Rumen | place: Canada: Alberta | collected... | reverse complement strand
ATTTTATAAAATAGGATAATATATATCAAATATTAAAACATTAATTAAAAAAGTAAATAATAATTTAAAAATAAATAAATTCCATTAAAAGGAAAAAAAATAAAAAAAATTTTTAAAAAAAAAAAATGATAGATGTGTTAACTTTAATAATGACAATAATAATAACAGTAACATTAATAATAGGAAACATATATCTTTTAGCATATTATTGTCATCCAGATGACAAAGGCTCAATAATAGGTTACGTAACAAAAGGAATAGTAGTGCTTGGTTTAACATTAGCATGGGCACAAGTTCTTCTTCTTCCTTTAGATGTAAGTAACAATAGAGGAGAAGGTAATGGAATTAATATGAAAGTATTTTGGCTTTTAATTTATATTTTAAGTTTTATTTATATTCTTATTATTTTTCCTCTTACAAGTGCTTTTTATGATAGTGATTATGATTTGACTTTTAATGAAAAAATGAAACATTCTTTATGTAATTTTCTTATTACTTTTATTGGTTTTTTAGCAATTTCTATTATTTTACATGTTACAATTGGTAAAGCTACTATTCCTTTTGAATATCAATATTGTCCTATTTCAAATTTTAAAAATTCAAATGAAGAATTTAATGATTTACTATTTATTAATAATAATAATTGTATTCAAAATTCAAAAATAAATATTGAAATTAAAGTTAATTATTTAATTACTTGTGTAGCTTTATTTTCTTTTATTTCTTGGTTTCTTTTTGCTATTTTTGGTGGAATTGGTTTAAGTGCAATTCCATTAGATTTTTTTCATGATTTCTGTACGAGACCAAAATCAATTCGTTCAAGTGATATTAGATTAAGAAAAGAAGATTTAATAAGAAATATTGAAAATTTGAAATTATTAGGAGAAGAAATTGAAAAAATGGAACAAAAAGGTGTTGAAAAAAAAAATTTTTTTTCATCTGAAAAAAGAAAATATAATAGAAAAAAAAGAGAATTTATAGCTGGAAAATTATTAGCAGAACAAGAATTTTCAATTGTAAATGTTGCAAATGAAATTAGGAAAAAAAATAATTGTATTATTATTTTTTATTATTTACTTATACCTTTAGGAATTATTTCTACTATTTTATCTTTATTATGGATTATACAATTTATTTGTTCTTATTTTATTATTAAAAATGGACAACCTAGATATCCTTTTTTATCAAATTTACTTATTTTTTTCCAAGATCATGATTGTGCTTTTATTTCCTTTTTTTTATTTGCTATTTTTAATTTGTATCTTTTATTATGTTTAATTAAAGGAAATATTAAATTTGGAGTTAGATTTTTTTGTTGTTGGACAATTCATCCTATGAAAAAAAATGGAACTTATATGAATTCTTTTTTATTTAATGTTACTTTAATTTTATTAGGTTCAATTTCAATTACACAATTTTGTTCTTATTCTTTACCTGATTATATTGCTTTTACTGATATTGCTATTATATTTAATGTTCAAATTAAATATATGAAATTTTTTAAGTTTTTTTATAAAAATCATATTTTTGAATATTTACTTTTTATTGTTTTTGTTCTTGCATTTTTATATCTTATTTGTAGACCACATGATAGAGTTGAACCTCAAATTGATTATTCTAATAGACCTTTCAAAAATAAAAATGAACCTAATAAAGAAAAAAATGTAAAAAAAGAAAAAAATGAAATTGGAGAAAAAGAATTAATAAGTATAGATAAAACCAATAATTCAAATACTTGAAAAATAATTTTTTTAATATAATTTAAATTGATTTTTTATATATATATTCATTTATATATTTTTTTTTCATTTATTAATGGAAAAAAATAAAAAAAATGTTAATAAAAAATAAAAATAAGCTTATTAAAATATAATTAAATAATATAATAAAATTAATTGGACAGAAATATTTACAATTTTTATTACAAATTGTTAAAAAATTCAAATATATAAAAAATTATGTTTTTATAAACTATTTATAAATAAAAAATAGATAATAATATTTAAAAAAAATATTTATAAATATTAGACAATAAAATAATATATTTATAAATATGGGTATTTGTTCATCAGTTCAGAAAAAAACCCAAAAAAACAATTTTCATTTTAAAAAAACAATAAGTCCAAATCAAATATCAAATAAGACACAAAGTAACACAACCCAATCATCTCAAAAAGAAAAAATAATGAATCAATTAAGTCCAAAATCAAATATTTCAAATATTACAAATTTCATAACAATAAAAGACACATTTTTAGGAAGAGGTGGAAGTGGTATTATTAGAGAAGGAATTGATATAAATGGAAAAAAATATGCAATTAAAAGTATTATTAAAAATGATTATATGAATATTTATTACAAAAGAGAAATTGAAATTACATTAGATTTAAACAATGAAAATATAATTAAATGTTATGATATATATGAAGATAATAATTATATACATTTCATTTTAGAATTATGTAATGGAGGAGATTTATTTGATTATATTTTAAATAGTAAAAATGGTAAACTTGAAGAAAATGAAGCAATTGATTTTTTAGAACAAATATTAAAATCATTGATTTATTTACATGAAGAAAAGAAAATAATTCATAGAGATATTAAACCAGAAAATATTGTAATTAAAATAGAAAATGGAAAAAAAATAATTAAATTAATTGATTTTGGTATGAGTAATTATATTATGAATAATATAAATTTTAATAATATTAATTTTCAAAATGAACAATTAGGAACTCTACAATATGCTGCACCTGAAATTTATGAAGGAAAAGAATATTCTACTAAAATTGATTTATGGTCTCTCGGAGTTGTTTTATATAATATGATTTTTGGAACTCAACTTTTTAATGGAAATGGAAATTCAATTAAAAATGAAGTTTTATATAAAAAAATTAAATTTGAGAAATTTCAAAATCCACTTATTCAAAAATTAGCAATTGGTCTTTTAGAAAGAAATCCAGAAAAAAGATTTAATGTCAATCAAGCTTTAAGTATGATTAAATTAATTAAAAATAATGAACTTAATTTTACTATTCCTTCTAATTTTATTCCTGATATTGATAATGTTTTAAATTTAGTTAATTATGATTATGAATGTATAAATGATTTAAGAAATATTTTTATTAAGATTTTAAATCAAAAAAATGTTGATTTAATTTTTAATAATATTAAAAAAAAATTTGGAAATTCTAAAATTGAAATGAATTTATTAATTAATGAATGTTTAAAAATTCATTATAATGATATTGAATTAAAATATTTAATTCAATTTCAAAAAAAAATAGGTGAGAAAAAATTAAAAAATAACTTTATTGATCTAGAAAACTTTTTCAGATATATAAAAGAATCGATTATTATTATTTCTAAAATTAAAGATGTAAAAAAATAAAAATAATAATAATCATAATTTAAGTTTTATAGAAATTTATAATGGAAAAATTTACTGAAATTTATAAATTTTATATTATTATATAGATTATAACAATTATATATTCATTTGATTATTCAAATCGTAAGAAAATGTATATAGTATAAAAAATTTTTTTATTTTATTTTATGTATGAAATACTATTTATTTCGAAATTTTGAAAATTAAATAAATTTAAATTATTAAAAAACATTTATATGAATATATAGTATTATAAAAATAAAAATTATATAAATATTAAATAAAAAGAATAAATTTTTACTTTTTATTTATTTTATTTAAAGTAGATATTAATTTTTAATATTTTTAAGTTTTAATTATCAAAAAAAAAATGAAAGCAAAAAAAATACTTTTTTAAACATTTTACTATTTTTAAAAATTATTTTATTTTTAAATAAATAAAACCTAATTTAATAAAATAACCCATTTAAAAAAAAAAAAAATCAAAATATTAAATTTTAATTATTTGAACAGAATTATTTTCCCTTCTCAAAATTAACTCATGTTCTTTATTCTTAACAATTTCAAAACCAACATTTTCAATAATATCATCTTTACTATTAATTCTAATAGGAGAATATTTATATTGTTTATATTCTTTATGTGATAACAAGTTACTAAAAAAATTAGTTAATCCAATTTTAAAGCATTTAACTAAACCTTCACTAGCACAATAACTAACAACAATATTACCAGTATGATCAAAAATTAAAGCAGAAATTTCATTTTTATGAGCATTAAGATTTTTCCATAATTCCCCAGTTCCCATATCATAAATAAATATTTTACCTTCATTATTCCCAATTGCTAATTTATATGAATCATGATGATATGCAACCATAGGGTAATTCATTAATAATTTTGATAATACTTTTTTTGAATTTTCCATACATGTTGATTTTATATCTTTTGTTTTTGGATTCATTGTTTTCATTATTAAATTTATTACTGTTGATAAATATGTTACTAATCTATAACTTTTTTCTCTGAATAATATATATATTATTTCTATTAAATATGAACAATATGTTGGATCTTCATATTTTTTTTTTTGAAATTCATCCATTATTACTTTTATTACTGAACTTATTTTTGTTTTTGAAAATTGAAGAAGTAATTTTGCTAATATTAATTTTAAAAATATTGGATTTTCTTCACTTTTTAATACTGAATAATTTCCCATTTCAAATTTTTTAAATGGAGAATCTAAATTAATTGGAACATTTGATGTTGTGTAATATTGAATTAAAAATAATGCATAATTATTTATATTATCAATATATATTCCTTCTAAAATTTCTTTTGTTTTTCCTAATAAATCTGCGACATTTCTACAAAATGCAATTTTTAAATTTTTCTCATTTACTATTTTAAATACTGTTATTACTAATAAATGAGTTATTTTTTTTATTATATTTTCTGGTAATTGATCTTGAGTATTTGAATTTGAACTTATTGCAATATGATTATATAAAATTAAAAATGTTATTAAACTTAATTCATATTCTGAAAGAAAATCAAATTTTTTTCCAAAATCAATATTTGAATCTTTTGTTAATTTTGAAAAATTATCATAAATTTTTTCATTATCTGATTTCATATTGAAAATATATTTATAAATTTGATTTAAATATAACATTATATTATTCATAATAACTTTAAATTCCATTTTAGTATTAATATCATATCTATCTTTAGAAGCAATATGATATTGAAATTGTAAATAATCATAAAGTAATAAATCTTTATTAGTAGAAGTTAAATCATCATTATTTTCATACATAAAATTATGAAACATATTTAAATTAGAATATTTAATTTGAGTTTTAATTGTTAAAGTTCTCATTATTTTTTTTTCTATATCAATAAAATCACATAATCTTTTATTATCAACATAACCTAATAATGAAATTAAACTTCCAAATAAACCAATATGCATATGATGACTTAAATTAGAACTAATTTGATAATTTTTTAAATTTACTAAATAACCTTGTTGATTTTCAATAAGCATATTTTTATCTAAAAATAAATTTTTTTGTTGTGATTGTTTGGCATTATTATTACTTTTTTTTTCATTTTTTTTACTTGAAATATATTCTTTAAAAAATTTAAAATGTTCACTAAATTTATTATTTAAATAAACATTTTTTCTTTCTTCTTTTAAAATAATAGAACAAGTAGAATCAATACCAATTAAAATAGGATAAAAATCTAAAATAGGTTGAAATAATTTATACATAGCATTTAAAGTATAATCTAAATCAATATTAAAATTCCAAATATGAAATAAAGAAATAAAATTATAATAATTAGTTCTAAAAACAGAATTAGAAACAGTTTGTTGTTGACGAACTTTATTTTCAATATAAGAAAAATAATCTTCATAATTTAAAGTAAAATTTTGACAATATTGTTCTCCAAAATTCATATAATTATTACAAATTCCATCTTCAGAACTTTTATATCTATCTTGTAAAATAATAAATAATTGAGGATTATTTAAAACATTCATTATTTTTATTTTTTGAAGAATTTCATTTTCGTTTTTATTAATTATACCAATTATCTTATCTATAACATGCATTTCTATTGTTCTCATCCATGTTGCTTCAAATTGACTATTACTTATATATAATTTTTGTCTTCTACTCATTGCAATTTGGAATAATTTTTTAGCAAATAATTTTTTTTCTTGAGGATCTTTTAAAGTTTTTTTAATATATGAAATTGATAATTTATTTTCTTTTTTATTTTCTGGAATTATATTATTTAATTTATATTTATCATAACCTTCAATACTTTTTTTACTTTTTAAAGTATCATCAATTTCTTTAATAATTTCTTCATTATTATATGAAACTAAATCTTTTACTTTATCACTTTTTTCAAAATAAAGAGATAATTTTTCTTTTACTCTAAGCATATCAAAAATTTTATTTAAATCTGAAATATATCTATCACAAGTTCTTGAAGCATAAGAAGATACTTTAATTGAATTATTACTTAAATAAAAAATTAAAGTTTTTTGATAACTAATATGATAAACTGCTTCAATATTTAAATTAATTGAAGCTTGATTAAATCTATAAATTGAAGCAAAATTATCCATTCTTACAACAATTGATTCATTATTTTCAAAAATTAAAGCAATTAAAGATTTATTTTTTCTTTTTTGTTCATCTGGAATATAAGATGTAAAATCATGATCTAATAAAACAACAGGTAAAATTCTTTTTAATTTACTAAAACTTTTAATATTATAACTAGGAATTAAAGTTAACAAATTAATTTTTTCTGATAATTTCTCAATAGAACTTTTTCTTAATTTATTAATGTAACTATAATTAAATTGATTAGTAATATTTTCATCAATAGAATATTTTCTTTTTGAAGTTTGACTCTTTTTCATAATATTATCAGCATTTGTATTATCAATAACATCTGCTCTTGTTGCAGTATAAATTGCAGCTTCAATTTTTTGATTACTAATATCAGTAAAACTTACCATTCCATCTGAACTTGAAGTTATTAAAATCCTATTTTCATATATTGAAAAAGTTTCTATTTGAGAAGTGTGATAATCTAAAAAAATTACTGGATTTAATTTTAAATTATCACTAAAGAATATATCAATTATTGCAACTTTACCTGTATTTGTTCCTATAATATAATAGATTGATTTATTTTCTGAGTATGAATATATTAAACTTGCTGTTATTTGGAAATTATAATTTTTTTTTGGTTCATTTATTATATTGTGCTCTATTTGATTATCAATTTTGTTATTATTTACTTTTTCTGATTCTATATTATTGTCTTTATTTAAATTTTCATTTTTGGATTCTGGATTATTATTTATTTCTATTTGTTCATTTATTTCATTGTCTGATTGAGGTGATAAATACTTTAATATTTCTTTTACATATGATGGAAAGTTTACATTAAAATAATTTGTAAAATATATTTTTTTATCTTCTTGATTAAAAATTTCTTTTAAATCAATTGTTTTATCAACATATTTTTCATTATTATTATTAAATCTTCTAAAATCAAAAATTAAAATATTATCATTTGTATAACCAATTAAAACATTATTTGTTGTTAAATAATTCATATCTAAAAATTCATCTTCAACCATTAACATTAATTTTTGTTTTGGTTTTATTTCTCTTAATTTTTTATCATAAGTAAATAATTCACAAGATAAATCTTTATAAATAACAATTAAATTTTCTTCTTTCTTTATAAAAACTTTATTAATATAAATAATAGGAAATTTTATTTGAGTAACATATGAAGAAATTTCAGTTAATTCTTCAATTGAATCTAAAAAAGAAACTTTAATAATATTATTCATATTATGAAAAACAAATTCTTCATTTGAAAAAATACAACTTTTAGTATCTTCATTAAAAAATTTACTCAATTCAAACATTTGTTTAACTATTCTTATTCTTGTATCTTCATAATTTAAACCTAATGGTTCAATTGAATTTAATTTTTCAACACATAAAAAAAATGTTTCTTCATTTAAACTTCTTAAAAAATAACAATTTTCTTTAATTGGATATACATCTTTAACTTCAAAATATTGAAAATCATTTGTTTCTTCATCTTCAATTCTATTTAAAACTTTCATTTGTTCTTCTTTGAAAATTAAATGACTAAATGAATCATATAATAAAGCTTTTCTTTTAAAAATAAAAAGAATAAATCTTTTTTGAATTGAATTTATAAAAAGAATTTGATCATTTTTTATTATTGATAAATTAATTTTATTGATACATAAACCATCTTCTAAATTGAAATAATAAATAATTAAATTTGAAGATATTACAATTAAAATTTTTTGTGTATTTTGATTTGTTAAAATTTGATCTGAAGAATTTATAATAAACATATCTAAAATTTCTTCTCTTTCTTGCATACTTGTAAGTATTAAATATTTTTTATCATAATAAGATATTTTATTTATTTGGTCTTCTTCTTTTTTGAAACTTAAAATTTCATTTGAATTTGTTATTATGAAAAGATAATCTTCAAAAATTTTTGGTTTTTTACATGTGAATTTTAAGTCAGCATTTGGAATTGTAAAACCTAATTTACTTTGAAAACTCATTTTGTTTTTTTAAATAATCAAAAATATAAATAATTTTTAATTTATTTAAATATCAATAAAATTTATTTTTTAATTAAATATACTTTTGAATTGGATAATAAATTGAAATAATTATATGGAAGAAAATAATTTGAAAACAAAAAAGGATTTAAAAAAGAATATATCAAAAAATAAAGAATTTGAATTTATAATTAAAGGCCAAATTCCAATTAAAAAAATAATTTCTAAAAGTAATAAAAATTCAACAAATAATAGTTCATCAAGAACAAATTCCAAATCAAATCCAAGAAATTCAATAATATTAACGAAAATAAAAAATGAAAATAATAATTTAAATAAAATAGAATTTTGTAAAGATAAAGAATTATTTAGTGATAATAGTTTATCAAATGAAGATTTATTAATTGTAATAGGATGTAATAATAATAATAATAATAATAAAAAAGAATTAAAAAAATCTTTATCAAGTCCTTATTTAAAATATGGTAGAATTATAAAATCAAAAAATTTCAATAATAATAAATATAATGATAAAAATTTTTCAAAAAGTAAAAATGAAGAAAATGATATTATGAAAGAAAAAGTAATATATAAACCATTAAAAGTTGCAGGAACAATTTATAAAAATTTATGTCAAAAAAAAATGTTTTTCATTAATAAAATAAAAGAAAAACAAAAAATATTAAAAGGAGAAAAAAAAGAATTACCAAAAATAAAAAATCAAATTTTAAATAAATCAAATATTATTTTAAAGAAAAGTCATTCAATAACAAATTTTTTAAATCAAAAATTTATTGAAAAAATTCCAATAACTTTTCCTCTTAATTTATCTTATAAAAATAATTATGAAAATCAAAGTGAAAAAAATAGGCAAGAAAAAATAATAGATAAATTTATTCAATTAAAAACATATATTAAAAGTCAACCTGAAAATGAGAATATGATAATAAAAGAATTTTTAATTAAAAATGGATTTGAAGATTTAAAATATTTTTCTCCAGATAAAATAAATAACTTATCTTATTTTCTTAATCATCCTTTTAATTTTGATTCTAAAAAACGAATTAAAGAAATTATAAATGAAGCTTTAAATTATAAACCAACTAATGAAGAATTAATTAGTGATCAAAATAAATTAAAAGAAGTAAATTACTTTCTAAATGGAGAAAATAAAAAAATTGAAATTCATAATTATTCATCTCAATATTATAATAAAATAAAAAGACTTCCCAAAAATTTATATAATAAAAAGAAAAATTTTTTTGAATCAATAAATCAAGAAAAACTTTATGAAAATTTATCTAAAAATCAACAGAGTAATCAAAGTTTAAAAGAAATTATTTCATCTTTAGAAGAAGAATTTAAACAATTAAATAATGAAAAAGAATTAATTAATGAAAAAACTAATAATATAATAAATAAAGAAAATCCTATAAATAAACAAATTAATGATAAAAATAAATTAGTTCCTAATTTATGTTTATCTTATAAAGGTTTTTCTAAATTGAATATGAATAAAATTAAAAAAAACAATAAAAAGTTAAACAATTTAAAAAATATAGAAGAAAAAATAAAAGAAATTAATGATAGATTATATTATAATTTTCAAAATTCAAATAATTCATTCGATATAGAAAAAATTAAAAGAAGACATAAATTAACTGAATATATAATTTTAAAAAGAGCTAAATATAAAGCATTAATTGACTCAAAAAAAGAACAACTAGGCATTATACCTTTTATGGAGTAAAATTTTATATAAATAATTTTTTCCTTTTTTATATTTATTTTTATACATATTTCATCATATCATCCAGTAGTATTATTATTAATAAATAATGTATAATAATAAAAAAAATATTTTAATTTATATTTGAATATTAGAATTAAAATTCATTTGTCATTTAGAATTATATATTTCATAGAAGGAATTGATGATATATAATTTTTTTTTTAAACTTTTTCTTACTTAAATTATCTTATTTCCATTTAAATAATAATATAAAATTGAATTATAATTGTTATTTTTAATTTTAATTTAAATCAAAAAATAAATAAATTAATTTTTCTAACAACACCGTTTTGTTTAAAAATAAATATTTTTTAACATTAAGTAAACCTAAAATTCATTAAAATTAAAAATATAAATATATAAAAAATATTCTTTTAAAAATACAAAATAAATGTTTGAATAAAATTTTGTTTATATAAAAAATAATAATTTAAATCATATAAATTAATAATTTATTTAATATTTAAAATACTTAAAAAAAATTCTAAAAAATGTCAATTGTTGAATTTAATATGATTTATGAAATTCCAATTTTTTCATATAAGATTGAGGAGGAAAAACTTATTTTAATACTTTATTATAAAAATGAAAAAGAAGAAAAAATAGAAGTTCAAGAATTTGAAAAAAATTGTGCAATATGTTCAATTTTATTACAAAATAAAAATTATGCATATATTTTTCACTTAAAAAAATATGTGTGTTTAAATTGTATTAAAACGATTTCAAAATTCTTTTCTGGAGATAATTTTAAAAAATTAAATATAGGGAAAGATTTAATAATAAAATCATATGAAAAATATATTGATTTTAATAATAATTTTGATATTAACAATTCTCTAACTAAAAAATTTTATGGAATATTTTCTTATTTTTTTGAAAATTTTAAATTATTATATTCAAATAACTTATATAATAAGGAATTGAACATAAATTTAAATGCTATTGTTAAAATAAAATTTGATAAAATAAATTCATTAAATGGAAATTGTATTATAACTTCTAAAAATGGGAATTTATTTTTTTTATTTGATGAATTTTATAATGAAGATTTTAAAAATTATTATAATACAGAAGATTTTTTATTAATTTTCCAATTGATTCAAATATATAAGCAATATAAGATTAAAGTTAATAATTATTATAATCTTGATTTTAAGTTAGATATGAATAAAACAATCAATGAATTAGAAAGAAAAGTAGACCAAATTCTAACTTATATTAAATCAAAAACTGATTATGTCAATTTAAATTATGAATTACAATTGTCAAAATTAGAAAATGAAATAAAAAATTATTATTCAAAAATAGAATATATTCCCTTAATTTATCTATTAAAACGTAGATTTTCAAAATTAATTATTGATTGTTTATATTGTGTTTATTTTAATAAATTAGAAGATGTAGAACCAAATTATAATTCTCTTTATTATTTTTATAAAAGAATTTATAATGCATATTCAAATTTAAAAGACAATAAATTAAAAATAAAACTTCAACAAATTTTATCAAAATTAAAAAAAATTTTATTAGAAAGAAATGAAAAAGAAAAACATAATTTATTAAATGATGATATTGAAATTACATTTCAATCATCTAAAGTTGAATTTAATAATAATGAATTAGAAAAAATAAAAACAATTTGTTCTAAATTAGAAAAACAAAGAAAGGAAGAAAAATGTGAATATAATTATATGAATGAAGAATATATTATTTTAAAATTTATAATAAGTTTTTTAAATTTTATAATAGAAAAATCAAATTTATTCATTCATATTTTGATTGAAAAATATAGTGAAAATTATTATTTTAAACAATTGGAAAATAAAAATACTTTGAAAGAGTTAATATTAATGATATTAAATAAAGAACATATACATGATAAAATAAATTTTAAAAAATTAATATATAATTTATTCTTTGAAGATTCACAAAAGAATAGATTAAACAATATTCTAGATCAAATAGAAATTTTATTAGATTCTGATTCAACTTTTAAAATAGAAGATAATTCAATATATGAAAAATATTTAGATAATCAAAATGAAATAAAACTATTTGAGAAGAATCTTATTAAAATTAAAAATTTATATGAAAATTTATTAAATATGAATCAAATCAAAAAAAATTTAGGAGAAAAAGAAGACAGAAATCAAAAATCTTATAATACTATTATAAATGAAATAATAAATTTAATACTTAATAAATATAATAATTTACAAAAAGAAATTGAAAAAAATAAGAAACATATAAATAATATATTAAGGAAAAATAATCATATTTATAAAATGCAAACAATAATAAATGAAATAAAATCAAAAACATTTGAAGAATTTTCATTATCTCAACTTTTTAATTTTTGGAAGGAAAAAGAAATGAAAAAAATTTCAAATCTACTTATAGGAGAAATGTTTTTAATAATAAATGAGAAATTAAAAAAATTAACAAAAGAAGATATAGAAAATTTTTTGTTTAAATTTTATAAAAAAAATGAAGAATTTGAAGTTAATTTTTATAATGAAGAACCAGATTTAAAATTAAATCTTTTTTTATATAAAAATAATATAAATCCAAATATAATTAAATTAATTTATAAATATATTGAAAATTAATAATATTAAAAATTTTGTTTAAATGAAATTTTATTAGGTTTACTTTAATTAATAAAATATAATTAATAGTTAATATAATTTACATTCATAGTAAAAAATAAAAATCTTATATAAACTTTTTTCTATTAAATTTATTTTTTTTTTTTCATAAAAAAAAATTTGAA
>Ga0256407_10010357_pt1 | contig 13122 bp, 15 predicted proteins | sample RumenRJG_04DNA_FD_193489 | JGI IMG/M metagenome (GOLD analysis project Ga0256407, IMG submission 193489) | Bovine rumen microbial communities from Lethbridge, Alberta, Canada - RJG_04 | ecosystem: Host-associated > Mammals > Digestive system > Stomach > Rumen | place: Canada: Alberta... | reverse complement strand
TAACTCACTACCTAACATCCCCTAACGGCGACAGCCTAGCTATCATCTGACATCAAACAATCAAACACTCTGACATCAAACAATACAATGATACAATACAATACAATACAATACAATACAATACAATACAACAGAGAATAAGAGATATAACATATTACAATATTTCATATTATACTGCAATTTTCGCGCACAAAAGAACATATGTTCACATAAATGATGAAATGTGCGTAAATACGTTGATTTTGAAGAATTAAATATAGGTGTACGTGATGAATGATTCATCATGTTATACTATATTGGTGTTACATTTTGTTACACTTGTAAAATGCATCAGAATGCGTTTTAAGGGGGGTTTCTTTGGGGTGGTACTTGATACCTTGAATGTGTTAAAAGCCCACACACGTTAATCTGATAAGAATGGAGAGGTTTTGGTGTTGTTTTATTCAATGGGGTTTTCAGAATTCATTGATAATATTTTTGTGATTTTTTGTGATTTCATAGTGTTATATTTTGTTACACGGTGAAAAGAAGAACCCATACAGAGTTTTATGTTTCTGTATGGGTGTTTTTATTTGTATTATTTTATTTTATTGTTGAGGGAATTTGAGAGTTTACTTGGTTTACTTGGTTTACTGTGATTAAAAGGTTTCGACTCTGTAATAATTTGTAATCAAATTGTAACCAGAAAATTCATAATTTTATCGCGGAAAATCCGTAAAAATAAAGTTTTTTGATACATTATAAGTAAAGAAAGGGGTGATCAATGTGTTTGATTCATATGAACTTACAGATGATCAATTTTTACTGCACACTCGTTATTACCGGAGATTTTTCTGGGAAGATGATAAAGATGATGTGCAAAAACCGCTTCCTGATCCTTTTTGGAGAAATGTTGAGTGGGTGAAGGAAAGATTGGCTTTTGATGGCATTCGGTATGAAGATTTTGTGAAAAAAAATCGAAAAGAGAGATTTATAAGAAAGTACAATGGAAATTCTTATAATCTTCAAAGTGCAGAAGATGCAATCAGACTTTATAATGACATAACCGGAAAGAATGAACCTTGGATTACAGCAGAAGAATATGTGAAACGATTGAAAGAAAGGAAGATTGAACATGAAAGATCAGAATGTAACATGGGAAGAGATTGAATGGATGCTTGAAGAAAAGCGTCTGGAACTCATTGAGGATGCAAAGTACATTGAGTTCATAATTGACGAAATGCGCAAAATATCAGAAAAATACAAAAGGTCATGTGATAAATGATGTTTTGTGCAAAGTTTCATGAAACATGAATTTTAATGCAAAAACATAGTAAAAATATAAGTATTTTTCACTTTATTATATGTAAAGAGATTGTACCAGAATCTCAAACTTAATAATCTGCCTCCTACGGGGTTGTGTAAGTCCTTGATATGCTGGTACCATATCAGGGCAACAACCCCGTTTTATAATGAATTAAGAAAGGTGATAATTATGGCAAATTCAAGAAGAAACAATGGAAGAAAATCAGGTGCATGGAAGCCTACATATTCAAGCAAAGGTCAGATGGATTTTACAGTAAATGGATATGTGCAAAAAATCACAGAGGGCGATTCAAAGGATTATGTGCAATTCACTATTGATAATCCATATGTCAAAGGAAATTATAATTCAATGTGCGTTGAAGTTGCATGGGATGGTTTTCCTCAACTTGAACTCGGAGATCATGTTGAGATTTTCGGTATGATCAGATCATGGTGGAATTCAGATGCAGAAAAGGTTGAGTATAGTTTTGTTGCAGAACAGGCAAAGGTCATTGAAGATGAAGTTGAACCAGAGAAACCAAAGGGAAGAAGAGGAATCGCAAAAAATCCGGTATAATGGGGGGTGTATTTATGAGAAGTTGTACTATAGTTTATAATGCTGTCAGGTCATTTTGGAAAAAAACATGCTTTCAACCTGTTGTGGTTTTTTTCAGTCAGAAACACGAATTTGAGGACGAGTGGGAACAACACGCAGAGATCGCATACCCTGACAATTACTATGATGACGTCGTTTTAATGGATCATTTTTGTGATGGTCAGACAGAAGTAAAAGACATCAAAATTGTTCCTATTGACGAACTTGTACAATTTTATATTGATAATAGGCGGTGATTTAAATGGCAAAGAATCGTATATTCTCAGGTCAGACTTTAAGCGATAAAGAAAGACGGGATATTGAAGAACAGCTTAAAAGAAGCCGTGCGCGTGATATCAAGGCTCAAAAAGAGAGCAATGAGAGAAGAAAACAACGCAGAGTAAGAACAAGAACAAATAAAATTCGTCAGTATGTCGGCGGTGCTACAGAGGGCAGAGAAGCACATGAAAGATACAAAGCGATTATGGACAATATAAGAAAAGTTGACAGAGATGAAGTTCGTGGAATGGATTATAATGATGTTTTTGTTGCCGCTGATGCCTTGATTGATGATACAACTGATTATTGGTCAGCAGAAGAATTTGAGGAATACATTATGAAGTATTTGAGTGCGTTACTTGATTAAGGATGTGATTTTATGACCGTGTATTGTGCTTATATTGATCTTGAAAATAAAAAATCAGAAATTTTCTGTGAAACTGGTGAAATTATTGAAATTGATGGTTTCAGAATTTGTGATCATATCAATATGAGCGCAAGCACGGTATGTTTCGTCCCGTCTGTAAAGATCATCAAACTTATTTACCCTGGCGGCATTGAAGAAAGTGATGAGTATTACAGAAACAGTGATACAGATATACTGGTTTATAAGTATGGAAAGTGTGAATTCAGGTCATTTGGTGCATTGATTGGTATGCAGAATACAAAGGTACTTGAAACAATGTATAAAGGTATGCCAATTTCAGCCGCAATGTATGAGTATTTGTGCGGCATTGGTGATCCGAAAAAGATTAAATACACACTTGCATATCAAGCAAAAAAGATGTTTTATGCCGATATTGCAGAGGATTTGTGGCAAGAACGCAAGGATAAAAAGAAGTTTTATTGGGACAAAGAAACATATTGGGATATGATGGCTGGCGTTAAAGGTGGCGTTTTGTCCGATTATCGTGCAAAATATGTTGAAGATGTACTTATGTATGATCTCCGTTCTGCATATGCCGCTGTTCTGGTTTCAGATGATAAGTTTCCAATCGGAAGAATCATCAAGATTGATTGCAACAAACCAGAGTACAAAATTGCAAAGATTAAAGTTTTACTTAAAAAAGGTGAATGGTGCAAGATCGTTTTTGACGGCAAGAATTCTGATTTTTCAAGATGGTATGATACAAAAGGTCAAAAGACTGCATTTGAATATTATAACCTAAAAACACTTGAAAGAATTGACTTATTGGATAATCTTTTTGAATATTTACGCACAGTTGAATTTCGTGTTTATTACTCCAAAGAAACAGGGTATATAAACAAGATGGTGCGTGATAAGATTGTACATCTTTACAAAGAAAAGGAAAGATTACAGAAAGATTCATTTGAACGGTACTTGACAAAAACACAGATTGAAATGATTTATGGCAAGGGCATACAGCGGTATGATTTTGATGATATTGTTGATATTCAAGATCATTACCGTGGCAGAGGTGAGAATTACCTTACACCTGAAATGTCAAATCATTGTATTGCAAAAGTTGAACATGATCTTTACAAAGCGATTTCAAACACGGATTCTGAATATTACGATACAGATGGCATTAAGGTAAAGAATGATGAAAAATCCATTGAATACTTCAAGGCTGAAAATGAAGCAATCATGGAGAGAAACCGTAAAGCAGGATATGATGATCTTGATATTGGTACATGGAAATTTGAGGGAAAATCAGACAGAATGCTGATTTTTACACCAAAATTTTACATATACGAATGTGATGGAGAGATTGAATTCAAAGCGGCAGGAGTTACAAAAGAATACAGGGAAATGATACTTAATGGAATAAAAGGTGATAAGATTGAATTCATGCGGAAAAATGGTTTTATCACTTGCATGAGGGCATATAAATATGATGCCGGAGATTTTATTCCATATTATACAAAGGGAAAGGTAAAAGGTGATTTGTGTGATTGATATTTTTAAGATCAACCATTTTGTGCAGTTTTACATGCACGAATACCCTGAAATAAAGATTCATTGCTCATATGATCATTGTAATGAAGTTTTCAAATGGAATTTTCATACAAAAAATGCGGATCAATATGAGGAATATTTCGGGAGTTGTGTTGCATATGATACAGAATATGCGATTAACAAATTGAATGATTCGTTTCTGTACTTTTTATCAAATGAGGGAGTGAAGGTGATACTATGCCAAAGCAGACTGGAAAAACTGTAACTTATAAGAAATGGACAACGAGAAACTGTAAATTCAGTAAAAAGTTGTGCGATTTGCTCAACAAGTATTTTGAATGGGTTGATATTCAGGAGAAGAAAAAGAACAGACGGTATTTCCATTCAATACCGCAAATTGTTGAATATCCAGATGCGAAATATTATGTAACAGTTGGAGCAAGATCAACAGGTAAAACATTTGAACCGATTGCATTTGGCATTTTATCATACCTCGCAGGAGACGGAGTTTTTGCATATATAAGAAGATATGATAAATCACTTACAGAGAAGAACATGCAAGGACTCGTTGGCGGAATGGGCGCGATGCTTGATTATGTTACTGGTGGAGAATACAATAAAGTAAGTTGGTGGCGTGGTCAATGGTTCTTGGAGCGTTGGGAACGCGATGAAGAATCAGGCGTGTTAGCAAGGGCTTACCGTAATCCAGTTCCATGTGGCGGTGCATGGAGTATGAATTGTTGGGAAACTGATAAGGGACCGGATTTCGGTGCTGATAAAGGCGGTTTTTCGTGTATTCTTATTGACGAGTTTCTGTCAAAAGGTGCAAATTACATTAAGGATGAATGGGGTGTTGTCGAAAATGTTATTTCATCCCTCATCCGTGATAATGTCGCAAAAGGCACAAAGATATTCATGCTTGCAAACCCTGTTTCAAAGTGGAGAAATCCATATTTCAGTGCAATGGGTTTGAAGTCTGATATATTTGAGAAACCTGGTGTTCATGAGATTAAGTTCCCATTGGCAGAGGGACAGAAAAAGCCGATGACGATCATATTCACATACATCTGTGCAATTCTTGATAAAGACGGCGAAACGGCAAAAGATGTTGATACTACAGTTACAGCATTATACGAAGAGTATTTTGCATTCCCGAATTCAAAGGGAAAGAGCATGAGTATTACGCACGGTATATGGGAAATGGAAGATGCCGCGTCACTTCCTGAAAAGTATCTTAATGACAGCATTACTGTAAAGACAGTATACATAAAGAGTGCAGAAGATGAATTTTTCGCATGTGATATTTCAAAGTTCATGGGGACAGGACAGTATTACCTTTATTTCTATGCATGTGATGAAATTGCTGAAAAGCATTTTTACTTCACGCTCTTACCTGAAATGGAGAAATATGCGATCATTGCAGGGCAGAAAGACAATAAGGTTTGGGACAGATTTCTTCAAGTATACCATACAAACCGTCTGTATTATGAATCACTCGATATTGCAGATGCTTGGCATGGATGGGTAAAGGAAATGAAAAAATACGTTCCGTAAAGTTATGTAATTTTATACAAAATGTTGAGGGATTTATGCAAAATATGCGTAAAATCCCTCAATCTTTTATACAATTTTTTACTTTATGTATATATGCAAAGGTGGTGAGATTATGGATTATGGCAGAAAAGACAGTTGGCATGACAGATACGGTTCTGATCCGGATGGTATTTGTAATTTTAAGCAAAATTATGACTTTTATTTCAAATGGTTGCTTGACAAAGTTATGCAGATTTTTGTTATAAAAGACGAATCTGAATCAGAATATGACACAAAAACCATAAATTTTGACTACCTCAAATCAAACTTGCTTCTTGACGGCGATATTTGTATTACAGACTTTGACAAAAAGCTGTATGCAGTTACAGGAAACCTCGGCGGCAAACCTGATGAATATTATATACCAGTTGTTTACACAGTTACAAACCCAATTCTCGGCAGTAAAATGGTTTATCGCAAGGATTGGAAAACAAATGTTAAGAATGGTGTTTTGATCTTTAATTCAGATATTGATTCTCTTGGGTGGAGTGCTGGACCGTCAAGAGGACTGTTTGATCTTATTCACCAAACTGCAACTTTGCTTGCTGATAATATTGTTTCAATTAACTGTCAACAGATTAACAGCCGTGTACATGTTTTCTTTACAGTTGAAGACGGCGATGGTGAGAATAAAGCTGAAGCTGGATCAGAAACTTTGAGAAAAATGTATTCCGGTCGCCCATATCAAGTACTTAAAGAAGATTTATTCGGCAGTATTAAAGTCAATCCTGTTGCTACTTCTGCAACTGCAAACAGCATCACACAACTTGTTGAATTACAGAACTTTATCGTTGCACATTTCTTCCAGACTATGGGCGTAAAAGCAAATGATATTATGAAGAAAGAACGTTTGATCACGGCTGAAATTGAAGAACAAAATGACATTGTATCAATTAGCCTACTCGAACTGGTTACGGCATGGGAGAGAGGTTTTGAGGAAGTCAATAAATTTTATGGTACTGACATTCATGTATCTCTTAACCCTGTTCTGTTAAAGGAAATCGCACAGCAATTTGCTCTTGAGGAAACTCCTGCAATAGCGGAAGAAGAACCAGAGGAAGTTGATCAGGATGCACCAGAATCAATTTCTGAGCCTGATGAAGAACCAATGACAGGGGATACAGAGGAAGCATCTGAAAGCGATACAGATGAATCTGAACAGCCTGAGAGCATTTCAGAGGAAATTGAACAGCTTGAAGAAGTTGTTGATGAAGTCATTGATGTAATCATTGATAATGATGATCAGGAAGGCGGTGATAAGGATGATGATACGGAAAGTGAAAGTTGATGATCTTTTCTGGACACCTTATACCGCGCAAGATTATCAAGGAAATTATTTATCAAGATTGTTTCTTGATTCAACCGCTGTACAGGGAGAGACTGTTGACGGGTTTTTCAATAAGATTTGGATTCCGGTAAAAAAGTACAATGAGCAAACTGGCAAATTTTCAGATGATTACACATATTATAATTGCGGCATGGATACAAATGAACTTGCGGAATTATATTGGACAAAATATTCAGGTAATTTCTTAATCGGCGGTCATGAAAATTTCGATGGAGTTTTCCAAAGACTTGTAATGAGATGCGAAAGCATTTTTAAGCAGTATCTCGGAAAATACAGAAAACTCGTTGAAATGGAAGGACTTATATGGAACCCCTTGTGGAACGTAGATGGTACTGAACTTCATCAGATCATCGAACAACATGCTGATGAAGTTACAAAAGATACCGGAAGTGGTGAATCTTTTAAGGGACAAAACATTCAAGATAAACGTGAAGTCGCTCCATATGATAACGCTGCTTTAAAAACAGAGTATCAGGAAACTCACACAGGGTTGGACGGTGAAAAAACACCATCAGCTTCGAGCACAATCGGGGATGTAACAGTTTCTTCTTCAACGACTACAGCCGTACCGTCAGTCTCAGAAAGTGAAGCATCTGCTACAAGCAACTTAAACGTGAAATCACATGATTCTTTTACTTATGCAGTGGATGAAAAAGATGCCGCATTTGGAGTTGCACTTACTGGTGGAGATACACTTCATACTGAAAAAACTGTTCGTCAAGGCAACATTGGCGTGACAAAAACAACAGAACTCATTGAAGATGCACGAAGAGTTGTTGCTTATAGCATCATTCAAGAGTTCTTTAAGGATATCAACAAAGTTATTTTAATCGGTACTTATGATAATTAAAGTGAAAGGATGATATTAAATGAAAGTTAATCAGATTTCAGGTATGCTTAATGACGTTTTCCAGTCTGTACTGGGAGACAATATGTTTGCAGAAGACCTATCAAACGTGGTTGATGCTGGTCGTATTATAACTGGCTCCACTGATGTTTTTGGTGCAAATTTTGACAATTATGCCGGAAAGATCATTGACAAGATCGGACGCACGATTTTCTGGGACAGAGTTTATACTGCTGATGATCTCGGTATTTGGAGAGATTCTTTTGAGTATGGTTCTGTTCTTGAAAAGATCAGATGTGAAGTCGGTACTTATGAGGATAACTGTGAATGGAAACTTACAGATGAGTCTGGAAACAATGTTTCTGATTACAATGACGACCTTGCAACCCATATTCAGGAACTTTTCAAGTTTTATCCTGCATCTGTTCAGGCGAAGTATTTTAATGCAAAGACAACCTTTAAGACTACAATTTCCATTACTCGTAAGCAACTTCGTGAAGCATTCAATTCTGCATCTGAACTCGGTCGCTTTATCGGAATGATTGAGCAGAGAGTCCGTTCAAAGATGGAAATTTCAAAGAATGTTCTTCAGAAGATGATTATTGCAAACCTTATGGGTGAGCACCTTGCACAGGGTAAGCAGGTAATTGATCTTGGTGCAATGTACAATACTGAAACTGGTCAGACTGCTGGTACTCTTGCCGCTGCACTTAATGATAAGACAAAGGCACGGTTTATCGCACAGAAGATGACTTTTTACCGTGAAATGATGTCTGAACCTTCCAAACTTTACAGTGCATCTGGTACGTTCTGGAATCATACTCCTGTTGAAGATTCAAGAATGATCGTTCTTGCTGATCTTGATTCTGCACTTCGCTTCAATGTCTATGGTGACACATATAACGAAGAGTTTGTTAAGCTGAATAACTATAAGGTCGTTCCGTTCTGGCAGACCACTGGTAAGACAAACACTCTTGCAGATCGTTCCGGTATTTCAATCACGACCTCTAATGGTAATGGTGTTACTCGTAATGACATTATCGGTGTTCTTTTTGATAAGGATGCTGCAATGATTTGCAATGAGGAACCTGATGTTCGTACACAGTATAATCCAGGCGGTAATTTTACAAATTATTTCTACTGCGCGGATTGCTCTTACTACAACGATTTCGATGAGAATTGCATCGTTTTCACATGGGGAACTGGTACAGTTGTTGAAAATGGTATTACAGTTGCTCCTGGTACTGATGCTAATACTGTTGTTGTTACCGCAGTTACTCCTACTGCCGGAACTGGTGAAACCTTCCAGTACAGAGTTAAGAACTCCGGTGCAGATGTTGCTGATGTTGTAATTGGTGAGGCTGTTCCTTCCGGATTCACAAGCCTTACTCCTGGTGCTGTTGGTACTGGTACTGCGATCGCTGCAACAAAGGGACAGATTGTTGAAGTTGTCAGAGTTAAATCTGCAAAGGTTACTGGTTACACCTCTGTTAAAGTTTAATCAAGCCCATTATATAACTCCTTTCTTTCAATAGGGGGAGGGGAAATAAACTCCCCTCTCCCAATTATTTTACTTAAATTTACTTAAAGGATGTGATTTAATTGGCAATTAAAGCACAATTTGCAATATATGACGGAAGCCCAAAAAAGGTATATAAATCAATCACTTCGTGGAGTGATGAAAAGACCATAAGTGCATATGAAGATATTGACGATTTGACCTGTGATTTTATACTTGATGGCGCAGGATATCATGGATACAATTATATGCGTGTTGAATGGGGAAGTCAGGTAAAATTTTACTTCATAGAGTCACGAACTGGCATGAAGGGCAATATGACAAAACTTCGTGGAGTGTGTGATGTACTTACAACTTATCAAGAAGCAGTCGGTTCCGCTCCAGCAGTTATAAACAGAACAAGTAACAAGGATCACGCAGATCCTATGCTTAAAGATAATAAAGTCACGACCAGAAGTGTCACGGAACTTGATTCAACACGCCTCGTATCAAATGTCGTATCTGATACAGAGTATGTGTATGTAGGAGTACTTCAAAAAGTCCCATCAGTTAAGGCTAAACCATAAAAAGGGGTGATTATATGGCAAAAATGACTTTATATACAGATAACTTTCAAAGCACTCCGTATGTGCTTCCTTGTTATGACCTGGACTTTATGACCTCTTTTAATAATCCTTTGTACTCCGGATTCCATCTGTGGAGCTTCGGAAATAAAGACTTAAACAACTTTTTTTACAGTATCGTTTTCAGTGGTAAAGCATCTTTTTCCGTCACTGGCGATGATAAAGTGGAGCGTTATGATCTTATAAAAAGTTTGCCCGCTCCATTTTTACAGCCGATACAATGGCAAAAATCCTCAGAAGATTTTGGATACTGGCAACCAAAAGACGGAACTTATAGCATCATAACAAATAAGCCGGATGATTGGGATAAAATTTGCACAACAAATGTCGCAACTCGTGTACAGTCAACAGGTGCAATATATCCTTCATCATACACAGATTGGAATGAACTGAATGAATTTGCAGCACAGGGTAAAAGAGATATACTGCGGTTCAATTACACTATAATACGAAAATTCATTGTCACAGGTGGGCAGTATGACTTTTCTTTCGGAATATCTAACTGTTTTGATGCACTTGTACCATCTTCAAGATTCATGAATGCCATTCACTCAGGTATGTCATATCATTTACCTATAAATAATATTAACTACGGAATAGGCGTTGACGGACATGCAAACGCTCTTTCTTTCACAAAACTTGATGGAAGCCCAATCGTATATTGGGGAACTGGAGCAAGTGTGTGGCCGGGAACAGATACATCAATAACGTACGCAAACTCTTACCCGGTTTCCTTTATGATTCCAAAGGGTACTATAATAAATGGAGTCACGCTTACTAAAAATGCATCTTTTTATGGAGTGATGTCTGTGGCCTTCAACAGCTACGGACTGCCGGAAAATTTTATAGTTCAGGCACTTTCTTCTGAAATGTGGTCAATTTCATCTGGTGCAGGAAATAACTTCGGTCCTGACTCTTTACCGTCTGGTGGTAAAGGAAAACAGACAAAGGGCGGAGATGATCCGAGAAAAACCATAACGAAAAATACGAGTGGTGGACTCTTGACTGATCCGACAGCATCAGCTGGCTTTGTAATCTATAAATTCACGCCTGCGGAATTCACTAAATTTATGACTAAAGTTTATACAGAGACAGCACTCCCTGCTATAGGTGGTGCATGGTCTGGGACACTAAAGGAGATAACATACACAGGAGAAGGTATCATAAAAGACCTTATCCATACAGGATGGTCAAACACAGAAAACATCGTGTTCGTCAAGACAAGCCCTGTTGATTTCCCGACTGATATCTATAATCTGTCAAAACTTTCAATCGGTGCATTAGGTATATCTGGCATTTCAGCAGAAGTGGTTAAGCAGTACCTAATAGGTGATACAAAAGACCTTGGCTCTATAGGATCAGCACCACAGGCTTTTACAGACGTCGAACCATACGCTTCTGCATCAATCTTTTTACCGCTTGCCGGATCAGTTGCGATACCTCCCTCTGTGCTTGCTGACTCATCAGCTACGATACAATACAGCTTTAATCTTTTAAATGAGGGTTGTGGATACTCAATACATATAAACAAAGACGGTAACTTCCTGCACCTTGCTAAAAATGGACAATGTGCAAAGAGTGCAGACTGTGTAATCCCTGGCAGAGATATCTCTGGAACAGTATCTTCTCTTGGTGCTTTAGCGGCAACAGGCATTGCAACTCTTGCAACAGGTGGAACTGCTTCTCCTGCACTTGTGACAACGGCACTTGGCGCGGCAACTACAGCAGTACATGAAGCAACTGATCTTTCAATCACAAACATGCCCCCAACTTCATCAGGTTCTCCTTATGATGATACTGTAAACGGCGGTTTGAGGGATATCATGCTTTATCGCACTAAAGCAGAACGTTTCACTTCCGGTGAAGGTGCTGTAAATCAGAGGGCTGGCGTTATGGGTACTTTCTCTTACGAGTACATTGATTCTTTGTCAACTCTTGGAGATGGTGCTTTCGTGTCAGTACTTGATGTAAAAGTGGACGAAGTAAGCGGAATGACTAAAGCAGAGCACGACAAGATTGTCGCACTTTTGAAGGAAGGAGTGTATATCTAATGGCAACACAAATAATATCATATGGAACAAGTCCTTTTACTCAACTTCGAGTATACACAATTCTCTGTGATACGGTGTCAGACCTACCATCTGGCACCTATGACGGAGTGACAATATCACAGGGATGGACGGCAAAAATTATTGAAAACGGCGCAACGTATCTTTCAAACTCTTCCGGTGCATGGATCTTACAACCGTCACAACAGAGTCAAATAATTTTACCAGACGTATATTCAGAAGCAGAAGTTGATGCTCTCTTGACTCCAATTCGTACAAATGTGACAAATCTTCAAACTCAACAGGGTAAAGATACAGCGTCTTTAATAAATCTTATAAATACAGGCAGTAAAAACCTCATGCCAACTCCTGACGGTCAATCAGTACCTCCGACAAGATGGATCAATGTGCCGATCACTTTATCACCTGGTACATATAGAGTATTCTTTGGTGATCTACAGTCTGATGATACAGATGATACAAGATGTCAAGCTGCTTTTCTTGCAGGATCTGCACAGGTAAGTAATTGGTTGACCTTCGAGCGTGGAACAAATGTTTATTCAGGTGTTTGTACAATAACCGCAGAAACTGCAATTTTCAGACTTTACCCCTCAACTTCTTACGCTATGTCAGAGGGCGATACAGTCACATTCTCTGATTGCATGATTTGTAAAGAAAGTGACTGGCAAATATCACAAACATATGTTCCATATTGCCCAACACTTCCTGAACTATATGCACTTATAAAGTCATATCATCCGTAAAGAAAGGAGTAAGTGATGAAAATGTATAAATATCTTACAATTCTTGCGTTTACAGTCGCGGAAAATGCAACTGAAAATACGCTTTTATCAAAACTTGCGGAATATGGAGTTCTCGGAATTGTTCTTGCATTGATGATGTATAAAGATTTCCGGAATGAAAAATTTTTACAAGGATTGGTCAATGATTTAAAAAAGTCATTCGACAAACTCTCAAATTCCCTCAACAATAAAATAAAATAATACAAATAAAAACACCCATACAGAAACATAAAACTCTGTATGGGTTCTTCTTTTCACCGTG
>Ga0256407_10010354_pt1 | contig 13125 bp, 12 predicted proteins | sample RumenRJG_04DNA_FD_193489 | JGI IMG/M metagenome (GOLD analysis project Ga0256407, IMG submission 193489) | Bovine rumen microbial communities from Lethbridge, Alberta, Canada - RJG_04 | ecosystem: Host-associated > Mammals > Digestive system > Stomach > Rumen | place: Canada: Alberta... | reverse complement strand
ATTTTTTATAACTGATACCACGATTAACATTAAACAAATATTCAATCAAGTCATCATTTAATCTGTCGTTTAAAAATACTCTATTACCTGCACCTAGATATAATGGATACCAGTCCTCATTATCAACTGTAATTCTTCTATTATTTATAAAATCACAATCATATAGTTTTTTATATGTAGAAAACTTTGAAGCAAACTCATGTACTTTAATGTCTCCTTGATTTAAATCAGAAGAAAATAATTTATAATCACTAGTAACAATATCTACGCCTCCGATTCTTCCCATATCGCCGCCATAGAATATCCCAATAATATCTTCATTTTTTACTTGCTCAAACAATTCTTTTGTTAAAACTGTTTCTTTAAATGGTTTTAAAAATGCAGGTATATCTTCACACTTTGGAATCAAATTTATTATTCTAATGGCCTGTGGATACATCGAATTATTTCCAAATGATGATGTTCTATAGAAAGTTAAATATGAATCATCATTAAATGTAACTCTAATACTTAACATATAATCATTATCGTTATATTCAAATTCTGGTGGACAATGTTGTAAATGGTTAAATGATTCTATCATTGTTTCATATTTACATGCATATTCCTTTGACTGAGTTTTATATGACCAAGCTTCTTCTTTATTTCCATTTTGTTTTTTGTAGGATATCCAATTAGCTGACATTCTTAATAAATCTTCATAGTCCTCATGTTTTGATTTAATAGATATTTCTTTAACTGTATGATAATTTATGTCCTGAACGCCAGGGAAATAAGTTGAGGTCAACATTTCCTTAAAAAGCTTTATTCTTTTTTTAACGTATTCAACTGTAGAATCACTTAATAGTTTATTATTATGATTGCTAGAATATTCTTTTAGCTCTCTTGCAACCTCAGAACGTACCATCTCAGTTGATAATTGATTAATACAATGAAAATAGAAATCATCAAGAAGCGAAATACCAGTTCTAGTTTCAACGTATCTCTTTAATTCATCCATTGTAGTCAACCTCCTCTTTTAATCAGTCAATTTACTAAATAATTTTTCAAGTAATTTTACACCAAATTCTTGTTTTTCTTCATGATCCATTAATAATAACTTTTCTCTTTTCTTAATGTTAATTACTTTCTTTTCATTTAAAGCAATAGCATTATTAATTAAATAATCTTCAAGTTCTTCTAAACAATCTAAAGATTTTTTCTTCTTTATTGTTTTAAAATATTCACCAACCATATCTGTAGATAATAGCATAGGCTTCAAATCAGGAAATTCTTCTATTTTAACATCAAAGAACATAAATACTTCTTCAACATTCAATTCACTGAAGTGACTAATATATTTATATGGTGTAATTACTGGACTTGCATTATTTACATATGGCTCAATAATAAATGAATATGAAACTCTATTAATTTCACCATAATATTCAGATACAGTCGATAAAATATACATTTCATAGATATACATTCTTATTAATGCAATCTTCAAAAGCTTATTTTCACTTATTACAGTTGATAAGCCTTGTAAATTAGCAATATCAGTTGTTCCTTTTATAACTGTTAATGCTGTTTCAATTATGCTAGGCAAATTAGCATTATTGGATTCAATACTTCTATAAAGAGATAAATAATCGATCTTATCTATACCATCAAGCATTTCTAGATCTTTTGCATATTTATCAATTATTGTAGTTATTATTTCTGGATTAATATCTTTAGTAGGTATAGTTGTATAATTTATTAATCCGAACAATTCATCCATTAGCAGCAAATAATCTTTTTCATTTGATGTTACAGTTCCTTTTAGTTGTAAATCAGTAACACTTGGTGAAATAACCGAACTTAGAACAGCTGCCATTTGAGATTTTAATGTATCAATATTTATACAACCTTTTTTCTTGTAATATCTGTAATTAATTGCAATAAATATAAAAATTTCGCCTAATTCATAACAAGGAGATACCATTATTTTAAATGGATGGTCATTAACATCAAATGACTTCTTACCTCCCTTATCATAAATTTCAACAAATTCCCTCTTATCTAAGAAAAACTTTGATGAACGATAATTTGTTCTATTTTCTAAAAGATAATCCAGTAAAGATGCCATAAAACTTTGTTTGAATTTCTTTTCTGCCATAAACAAATCTAATTGATTTTGATATTCATTTTTTTGAATGTTCTTAGCACTCCAAAACTCATATGATCTTTCATTATAGAAAATAGATTTCAAATCATCTAAATGGAAATATGCATCTAGTCTAAAATATCCATTATAATATAAAACTAATATCCTATTATTGTAGTACTGTTCAACAATGTATTCCATTGTTTTATCAGGCATTTCATTTAAATAGTTATTCAATTCCTCTAAATCATCAATTGCAAGTTCAGGTAAAAGTGGAATATTCTTTTTTATTAAGTTTTGAATTTCAAAATACTTTTCTTCATCAATTGAATTTACACCATCAATTGACTTACTAATATCTTTTCTTAATTTATTTAAATTTCCATGACAGTTAATTTTATTTAAAATTTTAAATAAAAACCTAATTTGATTTTTAAGAATGACATAATAAATATTAGTTATTTGTAAATTATTTGAATTAATTATTTCAAGATATTCCATAGAATTACTCTCCCTTAAATTATTCTTCATCTAAAAGATATGCCAAATTATGTTTATATTGATTTTCAACCCTTTTATCATACCATTCCAGTAAGCTTTCAAGTCTTGATCTATCCATATTTGTTTTTACATCTTCTATTTTAACCTTTCGAGCTAGTGGATTATTTTTAACATCAAGCATATATTGCTTCTTATCATATTTTTTCGGATGAGAAATTACTCTTAATGCTTCTACAATATTCTCATCAAAAAACATTGATAAGTCTTCTAAGGTTACCTTTGTATCCTCAACAACATCATGAAGCAAAGCAACTATTCTTTCATCTTCTGTATCACAACCTAAATATACAGTTAATGGATGACCGATATATTCTAAACCTGCATAATCCATTTGACCTTGTCCTGTATGTGCTCCAAATGCAATACCAAATGCAAGCTTTTCTTTATCTGTCATTTTAGGATATACATCTTTAATTATTTTAATTACTTTTTCATCCATAGCATTTTCCCCTATAACATATTGAATAAAAGCTTATAGCCATTATCGTTATCAATTTGATTTATTAGATTCTGGTATTTAGCTTTAATTCTTTTAATTTCTTTCTTATCAATCAATGCCAAATATTTAACTAATGATTGCTGGATATTATTTGAAAAATATTCCTTACTATTAACTGTTAAATATTCTCTTGGACATATACTAAAAGCTACTTTAATTGAATTAGCTTTCACATAACCATTTGATATTTTTTTATTATTAGAAACAGTTGATAATAAATATTCCATATGCATCCTAAATTGCATATATTCCATAGTTATAAATGGCATTCCCATATTTTGTAATATGTATTCAATGATATCTTTTAATTCTTTTTCCTTTTGACCTTCTTCAGTAAAGAATGACATATATAGATTATACAAATTATCATTTTTAAATTTTTCAAAATATGGATTTGAAAAATCAATGTTAGATATTTCTTCTAACTTAGATATTTTAATAAAATGAAGCGAATTAAGTGTTAATCTTTCATCTTGGATTTCATTTAAATAAATTATGAAATCCCTAGTTTTATCTGATTTTGATTTAGTTATATTTTGAGTTAAAGCATAATACTCATTAGAATCAAATTGTTTATTCTCATATTGAATAAGTTCAAATTGATATGAATATCCCTTCCAATTAAGTGCATCATTAATATCATATCTTAAATCTTGATTTTCACTATCTTTATTAATTAACGTTAATAATCTATTAATTATTTGTTCTTCAGTTAGTGATTCACTTTCCCATTTAGATATCATGTCAAAAATTCTTTTTGCATTATCATCAGTAATTTTCATTAGCATTCTACCTCCTCTAATATAGAATAGTAGATAGCTCGATATCCATTATCATTAAATGAATCTAATATCTTCTTATTATTTGCTTGATAATATTTATTTAATTCTTTTAATTTAGTAAAAGGTAATGATTGTTTATGCTTATTAATTAAAGTTCTAGGATTATCCATTATCTTATTGTATTCATTATCCTTGATGTATTCAGGCTTATACACTAAGAATTTAATTCTGATTGTATTTGATACTTTATCACTTAAAAATGATAATATTGTTTCTACATCAAACGCAAACTTAACAAATGGTAATGTTAAATCCAGGTTAAACAAAGTATCCTGTTTGAAAAATATAATTAACTGATTTATTAGTTTACCTTTTTCCAAAGCTTTGTTGTTAAGATAAATGACATGCATATAAAAGTCATATAAATTATTTACACCATACTCATCTGCATACTTTAGCCAATCATGATTAATAGCATAATTTAAATTTTTTAGTTTTATATATTTCAATGTCAAAAAGTACAATGGTAAATTATCTAGTTTTCTTGCGTAATTAATTAAAGCAACTGTAACTGACTTATTCTTTTTTGCTGCCTCTACTAATTCATAAAAATATGCTTTATTAAAAATTTCTTTTTCAATTGTTACTACGCCCTTATCAGTAAAAGTAACAATCCTTTTTTTATGTAGATGATATCTTTTTTGTTCTTCTATTTCTAAATCATAAAAGCTATCAGGCAAATTATAATTAATACCTTTAAGGATATAATCTAATTCATTCACATTAATTTGATTATCAATGAAATATTGGAAAGCATCATCAATCATTTTTTCTTTAGCTGATAGCTTTAATGTATCAATTATTTGATTTAATTCGCTATTAGTCATGACTTAACCCTCCATTATATCGTTTTGAAATACTTGATTATAATCATCTGTAATGATGACATTATTATGTTTTTTAACCAAGTTTAATGCTTCTTTTAAGGAATCAAATAGATAGAAATTACATTTGATTCCTAGATTATTAAACATCAAAAAAATATTTGATGAATACTCCTTAAACTCTAGGTACTGTTTTGAAATGTTTAAATCATATAAGGAATTTATTAATTTATCATATGATTCAATATCCTCTATATCAAACTCATAATCATCTTTAAAATCTGATAATGTTTTTATTGGATTATCTTTAAATGCATATTCTTTATCATGGCATATGATGGATACAATATCATATATAACATTTTTAAAATCTTCATATAACTTATGAATATCATTATTCATATGCCATTCACCATATGTTCCACCACAAAGTGGAGGAATTCCAAGCTCAATATCTATCCAAAACAAATATGTTTTGTCATTGATATTCAAGTCATCTGATCGCATATTTCATACCTCCAATTTTATCATATTTTTAAGTTCATTAAAATAACAATGTATTATTTTATTGATTTATAAAACTTAGTATAAGTTTTTTAGCAATCTTTTTTGATGTATGAATTACTTTTCCGCATTCACCACTAGAAACATAAAATACTTTATTATTAATTTTATTGATTCCAACTAAACCAGGGCCTATTAATTCCTCCCCATCGTATTCATTCCATATATAAAAGAAATAATAATTATCATCATTCTGATACACTTCTAAAAGCTTAGGATTATCTCCATAACATTCAACCGCATAACCATATGTTAATTTAATTCCATCCTCTAATGTCATAATAGCCACTTCCTTTTTATGCTGATGATAGGAGTGAGTAATACTCACCCCTACCAGTTCTACTATGACCCTATGCTTTATAGAACTTAAGCTTTTAACCAGAACTAATGACATATTTGTTTATATATGATAGTTTTTTACATAACTTACTACTACCAACAATAGAAAACCAATAATAGTATAACCAACAATACTTAACCCTTGACCTTGAAAGATTTATTTTCTGGGTATATGTTTAACTCTGATTGGGATTTAATTTAGCATTCAATCATATTAGTTAAATTTGTACGATCGATTGCCATTTGAAGCTTTGGTATCATTTCTTTTACTTTAGTATAATCTTCTAAAGCATCAGATGGTTTAAAATTAAGCATCTTATACTCAATTTTACCGTCATATACCACTTTTCTTGTTAACTCTTTTTTGTTAACCATTTGGCGAAGCCTATTTTCCATATACTTAAGTTGATTTAAGTAGAATAATGCCTCACTTATTGTCATGTCAAACCCATCAACTATTGTTGTTACATTAGAATAAGCGAGTAACCCCCTTAATCTTCTAAGTTCAGTATCATAAGCTTCTAATTTCATTTGAACTTTTTTGTAGTCATAGTCTGATGAAATAATTTTCTCACCTTGAGTATACTCAACATAATAATTATCCCTCTCATAATCTAATAACTCATTTCTTTCAAGTTCAAGTTGCTTGATATCTTTCATGATCTCTGTATTACATTTCTTCATTACCATCTTCCTCCTTCTAAATTTTTGTAGCAAAGAAACTTATCTAGTACTTCGTATGCATCACATCCATCTTTTGGTTGTGGCATTCTTTTTTGTACTTGATACAATAAAACGTTATTAATATCTTTATAATAATATGCTTCTGCGATAGCACCTGATATTGCAGCTGTAGTGTCACAATCTCCTCCAATTGAAATTGTAGTTCTAATACAATCCTCAAATGAATTTGATATTAAGAAACAATATAAAGCTTGTGGTAATGTCACCTGACATATTTCAGGTCCATGTACATATGTACATCTTAAATCTTCATAGTCTAATTTCTTTATCTCAGGATATTCTCTTTCTACATAATCCCTTATAAATTCTTTAGACTTTCCAGTTCTTGCGTAAAAGATACATAATGCTGTAACAATTGCACCTTTAATACCTTCAGGATGATTATGGGTAACTTCTGTTACTTTAGTTGCATAATCAATTACCTCTTTTTCAGTTTTACCATACCAGCCACAAGCTGATACCCTCATAGCACTTCCATTACCACATGAGTTATATGGAAGTCTATTATTGCTGAATAGCCAGTGGATAAATTTAGCGCCATATCCAGCATTAGGATATGCATGACCCCATTTTTTTAATGTATCAATGATTTTTTCTTTATCATTGATATAACCATTTTGACAGATTTCAGCAACAGCTAAAGTCATTACTGAATCATCTGTGTATCTGCTTCCCTCGCTAAATAAAGGAAAGTCTTTTGTTTTAATGTTGTTAAATTCGTATATTGATCCAACAATATCACCAATTAATGCACCTAACATATTTTATTCCTCCAATCCACACCATCCACAACCATCATCTTCTCTTTCATTTAAGAAGATTTCAATTTGATTATTTGTTTCTTTTAATAATTCATTTAATCTAGGAAATATTCGATAACATTCTTCAAGAGTTTTAGAATCCTTAATATCATTTAAGATTTCACAATATCTTTTACCTAATGATGTTTGAGGCTCTTTATTACAGTAGCAATAAGCTATTTCTTTAGCCAATTCTAAATAATCTCTTCTTTCAATAAGTTCTAATGAGATTGAATCCTCATCAGGTGTGAAGTAATTAGTATATGGAATAACCACATCTAATACTTCATTTATATTTTTAACTTCCTCAACTGTTTGTGTTGATTTTTCTTCGATTATTACTGCATAACGTTTTTTCATTTTTATATTCTCCTTTTGTCTTTGGAAGCTCCCCACAGGCTATATAAGAAAGGAGGCAACAATACAAGAATTATGAAAATTCCTGTGGGTGCTTTCCCTTAAGACACCTTCATTCTAAACTATTAATTTTTGTATTTCAAGAAAAGTGCCCTAATCTATCTACCAGAAAAGGGGATAGTGATTGTTAATATATTTATTACTACGTAATAATATATTAAAGGTGCTCTAATTTAGCAAAAAAACAAGACTTTTTATGGTCTTGTCATTTAAATTTATATTTCACTTAAAAATATACTTGGCTGTAATCTTTTTCTAACACCATTTATATAATGATATTCTGCTGATGATAAATATAGATATTCTTTTGCACGAGTTAACGCAACATAGCATAATCTTCTTTCTTCTTCGATTAGGTTATAATCCTTTAGGTTTGGAGGAATGATTCCATCATTTAAAGATATTACAAATACACATTTAAATTCTAAGCCTTTAGCTTTATGTATTGTCATTAGATTGACTCCCATGACTTTATCATTTGATTCATTATCTAGCATTAATTCATTTATAATATCTATTTCATGTTCTAACTCATTATTAACAATTAAATCCTTTAAATCTAATAGATGTAGCTTTTCATAATTAGATGCTTCTTTAAATAGGATGTTCATCAAATAATTAAATAGTCTTGTTTTATCATATTTAGAAATACTATTATATAATTCTTTTATTTCTTTTGCTTTTGAAGATACTTGTTCATATTTGCATTCTGATAAATAATCAAGTAGATTCTTATTTGAAGCTTTATATTCAGGTATTAGGTGCTGATAGATTGCTTCATCAATTGGGATTGCTTGACGGTATAGGATATAATCATTTGGACTATTTAGAAATTTATACATTGCAATCATTCTTTTAGGCTCATCATATAAAAAGAATTTTAATTTACCATAAGTGGTAAATGGGATATTTCTTTTCTTTAACTGATATTCTATTTTAGTTGATTGATAATTATTTCTAAATAATACTGCAATCTCATTTGGCTTATAGCCTTTATTTATTAATAATTCTATTTTAGAAGCAATAAATGAGGCTTCTTGATTAGTATCCTGATAATCATCACATTTAATAGGAAATTTAGGTTCTATTTCTGAGAATAGCTTTTTAAGTAATCTATTTGTATTAAATGATATTAAATGATTTGCTTTAGATAGGATATTAGATGCACAGCGATAATTTTGATTTAATACGATTACTTCATCTGCAAAATATTTATAATTATTTATTATTTCTATATCAGATGAACGGAATGAATATACTAATTGATCCTCATCTCCTACACAAAATAGATTTCCATACTTACCAGATAGCTTAGTTAATAAATCAAACTGGATTTTATTTGTATCCTGAAATTCATCTACTAGGATATATTTACATTCATCAAATATATCATCCTTATTTTTTAAATTATCTATATTATTTACTAATAGGGATATCATATCATCAAAATCTATTTTGCCATGAGATGATAGCTTATTTTGATATTTATAATATAGGGTGTTGAAGATAGCTGCTTCTTCAACATTATTATATTTATATGGGATATTATTTTTTCTTTTAGATATGTAATCCTTAATTAATCTTTGACTGTAGGGTGAATTTGCTTCCTTTAGAATTTCATCTAGTAATATATATTGATAATCATCATCTACAATATCTATCTTTTTAAATCTTTCAAAGCCAATTTCATCCTTGTATCTTGATAGTATTGAATAACAATATCTATGAAATGTATATACATTTTCGAAGTTATATTTTTTTAAGCGATATACCATTTCTTTAACTGCACGATTAGTAAAGGTGAAGGCTATTATTTCATTAGGATTAACTCCTTTATCTAATAGGTAGGCAATACGTTCTGTTAATACTTTAGTTTTACCAGCACCGGCTCCAGCAATTACTAGTACCTTTTTAGAATTAGTAGTTACTGCTTGAAATTGTTCAGGGTTGGGTAATGCTAAAGAATGGTTAGAAACTATTATAGAACATTTTCAATCTTCTGAAATTGAAGAATTAGCACCAGCTTGGAAGTTGATGATGAGCTGGCATGATGAAATCATTAATTCTTTTAATAAAGTAGATAACATTAGAATATCTAATGGCCCAATGGAGAGGGCTAACAGAGATATAAAAACTATTTTTAGGTCTTCTTTTGGTTCTAGAAATTTTAAACGAATGAGAAACAGAATTATGTTTGCCATGAACTCAGATTCGCCAATGTTATATAGTCCCCGAAAGAAAACTAATAAGAATGTTGGAAAGAAACGTGGCAAATATAACAAACACAAAAAATAATAAATAATTTATAGTCCTAAGCATAATAAAAAGGAGTGACTTTCTGCCATATGACAGAACCATCACTCCTTATATTTTGTAGTTGTAGTTGCACCATCGATATTTTAAAGCCCATACTATCGATAATTTGGAGATGTATGGTATGGTATACTACTTATAATTTAAAGAACCGATTTTTTATTATTTATTAGTTGATTTAGTTTTTATTTCAATATTTTTATAAATAATCTTCACGAGCAAGTCAAAGTATGTTTTACAAGTTATTATATCCCCTACATCAAAAACATTAAAAAGCATATTTTGATAATAATATGCAAAGTTATTGCTTTCTATGAAATCACAATTTATTAAATCAGTCAAATTAACTCCATCAAACCAATATGTAGTATCCTTGTGATCACCTGATAAATCTTCAAATCCTCTTAAATCGAAACAATCAACACCATTACCTTTTCTAATATTATCAATGGTTGTATTAATTATAATGTTTGCTAAGTCTTCATCATATTGTTTTAATAAAACATCGATAAATCTTACATCAAAAGGAATATGACCATATTTAATATCATCCTTATATTCTTTTTGTTCATATACTTTTATTTTAGCTAATTTACTTTTTAAGTTATTAGTAGGATTACTTAAATAGTTTAATATTTCATTTAGTTTCTTTTCTTCTATTTCTTCTTCAGTTGGAAAATAGTTTAAATAATCCATAAAAATGTTTGTTACAAATTTATAGTAATCTCCAAAAAATCTATTATCAATTGCAATTGAAAATAAATTTTCTGTTTCTTCATCAGACTTCAAATCATACTTTTGAATTTGTAATCTTAGCTTATCCTTTCCACAAGAAACCATATTTAATGCATCACGCAAAAAAGATGTTGCTACACAGTCTTCGTCAACCCATATTTGATTTAAAGAATAATAAACTGTTTGATCCTCAATAGTTGAACTGTTAATAGGATGAGCAACAGTCATACATCTTAATGTTGTAACAAACGTTTGTGCATTGCCAAAGTAATCAGTGATTAATTTACCACGGTCACACTTAATATATTTATCAAACTTGAAATCATAAATTGAATTAGTCATTTCATCTTTATATTCAGATGTATTCTTTTTAACAAATTCTTTATATACATCAATTAGATTAAATAACATTCCAAATTCATAGTAATAAGATTTCCAATCATTTTCAAAAGATAGAAAATCAAATTGATATGCCTGTTCTTTGAAATAACATGCTGTTTCGATGTGAAGAGGTTTTCTTTCTAATGAATTAAGCTTATCTCTTAGATTAACATTACACTCCTCAATAATCTTCTTATTTATTTCTTGATTTGATATTTTATCTTCTTCAATTTTAACGCTTTTAGATACCTCCTCTAACATTTCATCAATTGTTACACCAAATAAATTACATAGAATAACTAATTTATCTTGAGATATGCTAGCATCACCATTTTTCCAGTTGAATAAAGCTTTAGGTGTTATATCAAATAACTGTATAAGGTATTTTCCGTCGATATTTTGAGCTTTTAGTTTTTTGTCGATATAATTCCATAGAGATTCATTATTTATCATTTTAGGAGTAATTTCTTTTGTCATAATAGTGTCACATACTCCTTTACATATTTTATTCTTATATATTGATTAAAATCAGTTATTAATTGAATTTGTTCAAGTGGTGTAATCTTATATGGTAATGAAGGACCATATTTATTTAGAACATATTCTTTTGATTTAGTATAGAATGTTTCAAATGATAAGTCATCATTAAGATTTAAAGATGATTTACCTTTATCTGTAATTATGTAATATCTATAAATAGATTCTAAATGATCTAATTCTTCAGGTGTTAAAAATGAGAATAGCATCTTTTGAACTAAGTATCTATTATAATCTACTAATTCTAATAATAGATGATAATCTGTTGGACCTATTTCTCTTTGTTGATATAAGAAATCAAGAAATTCAGGTGTTATATCTTTTTCATAATATGATTTAGGTAGGTATAGTTTCTGAATAGTTGTCTTAAATACTTTAGCAAGCTTAGCTAATGTTTCAAATGTTGGTATTCTATCTCCTGCTCTCCATTTCTTAATAGAGATTTCTGAATATCCAGTTTTCTTAGCTAATGATTCAATAGTATATTTCTTTTTATCCATTAATTCTTTCAAGTTCTCAGCAAATAGTTTTTTAGATTCATTAAAAGTATATATTCTATTCATGCTACTATACCTCCTCGTATAATATATTTGTATTAATTATTTAATGATGTTAATACATAAACATCTATTTAATATCCAATAAATATTGAATATATGTTAATATTATTTTGATAACACTGTAGACTATTTTGTGCCTCCTTACAGCTTGACTGGTTTTGAAAGGAAATAGCTACAGTTTTTAATTCTATATGGTTATGAGTAGGTTACAACACATTAAGTGATTGGTTCATCAATAACGAGGTAACGCGGATTAGAAATTGTAGGTAGTACCAGTGTTAATCATGAAAGGACAAGATATTATGATCTATGTAGGCATAGACGCTGCCTCACAAAAACACGATTTCTTCATTCAAAGAGATACAGGTGAAGTATTCTCTAAGAAAGCAATCTCTATCAAAAATGATATTGACGGATTAAAAAAACTCCACAATTCTATTCAAGGTTTTGTGGAGTCTACTAAAGATTCAAATGTGCGTATAGGATTAGAATCAACAGGACATTACTGTAAGAACATTCTTTTATATTTGATTAAAGAAGGCTACCAGGTTTCTTTAATCAATCCCATTTTAACCAGTATGGATATTAAGGCATCTTCAGTTCGTAAAACTAAAAACGATAAATTAGATGCCGAAGCCATCTGTAGATTCCTAGATAAGAATCGTTTTGACTTCAAACCCTATACATTATTATCATATCACATTGACGCTTTAAAATCACTAACAAGACAAAGATTTACAATTGTTAAGCAACAAACTCAACAAAAATTAATCTTTCAAAGGCTAGTAAATGTGATATTCCCTGAGTTTTTAAGCCTATTTTCATCAGATTATACTGAATCTGTATTAAATATCTTATACGCATATCCAACGCCTAAAAAG
>Ga0256407_10010353_pt1 | contig 13125 bp, 7 predicted proteins | sample RumenRJG_04DNA_FD_193489 | JGI IMG/M metagenome (GOLD analysis project Ga0256407, IMG submission 193489) | Bovine rumen microbial communities from Lethbridge, Alberta, Canada - RJG_04 | ecosystem: Host-associated > Mammals > Digestive system > Stomach > Rumen | place: Canada: Alberta | collected... | reverse complement strand
AGACCATTGGCGAGATGGACATAAAGTGTTTTTCCGTAGAGGTATCGGCCAGTAGGTCTGCCACATGATAATAATAGTAGCTAATGGGCAGTGAGAACGTAAGCCACCAGCGACGGTGCTGATAACGGGCTTCGGGCGAGGCGTAAGTTTTGAGGACAGTGAAGTTCCTATGGCCATCTAAAGGATAGTCGGGCAGCATGAGACCACTGAGTCTGCTTTGGAAACGGTGCAGATTGATGTCAATGCCGCCACGGGCGTAGAACGACCAACGACGGAGTAGCCAGCCATAATGCCGCGCTCAAGGATATGGTCGAGCGGGTGTTGCACGCAGGTGAGCGACTTGGTGGGATAGTAATCCTTGTCGTGAATATGGAGGTAATTATTCTTCACGGCCTCACGGGCTTCTTGACTCAGCAGATAGTCGTCGACGAAGGGCTTTGTCGACTCGCTGGCGAACTTCATCATCATGCCTGCGGGCGTATCAGCATTCATGTTTGCGTTCTCACGCGTCACATCGTTATTCTTGATATTGATAATCTCCAAGAACACATCGCGCGTTTTGGCTTTGCGCGCAATACTACGCTCGTGGCGGTAGGCTATGTACTTCTGCGCCACGTCTTTCCGCTCGCTCTTCATCAGCTCCAGTTCCACCAGATCCTGAATGTCCTCGACGGTCATCTGCGGTTTTCCACCCACCGAGATATTATCCGTAATCTGCTCTATGAGTCCTTCGTCGTCGCCCTGCTCTGTGGTGAGCATCGCTTTGCGGATAGCGGCCTTGATTTTCTGTTCGTTGAACCCAACGATGCGCCCGTCGCGCTTCACAACTGTCTGTATCATTTTTTGAATGTCTTTTTCTGGTAAGTAATTCGATTTTGCGCATGCAAAGGTACAACAATTCCATGAAAGTTTTCCGTTTTGGACAACAATTTAAAAGTTAAATAATGTCAATTAGCTCATTATTAAATACTTACGAAAGCCATTTGGAAAACAATTGCCAATATTACAAATACAAAAGAATCAACAGTCAAGACACATATATGTGTATAAATCTTTAATATAATATAATAATTCTGCCCGCTAAACTTTATGTCAATCTGAGAAAAGTTTAGCGGACAGCAATCATTAGAATTGATGAAAGTAAGTATGTCTGTGTTCTTTATTCACAATCTGACACTTGCTGTTAGATGCTTCATGAGGTCGTTGCAGATATCTTCTGAGGGCGTCGCAGATATCTTCTGAGGGCGCCGCAGATATCTCCTGAGATCGCCGCAGATATCTTCTGAGGGCGTCGCAGATATCAGTAAGGATGAGAGGGCGTGACAATAGTGACAAAGGACACCCCATTTTTTTCGCGTAAAGAAGAAGAAGCTACCTTTCAAGAAGTTGGGAGATGGCACTTTCCAGTTTGTCGCCATGCAGATTTTTCAGCGCGATGTTTCCCTGACGGTCGAGCAGAAATACAAAGGGAATGGCTTGAATGCCGTAATCCTGCGTGACTGGACCGTCCCATGCTTTCAAGTCGGAAATCTGTGGCCAAGGCATATCCTCAGCTCCTAATGCCTTCAACCATGCGTCGCGGCTTTTGTCAAGCGAAATGCTGATGATGTCAAAACCCTGTTCATGGTATTTCTGATAGAGCTCTTTCAGAAATGGAATCTCTTGTCGGCAAGGCATACACCAGGAAGCCCAAAAGTCGAGCAGCGTGACGCGTCCTGGCTGAACGAGACTGGTAAGACTGACAGGAGTACCATCAGGTGTAAAAGCTTGGATTTCACGGTAGTGATTGCCGACTTTGGTGGCTTTGACCGACTCTTGGAAAAATTGCTGCTTTTTGGCTCGCGACTTCTCGCGCTCTTCGTACTGCGCAAGCAATTGGGGGTTGCAATGTGCCAACAAGAATTCTTTGTCAGCAGGAGAATAGCGGTCAAACGGATAGTTTAACGCCAATTCACTTGCGAAGGGCAGATTGATGTAGTCTCTGAGATAACCGCCATAGACGTCCATGAAGGCACTGCTGACGGTCTCTTGAACGGTCTGTCGGAGAGCCTCCTCTTGTTCAGTAAGCGGGCGTTGAGCCTGCAGGGCATTATAATGGTCGTTGAGGGCAAACTGACGGATGCGACGCTGCCGTTCGGCTTGCAGAACACGGTCGCTGAACTGTTGGCAAAGATCGTTGCCCGACAAGGAAACACCCATAGAGTCGACGGTGACGGTTGTAGGTAGACCTGTCAGGATCAGTTGGATGTCGAACGTCGAGGGTAGATCTGTGCCTTTCGGTTCTGTCAGCCTGAGAGTGCCCATCGTCAGGAGCAGCGAATCGGGTATTGCTGCATTCAATACGAAACGTCCGTTGTCTATGCGTGCGCTATCAAGAACCGTGACGGCGTTGTAGTACACGGGGTGGTGATGTTCCAGGACAATAGTACGACCATCGTAGCTGTTGTCAGGCAAAATGCCTACAATTGTCTTTGCAGCAGGTTGATGAGTCTGAGCCACATTAAGTTGAGCAGACGAAGAAGAAGGGATCGTGGTGAGCAACCGTCGGTAGCGTTTACTGTCCTTGAGCAGAGCTACGGCTTGGGCGAGCACATCGTCTCCAGAGGGAACAAACACATCAGGGGCGATACCACCACCAGCATAGACCGTTCGATGGTTTTTCAACGTCTCGAAAGACTTCGTCATTGCTTCGGCTGGCAACACGCCATCAGGACTGCGACGGCTTACCTCATTCCAATAATCCTCGCGAGAGCGTCCGGCGTAAGGTTTCTGGATGCTACGTCCACAGGGGGTGGTGTAGCGGGCTACGGAGAGACGAATAGCTGAACCGTCGCTGAAAGGTAGCGTTTCCTGGATAAGCCCTTTTCCAAAGGTTCGGCTACCCATGAGAACAGCACGGTCCCAATCCTGCAAGGCGCCAGCAAAGATTTCGGCAGCTGACATGGTCTGATCATCAATGAGCACGACAACATTGCCTTTTTCCCAGATGCCATCGACCTGAGCATTCACCTCCTGTCGGGGCTGGTGCTTTCCTTCGGTGACTACCATCAAACTACCAACGGGCAGAAACTCGTCGGCAACGGCAAGGGCGGCATCGAAGAACCCTCCGGGATTATTTCGAATATCAACCACCATACTCTTCATGCCCTTTTTTCTGAGACTATCAACCTTCATGCGGAAATCGTCGAGTGTGCTCTGAACGAACACCCCAATGCCGATATAGCCAATGCCCTTATCAATCATCTTTGCGGTAACATCGGTCTGCATAGCATTACCAATAGCCCCCTGGGCAGTCGGCCCAAGCAAGACATCTTCATTGGCGCGGGCCTGTTCTGGGGTTAAGTATTCACTATGAGGGTCGAGGCACTGCATGAGAATCATCATCTGCTGTTCCACCAACGGACTTATGTGAACGCTGTCCACATACATATTGCGCAGAGCGTAGAACGTCATGCTCAGTTTCTCTTCAGGCTGACGCTGAGCGAAGACACTCATGCTTAGTGTAGTGAGCAGTAAGAGCGAAAAGATACGACTTTTTTTCATGCTTTATTGTTCGTTTTTTAAGATTTCTACTGCGTAGGTCACTTCGTCGGCCAGACGGCTGGGGCTACCACCATAGCCTTCTTCCGTAAATCGAACGAACCCGTCTTTGACAATCATCTTACGGGGTATGGCCGTCGAGTGGTTGATGTCGTTCATCTGTGAGAACACCAAGGAGTTGTTTCCCGGCTGTGATGGGTCTTTTTTCGCATCGAAGAGCACATTGAAAGTGAAGCCCTGCTCCTTCATATAGTCGCGAGCCTTCTGCTCATAGCCGTCACCATGCTCCATGGTGTCGATGAAGAAAAACAGCACATCAGGGTCGCCCTTGAAGTGGTCGACGGCCATCTGCATGCCTGGGAAGGATTTTTTGCAGGGATAGCACCAAGAAGCCCAGAAGTCGAGCACTACGACCTTTCCCTTCCAGTCGGCAGAATTAACTGTATTACCCTCCATGTCGGTCAGAGAGAAGGGTTTGAAAGGTTCACGGATAAGTTTCTTTCTGATTTCTTCTTTCATGGCATTCGCTTCGTCCTGTGACTTCAAGGAATTGAGAAACGCCTCGTAGCCCTCTTCACTTCCATGCTGCCGGACATAGTCCTGACGGAGCATATCCATCATAGCAGGAGTGACGGCATTGTCTTTGATGGCATGTTTCATCACTTCAGTCACCTTTTCCGACTGTCCTGACTGCTGAAGGGCCTTAATATGGGTTTCGTTCAATTCGGGTGTCAAGAAGCGGCGTTCGGGAGTAATCAAGGCAATATAGCGAAGCGCTTCATCGGGTTTACCCATACAGAGGAGAATGTCGGCGTAGTTGCCAAGATGCTCGTCGAGCAACTTCCGGGCCAAAAAGTCCGACTGGCTGGGCGACAAGTAAATATCCTCGCAATAGGAGTGGTCGCAGACCTTCTTCATCATCTCATTAATAAGGGCGGTGGCCATAGGAAGCACAACCTCGTCGCTGACAGCCTTCTTCGTATGGAAGGCCCCAGCACTCGTGCGGTAGCACTCGGCCAACGTTTTGAAATCCATGTCGGGCATTAAGTCGATAATCTCCTGTTGCGGGTACTGACCTGAATAATAATCGGTGATGATGCTACGGTAGGCATTATAATAAACGAAAGGCTGGAATGCATCGAGCTTCATCGACTGCTGCATAGGATACGTCCTGAGGAAATTGATTGTGTTGCTGTGGTAGTCGTCGGCACTGCTTTTCATGAGGTCGTTGAACTTGGCACGGCGAACGGTCCATCCATCGGGGAAGTCTTTGAGTATCAACTGGTGAACACTATCTGCCTTTTGCGGTTGATTCAGGTTCATTCGATAGATGTTCTCCATAGCTATGTAGTTGCTCTCCGTGGGATTTCCCTGATGAGAGAAAATGTCGAAAAACATCTCAGCAGCCTCTGGGAAACGGTCGCCTGTCTGCAGTTCAACAATGCGCATCATGGTGGGGAAGAACTTCGAGGCATGGTCCTGATACAGCTGTAATTCCTTCTGAAACCAGTAATATAGAGCGTCTTGTTCAATCTCTTGATAACCATTGTCGAAGTAGCCACTCACACCCAGGAAGGCGCTGGGCCGACGCATGATGCCCCATGCTAGGTTGCCACCCGGAAGGGGTTGACCGCTGCCGTTGTCGACAACATAGAGAAAGCCCTGGTTGTCGTTGTTGTCTTTGGTCTGTGTAAACTGGTCCCATGTGCTTTGGAACTGGAAGGCCATAAAGGCACAGTCGGTGGGTATCAGCAAGGAGCCACTCCAAGAGCCGTTCCCATTGTCGGCAAGTGCTGTGTCGGCAAGTGTCCATCGATAGTCGCGATACATGTAAACAAGGGCCACGAGATCCTTCATCCCTTCAAGTGGTCCACCTTGTGGGTGGTACTCGAAAGAAATGGTTGTTCCTGCCACAGGGGGCTTGGGAATGCCCGTCAGCCGCTGATAGGTTTCATTACTTTCTGTCTGGGAAAAGGCCATCACAGCCATTACCGCCAAAATGACGGTGGAAATCATTTTTTTCATGGGTAAATGCTTAATACTTGTCTGTTATTTTTGCTTATTGAATATCTGTTTCTGCCATCTGTTCCACATCAATGCCGTATTCTTCCTTCATCCATTGCCTCACGATGGATGCCTTTTTGGCAATGCGTCCCGATGTGTCAAAAGAACTGTTCGTGAACTTTTCATTGAACTTCTCGGCGGGATAAGCAATGAGGTATTTAAGGAACAATGCAAAGTCCTGAACGGGTTTCATGGTTTTTGCCTCAATATATTCCAAGAGCCCGAAGGTGTTATAACTGCCCACGTAATTGTACCAGACGGTGCCTTGCACCTCCTCTTTAGTGAATGTTGAAGGAATTGTGATAAGTCCTTGTTCTACAGCATATGCCAGCAAGCAAGCGTTTAGCTCGCCCTTTGCTAACTGCAGACTGTCACCGCTGAGCTGAGGTAGTCGGCTGGAAGCCAGACCGAAGCAAAGATTGGCATAGCCATAGGAGGCTGCTGTATGCCAAAGGGTGTCCTTTTGGCTCACATTGTTGCCTGAAGCATCAAGTCCGGAATATTCAAAAATACGTCCTAAGTCGGAAGCCAGATAAATGCGGTAGGGCAGGTATTTCCTCAATGAGTCTGGATGATAAAAGTCCAGGCAGTTATGTTTGATGAAACTCACAGCCTGTCCAACATAAGCCTCCTCGGCCTGACGACAGATATAGCCCAGCATGTCGGTCACCTGCCATCGCATCATGGCAGGATTGTAGCGGTATAGCATCTGTGTACCATACTGGGTGTAAATGTCAACAATCTCCCGATCATAGTCATGATTTCCTTGTGGAAAGTCTATCAGGTAGTTGTTGTCCGATGGTGTGATTTCGTCATCACCACACGACACAAATAGCGTGCAAAATATAATCAGCCAGACCATCAATGGCTGTTTTGTCATGATTCTGTTCATTCTATCTGTCATTTTATGATTTCATTATTTCTCAAAGAGCTGTTCCTGTGCGGTGGTTGCACAGCGGATTTTGCACCAAATTCTCATTGTGGTCCAAAGCATTATCGGGGAAAGGTACACAATACATGGGGTCGCGTTCCTCAAGAACGAAACGTGTCTGGGCACCGCTCTCAGCTACAAGGACATGTTCAATGCTCGGCATACCGTAACGCTTCAAATCGAAGAAGCGGAATCCCTCGAAACATAGTTCACGGCGCCGTTCAGCACGAAGCAACTCCTGTAGGTCGTCGATGTTCGTCAGTTCAACATTCTTATACGTACGGTAGCGGCTCTCCCGCAGCGTGTTTAGGTCGTCCAAGGCCTTCTGGGCAGCATCACCATCTCCATTGCGCCAAAGATTCAGGTAAGCCTCGGCACGATTCAGATACAGCTCGGCAGTGCGCCAGGTAAACTCATGCTCGTCGGCACAGTTTTTGGGAATGCGGTAGGGATAGTAGTCATAGCCACTGGCCACCAGATAGATGTTCATCCTACGATCCATTGTGTCGTAAAGGTTTGCCAATTCTTTGCTTACGCCAAAGGGTGTACCTGTCAGCGAGAAGTCGCCCGACATTGCTTTCATCCCGCAGATGAAGATTGTTTCAGGAAACCTTTTCGAGATAACGCCGTTGGTGGGCGACATGGCATTATCCAAATTGTAATTCTTTAGGCTCACCAAAGGAGGTGCTGTGGCCAGAGCCTTGTTGGCATGTTCCAACACCTTGTCCCACTGCTCCATGAAGAGATAGATACGCGAGGCTAAAAGGTGGGCCGAAGTGTAGTTGATGCGATAAATACCACGGTCGGTAGTATCTTCGCCATACAGCCTACAGGCATCCTCAATATCCTGCACAATCTGCCGGTAGACTTCCGCTACGGTGGCGCGTGGTGTTCCTACATCCATCACCTCCGACTCCGTTATCAATGGAACGCCCAGATTGGTCTCGGGCGATGTCTGTCTGTCGTTGTAGGGCAAAGCATATGTATTCACCAATCGCCAATAATAGAAAGCCCGCATCGTCTTCGCCTCTGCCATCGTAATATCCTTCTGCGACTGGGTGCCCTCACTCCCTGGCAGATTTTCTATGATAATGTTACAAGCGGCAATGGTCTTATACAAGTTGCGATAGCTGTTTTTGATATTGTCGAATATCGTCGAGCAATCGTTTTCCACCTGCCAGTAGTCGGGTTGCCACTCGAAAATCGACTGACGTGCGCTCAACGTTTCCGACCATTTCGATCCCTTGCAACCCTGAACGTCGTCGTCCATCATATAGGTAATGGGGTCTGTCGAACTGTTGATGTAGCCCTCGCCGTTCATCAGTTCCTGAAACGAACTCGCTGTTTTCGGTTCGAACTCATCCTGCGACACTTCCTTCAGGAAATCGCCACACGAAGCAAGTGTCATGTTCAATGTTAAAAGACAAACCACACACAGCCCGCCTCTCAGCTGCCGTCTTCTTCGTATTTTCTTCATATCTTTGTTCTGTCTAAAGTGGTCGATGTTTATTTGCCGCATCATCATAGGCTGATGTTCAGCGAGAAGGTATATGTCTGAGTAATCGGCACAGCCGTCGTTCCTGTTCCTTGTATCTCTGGGTCTTGCCCGTCAAGCTTGCTCGAGCAGAACGTCAGCGGATTGGTAACGTTCGCCGACAACGAGAGTGCATTGATCTTCCAATGCTTGATCAGTTTGAAGGGGAAGCTATAGCTCACACTCAGGTTTCGGCAACGCAAGAAGTCGCCCTTGGCAATCCGTATGTCTGAGTAGTTATACATCGAATAGCTCGAGCGAGAGGTCACTGAGGCCATACCCGTATTGCCTTGCGAATACCTGAACCACAGGTAGTAATCGGCCTGACCGGTCCGGTTGAAACCCGGGATGTCGGTCGTCAGCTCATCACCCGTTTGCTTCCAGGCATTCATCAGCTTACGGCTTAGGTTAGCATAGGGCTGCGGCATCAGGTTGTTGCCTTCAAACAGATAGTTCAGCCTCACAACGTTGCCCAACGCATAGCTCCACATCGTATTCACCGACCACTGCTTCCATCGGAAGGCAAGCGAGAAACCGCCATTCAGCTTCGGGTCTTTCTGGCCTGAATACACCAGCATCTCCTTCAGGCTCAGACCACTCTCCACCCCTTCCTGATGCTTCGACGTATGGGCAAAGGTGGCATAGCCCGTAGCAGGGTCAATGCCTGTGAACTTCCATGAGTATATCGCATTCACGGGTTTGCCCTCTTCGAAGGCATTGCCAGATAGATAGTCATCTATTGTGTATGTCTGTTTCGTCACCGATGCTACGCGGTTCGTATTTTTCGACCATACTGGTGTCACGCTCAGCTCCATGTCTTTCGTACGTAGCGGGACGAACGTCATCGACAACTCTATGCCATAGTTCGTCAGGTCGGCACCATTCCGATAGACACTCTCCTGACCATACTCTAGGGCCACGGGCAACTGAAACAGGATGTCGGTGCCCCGCTTGTGATAGTAATCCACAGCGCCGCTAATACGGCCGCTTAGCAGGCTCCACTCCAAACCGATGTTCACCGTGCTAGTCTTCTCCCATCGCAAATTGGGATACGGCAGGCGTGAGATGTTCAGCTGATACTCGCCCGACCAACGGTTCACCACACTCGACGGATAGCGCACCACCAGATTGGGTCCTACACTCGTCGGGATGTTTCCTTGCATGCCATATGAACCACGCAAGCTCAGGTCTTCGATGATGCTGTGTGGCATCCATGGCTCGTCGCTGATGTTCCAGCGAAAGGCGGCCGACCATACTGGCAGGAACTTGTGATTAGTGAACTGCCCAAAGCGGTTCGAGGCATCAAGACGCAGGTTGGCATTCAGCGTATAGCGGTTTTTGTAGCTGTACACCAATGTACCATACTCCGATACTGTATTATTCAACGTGTTCACGATGGTCGACGTGTGCTTGTCTAAAGACGAGTGCCAGTCGGTCGATCCAGACACGGTGTTATTATACTCAAAACTAATCTTATTTCCACGGTCTGGGAAATACCCGTACTCTTGCTCCTTCAGGCCTTCATAAACGGTGGAGCGGGCCTCGAAGCCTACCATGGCTTGGACGGAATGGTCGAAACTCTTGCCGAAACTCTTGTTATAGCTCAGCTGTGCTCTTGCCGTCCACGATCGCTGTTTCTGGTTGTCGTCCAGCAGAATACCTCCTCTTGGCAGTCGCGAAGCAAGCTCGTCGGTGCTTCCTGGCAAAACGGCTCCCACCTCGTAGCCGCGTATGCCGCTGATATAGTATGACTGCTCGTCAGCCCATTGACGTCCCGTTGTGTTCGAGAGACTGTAGGCAAACATGCCATCGGCAAAAAGGCCTTTCATGAGCTGCGCGCGCAGGCTGATTTGGGCATTCGACTGCCTCACATTGGTTGTGTTCGAGGTGTGTGCCAGCTCGTTCAACACGTTATAACGAAGCATGTAGTTGTTGTTGGTGCCCTCTATGCGGGTTGCGGTCTGCGTGTAGAACTCATCGGTGCTCAGCGTCCGCGCAGCGTAAATGGCATAGTCGAAGGGGTTCACCATATAAAAGCCATCGGAGGTGCGATCGCTGAACATCAACTTCGTCGACACCTGCAAGAAATTCCACAGTCGCGTGTCCAAACTCATCGTCATATTGTAGCGGTGCATGCGGTCGCCCTTTGACGAGCCTCGCGCGTCGCTGTAGCCTAACGAGGTGTAGTAGCGAGTATGTCCGGAACCACCGCTCACGTTCACGTTGTAATCTTGATTTACGGCATTCTGAAACAGACAGTCAAACCAGTCAGTGTTTCGCATTTCCAACTCACTGACCCGACGTGCGAACTCGTCGTCGCTGATCTTCTTGCTGTAGAGGTCGAAAAGGGCACCTTCAAAGCCTGTCGAATAGGGTTGGATGTCAAATACATAACCGTTCTCCACCATGTCCTTCGATAGCTGGATGCGCTCCTGCGAGTTCATCATGTCATACTGGCTGTAGCGGGGCTTCGAAGTAAAACCCAGCGAACTGCTAAAGTTCACCTGAGCCTTGCCCTCTTGGCCCTTCTTCGTCTTCACCACAATCACGCCGTTTGCAGCTCGCGTGCCATAAATTGCGGTGGCCGACGCATCCTTCAAGAAGGTGATGCTCTCTATGTCATGGGGATTCAGACCAGTGATGGCATTGCCCAACAGCGAGAGACTGGCATTCTCGTTCACCTGGTCAAGATTCTGATTGCCACGAAGCACAGCATTCACCTCGTCGTTCGTCACATTCACCGTCTCTTCCCAGATTACACCATCAATCACCCATACCGGTGCTGCATCGCCGTGGATGGTCGATGACCCGCGAAGGCGCATCTTCGGAGCAGAGTTCGGCGAACCCGAGGGTGTCACCACCGACAAGCCTGGCACACGGCCCTGAAGCATATTCGACACGTTGGGCACGTTTGCCATCTGGATGTCCTTGCCCTCTACCGTAAACGTCGAACTGGCTGAAAGGCGCTTGTCGATACTGTTGTAGCCATCGCTCACTACAGCCACTTCATTAAGGGTGGTGGAACTAAGCCGCAAGAACACTTTCTTCGCCGTAGCTTCGGCAGCCTGCATTTCCATTGCATCATATCCGATGTAAGTGAAACGAAGAACGGATCGGTTCGAAGGAACGCGGATGGAAAAATGTCCCTTCGCGTCGGTCACCGTACCTTGGCCGGAATCCTTTACATAGATGCTTGCACCAATGAGCGGTCCGTCATCATCGTAGACTATTCCCTCGGCCAAGTAGTCCTGAGTGGCAGACTTAGCTTGCTCATTCGCCCCACCCTTTTTGTCAGGAAAAACCATCACCTGTCGCTGACTCACCTTAAAACCCAGCCCTGTACCCTGCAACAATTCGGTCATCACTTCGCTGACAGGACGGTTAGTGGCCTTGATAGTCACTCGGCGCGATAGCATGTCATGCACAGCTTCGTCAAACACAAAAACATACTGACTGTTCCGCTCTATTTGGGCGATTACCTCGCTAATTGGTTTCCCCTCAGCATTCACGGTCACATTCTGTGCCGACAGCCGGCAAATGCCCATCAAGCAGAACAATACTGAAATCAATATTTTCTTATTCATATACTTATGATTCATATACTATAATGACACACAACCGTTTGTTTTATCATCATTGAAAAGGAGAAATTATGATAGAACCTATCGGTCGAATCATTTAGATAGCATTTCCTGCTTAAGAATCGTTGTTTCCCAACGCGGGAATGGTGCATTCCAACGGGGGAATGATTATCAGCGAACACCCGACATGCGATAGCCGAAGGGGCGGATCAGCGTGTCCGCCCTTCAGCCCATGCATACAATAAGGTTAGGCTATTTCTTTTCTTCCACAAACACTTGATTGTTGCGTATCTGGTAACTGATAGGCTCGATGACGGTCAGTGTGTTCAGCACATCCTCAACACGCTGTTCCAATACTAGCTTGCCATAGAGCTTCAGCTGCGAACTACCGGGAGAGCAGTTGATGTCGACGGCGTAATGCTTAGCAAGGCGATTGAGGGCTTCACCTAAAGTAGTGCCATTGAAGTAAAGCAGACCGTCTTTCCACGAAGTATAGGTATAAGTATCCACCTCCGACAGCTGGGCTCTTCCTGAGCTGATGGTGAGCATCTGGTCGGGGTTCAGCAGGTAGCGCGCCGTGTCGCCACGTTCCACCTCCACCCGCCCTTCAGCCAGTACCACCTGCGAATACTGCTGTCCGGAGTAAGAAGTCACACCGAACTTAGTGCCTGTCACTTTCACGCAGAAGGCTTCGGTCTCAACGCGGAAGACGGCACCCACCTTATGAGCCACCTCCAAAAAAACTTCTCCGTCGACACGAATGCGACGTTCTGAGCCTACGAATTTCAGCGGAAACTGGATTGTGGTTCCAGAATTCACCCACACGCGGCTGCCGTCACTCAGCTCTATCTGGGTATGCTTGCCTTCGGGAACACGAAGCTCGCACAACTCTGGGGTGCCCGATGAAGTAAGACTTCCCGTCGAAGGGGTGTATTTCAGGGTTTGGCCCAAACCCTTGATAGTGAGATAGCCCAGCTCGTTGCACGACAACTGGCCTCCTTCGTTCAGGTTCAGCGTATGACCGTCCGTGGTGGTCAGCACCATATCGAGATCGCGAGGCACCAACTGTGCCGTTTCTTGCGAGATGCGTGTCGAGTGACTACTCATCCACAGCACCGTTCCTCCGGCCACCAACAGCATGGCCACAGCTGCGGCAATGGCCATACGATGCCAACGCCTGCGATTGTCGTAGTCGGTCATGCGCTTCAACAGGCGCTTTTGTGCGTCCTCCTTCTCTTCTTCCGTGAAGTGCAGGTCGTTCATCCTGATAGCAGCCAAGTCGTTCTCCAAACTGCTCATTGGTCCTTCGTTCAACATTTCTTCATCAAATTCCATGGGGATTCTTATACAATACTTAGTTAATTATACATTTAATCGTTTGAAAATCAATGAGTTACATTAACAATATATAACTAATAAAATTTGGTCAAGTGCCTGATTTTCAGTAACTTAGTAGTCTCTTATCTCTGCTAAGA
>Ga0256407_10010352_pt1 | contig 13126 bp, 8 predicted proteins | sample RumenRJG_04DNA_FD_193489 | JGI IMG/M metagenome (GOLD analysis project Ga0256407, IMG submission 193489) | Bovine rumen microbial communities from Lethbridge, Alberta, Canada - RJG_04 | ecosystem: Host-associated > Mammals > Digestive system > Stomach > Rumen | place: Canada: Alberta | collected... | reverse complement strand
AGGAATCCAGACGTCTCGTCAACCCTCACCAGATCTACGTCGACCTTTCCAGGAAGCTGTATGACACCAAGCTCCGCCTGCTGGACGAAGTCGGCGAGAAGACGCAGGGAATCCAGAGCTGAAAAACTCGCGCGGAAGAATATACCCTGTCATCCACTCCGATTTGAAGGGCGGGGAAGAAAGCCCCGCGCGGAAGAATACACCCTGTCATTCACTCCGGTTTGAAGGGCGGGGAAGTTCAGATTAGTTATTTAAAGAGACGACTCAGCCGAGTCGTCTCTTTTTTTATTGCTGCGGTACTTCCCCGCGCTTCAAAAGTCGTTACTGACAGGGTATATTCTTCCTTGCTTACGTTTTCCCTGACCTTACAGGATCTTCTAAGGGCTCGGTTACAGCAATCGTAGTCAGTGTTCTTCTTGTGCGACCAAACTGAGCCCTTAGATATGGCTTTAAGGGCTCTGCTACAGCACTTGACAGATAGACTTTGCTTCATAACATCTGGTGGCACCTCCTCACAAGGACACAGACCCAGCCACCTCGGAACGGCTTGAGATTGTCTAGCGTACAGGATTACTTATCTCCATCTTTTGAGTGAGTATTTCTTGTTGGATGGGGCCTGTTTACGCACTTCTGCCTATGCCCTACATCCGTACAGAAATAATCTCTTTTTGGTTGGAGCTTATACAAATATCCTCATTTTTCCTTCCATCTATTTTTCGATATTCTAAAATTTGATGGAGTCTTTTCGCTTAAGATGCAAAAATCGCTCCATCGGTTCAATAAGAATTTCCGAAAGGATGGTCTCCGCATCACCCGGGTTCAATTCCACTGCTTTTGGCAGCACCCCGGCCCTTGATCAAGGGCCAAACTGAAACTGATCCATCCGGCTTTCTCATAATTGATATCCCTAGATTTCCTGAGCCGGCACATCCTCGTGAGGACACAGACCCAGCCACCGCGAAGCGGCTTGGCCTTGACAGGCGGACGGAATAACTCATCACATATCTTTTAGGCATATTTTAATCAAGTCTAGTTTCATACACAAATACATTGAACACAATTCTTCATATTTAGGCACAGTTCTTATGTTTACGATATATATACACTACTGTAAACGTAATCTTGATTCTTATTATTCCAGATTATGTTTGTCAGCTGATTTTTCAATATAACGCTCCGTTTATACACTTTTTTATTGTGTATAGTTCTTCAATATTCTTCTTCTGTGCCCAATTGTGCTGAAAACGCCGTATATAACAAAAACCCCCTGCCGCCGCGCGGCAAGGGGCTTTACATATAACCGATATTATCAGAAATAGAAGAACAGTCCTGTCTTCTTGAGCGGTGCCCTGAGGGACATATAGAGACCTGTTGCGATGAAGGCGGAGACCACGGAATTGATGGCCGTCACGCCGATGTTGATCGCGAAGGATACCTCTGCGGCAGGCTTGCCGAGGATCAGGATCTTGTAGAAGTAGCGGATCGTGGGATCGCAGACCGCGTTGAAAAGGAGGCCTGCTACAACTGCTGCTACTGTCCAGCGGAATACCTTGGCAAGGTCTTTCTCTGTGGAGATGTGGCCCATCTTGTGCGCGATGGTTCCTACAAGGATGCCCATCAGGAACTTGATCACAAATGTGATCGGCGCCTGCACGATGTAAACAGGGTCCATCAGGTCCGCGATCGTAAGGCCGAGGGCGCCGCCGGCTCCCCCGTAGAAGCTGCCGAGAATCAGAGCGCCCAGCACGCAGAATGCGTTGCCGAGGTGAACTGTTACTTTATCACCGGCAATGGTGGGAATCGGGATCGATAAGAATGTAAATACAATGTATGTGAGCGCCGCGAAAATTCCCGCAAATACAAGCTTCTTCAGACTGTCTTCTTTGGTGCTGCTGAGCGCAGCTGCTGAGTTCATAGTGTTCATAATGACCTCCTGTCTGTTTCCTTTTGGTTTACAATCAGTATAGTCACATCTGAACATATTAATAGCATCAAAAAGTATATTTTTTATATAACCAGTTTCCGTTTCATCCAGGCAAAATATACACCTGGCCAGTTCCCAGCTCATCAAAACACACGCCTTCACCCGATCAACTTGTTCGCCATCGCCACCAGAAGTTCCTCAACCGAAGTAAGAAGGATCTCCTCATCGCGGACGGTCACGCCGACCGCCTTGTACTGGTACATGAATTCCGGAACGCCGCGGCCGCTGAAGCCTTTCATGCTGAAAGCAAGATTTTTACGGTAGTTGCGCAGGAGGGACGGAATATTTTCCGCATGGACCCTGGCCTTGGGATCCATGTAGAAGCGGATCGTGCCTGGCGTTCCGGCGATCTCTATGATTCCGATCCTTGCTGCCACTGAGCGTATCAGCGCGATCCGCAGGAGGTTTCCTGCAGGCGCGGGAATGTCACCAAAGCGGTCCTTCAGTTCTTCCCTCACGTCATCATAGTCCTCCGTGGATTCAATGGCCGCGATCTTTTTGTAGATTTCCAGTTTCTGCTCCTCATTGATGATATAACTCTCGGGCAGAAACGCGTCTACGCTCAGGCCTACGCGCACAGTGCGCTCCTCTTTCACCGGCTCGCCTTTGGCCTGCTTTACCGCGGTGTTAAGGAGTTTACAGTAGAGGTCGTAGCCGACGGCCTGCATGTGGCCGTGCTGCGCCCTTCCGAGTATGCTGCCCGCTCCCCGGATCTCAAGGTCCCGCATCGCTATTTTGAACCCGCTGCCGAGTTCCGTGTATTCTCTGATGGCGCGCAGGCGCTTCTCAGCAACTTCACGCAGCATCCGGTCTTTGCGGTACATCAGGAAGGCGTATGCTGTGCGCCCTGTCCTGCCGACTCTGCCGCGCAGCTGATAGAGCTGCGACAGGCCCATTTTATCCGATTCGCGGATGATGATCGTGTTGACATTGGAGATATCAAGGCCGGTCTCGATGATGGTCGTGGAAACAAGGACATCGATCTCTCCGTCGATGAAGTCGTACATGATCTTCTCAAGCTGTTCCTCTCCCATCCGGCCGTGCGCGAAAGCGACCCTCGCTTCCGGGACAAGCTGCTGCAGGCTTGCTGTTACCGAGTCGATGTCGTTCACCCTGTTGTGTACATAGTAGACCTGGCCTTTTCTGGAGAGTTCCCGGATTATGGCTTCCCTGACCATCTCTTCGTCATATTCCATGACGTAAGTCTGAATGGGCACGCGTCCCTCGGGCGCCTCCTCGAGGACCGACATATCGCGGATCCCCACAAGGCTCATGTGCAGCGTCCTGGGGATGGGAGTCGCGGACAGAGTAAGGACATCCACGTTCTCCTTCATCTTCTTGATCTTTTCCTTGTGGGTAACTCCGAAACGCTGCTCCTCGTCCACCACAAGGAGGCCAAGGTTCTTAAATTTGACGTCCTTGGACAGAAGTCTGTGGGTTCCGATGACGATGTCACAGATACCTTCTTTGACCTCGCTGATCGTCTGCTTCTGTTCCGCAGGAGTGCGGAACCTGGAAAGCATCCCGATAGTCACGGGATATCTGCGCATTCTCTCCACAAATGTATTGTAATGCTGCTGAGCCAGGATCGTGGTGGGAACTAGGACTGCCACCTGCATTCCTTCCATGACCGCCTTGAAGGCAGCGCGGACAGCGATCTCTGTTTTGCCGTAGCCGACGTCCCCGCAGATCAGACGGTCCATGATCCTGTCGCTCTCCATGTCCTTCTTGGTATCTTCGATAGCCGCGAGCTGGTCGTCCGTCTCCTCGTAGGGAAACAGCTCCTCAAGCTCCTTCTGCCACACTGTATCGGGGCCGAACCGGTGCCCTCTCTTCTCCCGTCTGGCCGCGTAGAGCTGGACAAGGTCTTCCGCAACTTCGTCCACAGCGCTCTTAACCTTGCTTTTGGTGTTGGTCCACTCCTGCGTGCCCAGCTTATTAAGTTTGGGCTTGGCCGATCCCGCAGAAGCGTATTTCTGAAGAACAGAGAGCTCTGTAGGCAGCACATAGAGAGTACCGCCTCCGCCGTACTCTATTTTGATATAATCCTTGGCGATATGGTTGACCTCGATCTTCTCCACGCCGCGGTATATGCCGATCCCGTGGTCCTCGTGCACCACGTAATCGCCTGTCTTGAGCTCCGAGAAGGCCTGGATCTGCTCGCCCTCGTACTTTTTCTTCTTCGCTTTCTTCTTTTTCTCGGCGCCGAAAATATCGGACTCCGCGATGACCGCGAATTTGATATCGGGGTACTCAAAGCCCTGCTTGATCTGCCCGTAATAGGTCATGATCTCGCCGGGTTCGAGCTTTCTCTCCGGGTTTTCGCTGTAGAAAGCCGTGATCCCGTCGTTAGTCAGGTCCTGCGCAAGTCTTCGTGCTCTCGTCCTGGAAGGCGAATACAGGATCGTCCTGTATCCTTTCTTTCTATAGGACATAAGGTCTTTCTCAAGCGCATCGAAACTCTTGTTAAAGGCGGACATGGACCTTGCTCCGATCGACACAGTCAGGTCCGGATTCATGTAGCCGCATCCGTTCGCAAGACCGGCGACGCCGACGCAGCGGTACCCCAGCATCTGCTCCGTCACCGACTCCGCGGAACTTAAGAGCGACATCTGGCCCGGAAGAACATATCCCTTCTCCGCCCGGCTCGTCATGCTCTGTGTAAATTCCATTTCCACTGCGTCCGCATGCTGCTTCACTCTGTAGGGCTCATCCACAAAGATCATGGCTGCGCGCTTGGGGAAAAGATTGAGGAAGTTCTCTGTGAGCGGGTAAAAATAGTGAATATAACTCTCAAGAGGTCCGAACTGCCGCCACTCCATCGCCTCCTCTTCCATACGGGCGATCGTGGTCTTAAGGCGGTGCGCCTCCTCGGTATGGTTTTGATCCCTGTAGAGCTTCTCTACTCTTTTTTCCTCTTTCCGGATGCGCTCGAAGCCGTCTCTGAGCTTACTGTTTGAGAGAATCATCTCCGTGGCCGGGTAGATCGTAACTTTTTGAAGCGGCGCGATGGATCTCTGGCTCAGCACGTCAAAAGAGTGGATCGCCTCCACGTCATCTCCCCAGAGTTCGATCCTGATGGGGTTGTCCTCCGTCAGGTCATAGACGTCGAGAATTCCGCCCCGGATCGCGAACTGTCCGGGCTTTTCCACCTGATACTGCTTCTCATATCCCAGACAGACCAGGCGCTCTGCAGCCTCTGTGAGGGACAGCTCTCCTCCCTTTTTGACCTCTATGACGCTCTTTTGCAGAACGTCCAGGGGCACCTGGGGCGTCATCAGCGCGGAGAAGGTCGTGACCACCGTTGTCTGGCTTCCCTCCATGATCCTTCTAAGGCACCGGATCCGCTCGGTATCCAGCTCTCTTCCGCGGATATCTGCCTGATAAAAGATCAGGTCTTTGGCCGGAAACAGGACGGTGTTTTTGTCATAAAACCGAAAAGCCTCCTTGATCTCCCTCGCCCTCTGGTCGCTGTAAGTCACGATCAGGCGGAACCTCGCCAGTGCAGAGAGAGAACTCTCCCTGTAAAGGCTGTAGATCATATGAAGCTTCTGTGCTTCCGCGCACCCTTCCGCCAGCACGCTGAATGAGCCGTTCTGTAAAGCTTCCACTATTTTGTTATAGTTTTCAGATTCCTTCAGCGGAGCTGTTAATGTCGGCATTTTCACCTACCTCCGAAGCCGCTTCCGCGGTTTCGGCCTCTTTTTTCTGTTTCTTCTGCTTCTTCTGTTTTTTCGTATTATAAAGGTTCATCGCCTTGTCCGGCCCCTGTCCGATCGCGCACTCCACTGCGTCAGCGGCCTTCGCGTAAGCTTCTTCTATGACCGGCCTGTCCTCAGAGGAAAAATGACCGAGCACGTGGTTCGCCAGGTCCGATCCCGGCGCAGGTTTCCCGCCCACTCCGATCCTGACTCTTGTGAACTCGTCGGTTCCCAGATGCAGGATGATATTCTTGAGCCCGTTATGACCGCCTGCGCTGCCCTTCTTTCTGATCCTCAGATGTCCGACGGGAAGATCCACGTCATCGGAGATCACAATAAGGTGGTCCGCGGGATCTGCCTTGTAATAGCTGCAGATCTCCCTTACAGCCTCTCCGCTCAGGTTCATGTATGTAAGCGGCTTGACCAGGATCACTTTCTCTCCCCCGATCGTACCCTTCCCGATCATGGATTTTCCGAAGCGGACGGGCCTGTCTATGTGAAATCGGTCAGCCAGTTCGTCGATCACTTTAAAACCCACATTGTGCCGCGTGCCGTCATATTTTAAGCCCGGATTGCCAAGTCCTGCGATAATATAGTAAGAATCCATTGTTTGCTCCAATCAGCTGTTTTTCACTGTTTTGACCTGCTGCCGCGCGCACTGCGCCGCGTATTTCCTTACATACCACAAATACCGGCCGGACGTCAAGAAAAGTATCGGCGCGGCGCCTTTAAAAGGCGCGCGGCGATACTTTCCGCAATTTCGATATTCAGCTATTAATTGTTCGTGCGATGCTATGCTGTTGTACCTGTAGGTGTAGTATCTTCCTGCAAAGCACTGTTTTCATACTCTTCCAGAATAATGCTCTCGAGCATCGCTCTGGTTTCTGTATTGATGGGATGGGCTATGTCTCTGTACTCTCCATCCGCCGATTTCTTACTCGGCATTGCGATAAAAAGACCTTTTTCGCCTTCGATGACCTTGATATCGTGTACCACGAAAACCTGATCGATAGTAATAGAGACGACTGCCTTCATCTTGCCTTCTTTGGCAATTCTTCTAACTCTTACATCCGTCACCTGCATAGCGTTCTCCATTTCTAAATGGTATAACGTTCGCCTTTTTCAACAACGATCCTTATACCATTTTCACCTTTGTAACAGGAATTTGCCTGAATGGTGTCGCCGCTCTCCACGATGCAGTTCTCAATGATAGTATTGTCTCCGATGTAAACATCATTCAAAATGAGTGAATTCCTAATTACACAATTATTGCCAACATAGACCTGCTGGAACAATACGGAATTCTCCACCGTTCCGTTCACGATACATCCGCTCGACAGCAAGCTGTTACGGATGTGCACTCCCACGTTGTACTTCGCGGGAGGAAGGTCGGCCACCTTCGAGTGAACGTCCGGATACTGTTTGAAGAAATAATCCCTGATCTCCGGATTCAGAAAATCCATATTCGTCCTGTAATAATCCTCAACAGTCGCAATATTGCTCCAATAGTTGTGCAGCTTGTAACCGTAGATTCTCTTCAGGCCTCTGTAGCGGATGAGGATATCCTGAACCAGATCGTACCGGTTCTCTTCCATGCACTTCTCCAGAAATTCTATCAGAAGTCTCCTTCTGATCACGTAGATTCCGCATGAAATTGTGTTAAATTGCGCAACGACCGGTTTCTCCACGAATTCCTGGATCCTGCCGTCCGCATCCATCTGCACTGTGCCATACCGTTCCACATTAAAGTTTTCCGGCATTTCCTTGACCACTACAGTGATATCCGCTCTCTTTTCCATATGATATTCGAGAACATCATTGTAATCCATCTTGTAAACACAATCGCCCGATGTGATCACCACATAGGGTTCGTGAGATGTCTTGAGAAAACTGATATTCTGCGCGATCGCGTCAGCTGTTCCCCGGTACCACTGACTGCTGGCGTCCGCAAAGGAAGGCGTAAAGAGGAACAATCCTCCCTGCTTGCGCCCGAAATCCCACCATTTTGACGATGCAAGGTGTTCATTCAGACTCCGGGAATTATACTGCGTAAGGACAGCAACTTTCTGAATTCTGGAGTGTTCCATATTGCTGAGCGCAAAGTCTATGCTGCGATAACTTCCCGCCACGGGCATCGCGCACACAGCCCTCTTTCTGGACAGTTCCTTCATTCGTTTGCTGTTGCCGCCGGCCAAGATAATTCCTACCGCCCTCATTCTACGTCACCTTCTTTCACCAGAGTTCTGCCGCTTTCAAGCATTCCGCCAGGGTAATCATCTGCGGTCGTGACACCGGAAATCATGACATTCTTTCCGATGCGCACTCCGGCCGGGATCTCCGTTCCTTCTCCGAGCGTCACAAGACCGTCCCTGTAGATATCGGATCTTGTTTCGTTGGGGATGTCGCGGCCTTCACCAAGGACTGTTCCGTTCCCGATCGTGACATTCTCCGCGGCAATGACTTTATAGAGTCTGCTGCCTGCGCCAACGCGGGTGCCGTTCATAAGGATCGAGTCTCTTACCTCCGCGCCTTCCCCAATGGTCACGTCACAACCGATCACAGAGTTATAAACCCTGCCGTAAATTTCTGTCCCTTCGCCGATGATCGTCCGCTCTGCAGTGCTCTCTGCGCCAAAATACTGCGGAACGTTGGAAGTGCTCTGTGTGTAGATCTTCCAGTACTCCTCATACAGGTTAAACTCCGGAACGATGTCGATCAGCTCCATATTGGCTTCCCAATAGGAGGTCAGGGTTCCGACATCTTTCCAGTATCCGTTAAACTCGTACGCGTAGAGAGGAGCTCCCTTATCGCGGCAGTACGGAATGATGTGCTTGCCGAAATCCAGATTGGGCTGTTCCTTATTGGTCACCAGCGCCTCCCTGAGCGTCTTCCAGTTGAATATATAAATACCCATGGAAGCCAGATTGCTGCGGGGATGCGCGGGCTTCTCCTCAAAGTCCACGACTCTTCTGTTCTCGTCAGTGATCATGATCCCGAAACGGCTCGCCTCTTCCTTAGGGACCGGCATGACAGCGATAGTTACTTCTGCATTGTTTTCCTTATGGAAATCCAGCATCGATTCGTAATCCATCTTATAGATATGATCACCGGACAGAATAAGCACATAATCGGGGTTGTAGCTCTCCATATATGTGAGATTCTGATAGATTGCGTTCGCAGTTCCCGTGTACCAGTCCGTATGAGCGATCTTCTCATACGGAGACAGTACCGTGACTCCTCCCACATTCTTATCGAGGTCCCACGGAATTCCTATCCCGACGTGCGTATTCAGCCTCAGCGGCATATACTGTGTAAGTACTCCTACAGTATCCACACCTGAATTAATGCAGTTACTGAGCGGAAAGTCAATGATCCTGTACTTCCCGCCGAAGGATACCGCCGGCTTAGCCATATTTGATGTAAGAATTCCAAGTCTGCTTCCCTGGCCGCCTGCCAACAGCATAGCGATCATTTCTTTCTTAACTATCATGTTGCCACCTCTGGTATGGTTTTTGCAAAATCCTTTACATAATAACGTATATAATTTTGCAATGATATTATACCATACCGAATACAGAAATGAAACTGTACATTATGGTCACCAAATCGTTCTAATATAAACGTAATCCAGTTTTATTTGCAGACAATTTCCATCCTGCCGGCGAGTATTGCATACTCCATTCGGATACTCCTTTGACTTGTAAGACTTCTTATTGTATGATACGAACGTCAACTCAATCAGATGAGAAGCGCTACGCTTCTGAATACTAATAAAATCAGGGAGGACATATGTATCAGCTCGATTTTGACAAGCCAATCCACGTCTATTTTTCAGGGATCGGCGGAATCTCCATGAGCGGTCTCGCGCAGATCCTTCGCAGCAGAGGTTTTGAGGTCTCCGGATCCGACCGCGCCGCTTCTTCCATTACGGATGAACTGGCTGCGGACGGCATCAGAGTCATTATCGGCCAGCGGAAGGAGAATATCACGCCCGACATCGATCTCGTCGTCTTCACGGCAGCGATCAGACCGGACAATCCGGAATATATCGCCGTTATGGAAAACGGAATTCCGCACATAACAAGGTCTGTTCTTCTGGGCCAGATCATGCGCGGATACAAGGATCCCGTCGCGATCAGCGGCACCCACGGAAAGACAACTACGACATCCATGATCTCCGAGATCATGATGGCAGCCGGAACGGATCCCACCCTTTCCATCGGAGGCATCCTCGACAGCATCGGCGGAAACGTCAGGATCGGAAACAGTCAGTATTTTGCCGCGGAAGCATGCGAGTACACGAACAGTTTCCTGGATATGTTCCCGGGCATCGGCATCATTCTGGATATCGACGCGGATCACCTGGATTTCTTCAAGGATCTCGACGACATCCGCCGCTCTTTCCGCAAATTTGCCAAGCTTATTCCCGCGGACGGCGCCCTGATCATCAATACGCAGATTCCGGACTATGAAGAGATCTCCGGCGGCCTTGACTGCAGAGTGATTCTCTACGGTCCCGACGACAGCGCGGATTACTGGCCTGAGGACATCACCTACGATCAGTTCGCCCGTGCCTCTTACACACTCTGTTCGCGCTCCGCTGACGGAACGGTTGACAGGCAGGCGATCACTTTGGGAGTTCCCGGCGAGCACAATGTCTACAACTCCCTCGCGGCAGCGGCTGCGGCAGACTGCCTTGGCATTGACCGCAAGTACACAGCGGCAGCTCTGGCGGGCTATACCGGAACCGAGAGGCGCTTCCAGATCCTGGGAAGCCGGAACGGCTTCACAGTCATCGACGACTATGCGCATCACCCCACAGAGATCGAGGCAACGCTGAGGACCGCGCTTAATTACCCTCACAGAGAGCTCTGGTGCGTCTTCCAGTCCCACACTTACACCAGGACCAAGGCTCTGATGGATGAATTTGCCAAGGCTCTGACTCTGGCGGATCACGTGATCCTTGCCAAAATATACCCCGCCAGGGAGACCGACGATCTCGGGATCAGCTCCCGCACCCTGGCCGAAAAGATCGAACAGCTGGGGCATCCCTGCCTCTGCCTGGATTCTTTTGAAGAAATTGAAGAGTATCTCCTGAAAAATTGCCAATCGGATGATTTGGTGATAACTATGGGGGCCGGAAATATCAATGAAGTAGGGAAAAAACTGGTTATGTGAACTTCCCTTTTTCGACTTTTCCACATCATCACCCCCAAAAAGCCGCATGACCGATGTGGATATCCTGCTCTCCCGAAGTGCCCCTTATCAAGGCATTTCGGGAGTTTTTTCCACTTTATCCTCATTATCCACAATTGCCCCGGGCGCTGTCCGATTCCCGCTGCCGCCAAAAATTATGGACAAAATGACCATTTCGGTACATGTTTGCCTATGCTATACTGCACTTATCAAATTATGCTATTTTGCCGCAGATATCGACAGATCCGCAGCGGCTGAGACTATAATGACACTATCCGCGCCGGGACCGCGCAGCGCTCTGATAAGACTTGGGGAATCACGAGCGAATGTGCGCCTGTCCTGACCCGCCGGACAGATAAGGGAGGTTTGTGCATTGTTCACGGTTTACAGCGAGGCAGATCTGGGCTCTACCCTGATCTCCAATCTCTTTATCGACAAATATATGAAGGACGCCAATGACGCGCAGCTCAAGGTCTATCTCTATCTTCTTCGAATGATGAACGCGGGAAGGACCACGAGCATTCCGGATATGGCCGATCAGTTCAACCACACGGAGAGAGAAGTTATGCGCTCTCTCCGCTATTGGGAGCGCCGCGGCCTTATTGTGCTCGAATACAGCGGAGCAGGCGATCTTATGTCCCTGCGCATGGTGTCCCCCAGGTCCGACAGCGAAGCACAGGCTTACCCTGTCCCGTTCCGCGGCGGGCTTGTTTCCGGCAGCGCGCAGGACGAGTCTGTCCTTCCCGAAAAAGAGAGCCGCACCGCGCCGTCAGTCCCCCGGCTTCAGGCCATGGCGATCCCGGCGCAGCACAATACTCTGACCGAATCTGCCCCCTCGCAGACTGCCGTTCCGGCAAGCTCCGGCGAGCAGGTTTCTTCCGGCAGCCCGGAAGCGGAAACCGCCGAACGCAAGGCTCCTTTCCGCCATCCCGACGCGGCTTCTGTGGAGGCCTTCAAGAGCAGCACTAAAAGGGCGCAGCTTCTGTATATCATTGAGCAGTATATCGGAAAACCTCTTGCGCCGAGCGAGGTGGAGTCTGTATACTATATTTCCGAACAGCTTCACTTCTCTGACGCGCTGATCGATTATCTGCTGCAATACTGCATTGACAGAGGCAAGAAAGATTTCCGTTATATCCAGAAAGTGGCTGTCAACTGGGCCGAGCGCGGCATTACCACCCCCAAACAGGCGGAGCGCTCCGTCTCCAGTTTCAGCAGAAAGGGGCGGAACATGCAGGGCGTAAAACCCTCTGCCAATCCGTTCAACCAGTTCGAGCAGAATCAGTATGACTTTGACGAACTTGAGAAAGACATTCTTAGCAACTAAGCCGGGAGAAAACAGGTGTCACTGACAAGAGAACAGTACGACGAGATCATGCGCGGTTATATGCAGAAGCAGAGCCGGCGGCATCAGCTTACTCTTCAGCGCAGGGACGAGGTCTACGCCAGAATTCCCGAATTCCGGCAGCTGTCGGACCGGGTCTCAGAAATCGCCGTGGATTATCTTCATTCACGATTGGGAGAAAAGAGAGATGATACTATCGTTTCTCCCGCTTTTGTGCGCCCTCAGCTTGAAGAGATCGCGGCAAAGAAAAGAGAACTGCTCGCCTCTCACGGCTTTCCGGAAGACTATCTCACAGTGAGTCCCGAGTGCCCTTTCTGCAATGATACAGGTTTTGTAAACGGCCAAAAGTGCCGATGCTTCCGCCGGAAAGAAGTCGAGATCCTCTACAGCCACTCCCATCTGAAAGAGCTGGTGGCAGAACAGAATTTTGATCTGCTCTCAGAGAGTTTCTATCAGGGCGAGGATTTAAAGAGGTTCCGCATCGCGGCAGCCGCATGCCGGAGAATGGCCGCGGAATTCGACACGGCGTACCGAAACCTTTACCTGTATGGCACGGTAGGCACCGGCAAGTCCTTTTTGTCCATCTGCATAGCAAGGGAAGTGCTTGAGTCAGGACATTCCGTCCTCTACTTCAGCGCCGCCGCTATGTTCGACAAGCTTTCCATGTATTCCTTCGATGTCAGGACCAAGGAGGAACTGCGGAGTTTTACCGCAGACCTCTACGAATGCGACCTGCTCATCATTGATGACCTCGGAACAGAACTTACCAACCAGTTCATATCGGCGCAGCTCTTCGCCTGCCTGAATGAACGTCATCTGAACCGTAAATCGACCGTGATCTCAACAAACCTTTCCCTTGCTGAAATGCAGTCCAGGTATTCCGACCGCGTTTTTTCCAGG
>Ga0256407_10010350_pt1 | contig 13128 bp, 11 predicted proteins | sample RumenRJG_04DNA_FD_193489 | JGI IMG/M metagenome (GOLD analysis project Ga0256407, IMG submission 193489) | Bovine rumen microbial communities from Lethbridge, Alberta, Canada - RJG_04 | ecosystem: Host-associated > Mammals > Digestive system > Stomach > Rumen | place: Canada: Alberta... | reverse complement strand
TACTACTGCAACGTCTTGGCAGAGATGTTCTTCAATGGGGGAGGGCATGCCAATGCCGCAGGAGGCAAACTGCTCTGCTCCATGGCCGAGGCCGAGAAGGTGGCGCTCGAGGCCATACGCTATTTTGGCGAACATAATGGCATAGTGCAAAATAAGTAATCAATAATTTCATTTTGACAACGATTTGTATTACCTTTGCACCGCTAACATCTTGACGTCTGTCCTCCTTCCGCTTTATCCATTATGATGGCAGGGCACGATGTTGATAAATGTATATTTACTAATTTGCAGAATATGAGAAATATCTTTGGATGCCTCTTGGCAGTGTGCGCGATTTTCCTGATGAGCGCATGCCACGATACCGAAACCTATGCCGACCAGAAAGACCGCGAAAGGGCGGCCATCAACAAGTTTATTGCCGACCAGGGCATCAAGGTCATCTCGGAGAGCGACTTCAAGCGCGATACCCTCACCGATGTGAGCAAAAAAGAGTTCGTGCTCTTCTCCAACACAGGTGTCTATATGCAAATCGTAAGACGAGGATGTGGTGAGAAAGTGAAAAGCGGTGAGACCGTGAATGTGCTTTGCCGGTTCAATGAGTACAATCTGCTTGCCGACTCCCTTCGTCTCACCAATAACAACATGTCTTATTCATCGCTCCCCGACAAGTTCGCGGTCACCAATACCCTGGGCACCTTCACGGCTTCGTTCATCAGCGGTGCCATCATGTCCACATACTCCACCACTTCCGTTCCCGCAGGATGGCTTATCCCATTGTCATACATCAATGTGGGAAGGGTGACCAAAGAGGGTGAGGAGATAGCCAAGGTCAACCTTATCGTGCCACATAGCCAAGGCACCAGTTACGCGTTGTCGAAGGTCTATCCTTGTTACTACGAAATCACATACGAAAGAGGCATATAAAACATGACACTTATCAAATCCATTTCAGGCATCCGTGGAACCATCGGAGGCCCTACGGGCGATACGCTCAATCCGTTAGACATCGTTAAATTCACATCGGCTTACGCCACCTTCATCCAGCAACAGGCCAAAGGAAATCTCCGGCGGCGAATCGTTGTGGGAAGAGACGCCCGCATGTCGGGCGAGATGGTGAGAAGCGTGGTGTGTGGCACCCTCATCGGAATGGGCTTCGATGTCATCGACATCGGCCTGGCCACCACCCCCACCACCGAACTTGCTGTCACCATGGCCGATGCCGATGGAGGCATCATTATCACCGCCAGCCATAACCCAAGGCAATGGAATGCGCTCAAACTGCTCAACAACAAGGGTGAGTTCCTTACCAAGGACGATGGCAACGAGGTGCTGAGGATTGCTGAAGAGGAGAATTTCTCTTATGCCGAGGTCGATAATCTGGGCTCCTATACCCGCGACGACTCCTTCGACCAGAAGCATATCGATGCCGTGCTTCAGCTCAAACTGGTTGATGCAGAGGCTGTGAGACAGGCAAAGTTCAATGTGTGTGTCGATGCCATCAACAGCGTGGGCGCGGTGATTCTGCCAAAGCTCCTCGAACAGTTGGGTGTGAGTTATACCTTCCTCAATAAAGAGCCCAATGGCGACTTCGCGCATAATCCCGAACCCCTTGAGAAGAATCTCACCGGCATCATGCAGGAGATGGGTAGCGGGAAATATGACCTTGGCATTGTGGTAGACCCTGATGTCGATCGGCTGGCCTTCATTTGCGAGGACGGCAAGATGTTTGGCGAGGAGTACACCCTGGTCTCCGTAGCCGACTATGTGCTTTCCCATACGCCTGGCAACACCGTGTCGAACCTATCGTCAACAAGGGCTCTCCGCGATGTTACTGAGAAGCATGGCGGCGCCTACACCGCTGCCGCAGTGGGCGAGGTGAATGTCACCACCATGATGAAACAGGTGGGTGCCGTGATTGGTGGCGAGGGCAATGGTGGAGTCATCTATCCCGAATGCCATTATGGTCGCGACGCTCTTGTAGGCATCGCCCTCTTCCTTTCTTCACTGGCACACAAGAAGTGCAGCGTTAGCGCTCTCAGGGCACAGATGCCGGAATACAGCATTGCCAAGAACCGCATCGACCTCACTCCTTCCACCGATGTGGATGCCATCCTCGAGAAGGTGAAACAGTTATATAAAGACCAGCAGGTGAACGATATTGATGGCGTGAAAATCGACTTCCCCGATAAGTGGGTGCACCTGAGAAAGTCGAATACCGAACCTATCATCAGGGTATATAGCGAGGCGGCCACCATGAAGGAGGCCGAACAGCTTGGAAAAGATATCATGAAGGTGGTTTACGCTATGCAATAAAAGCCAGTGGCAATGGGAAAAGTTGAGATAAGGAAAGTCGATACGGTACGCCAGTTGAGAGATTTCGTACAGTTCTACTACGACCTGTACAGGGATTGCTCTCATGCGGTGCCTTTCCTCTATTCCGACGAGTTCTCTACACTAAGAAAAGACAAGAACCCTGCTTTTGAGTTCTGCGATGCCGATTACTTCGTGGCGTATAAAGACGGGAAGATGGTGGGGAGAGTGGCTGCTATCCTCAACAAACATGCCAATCAGCACTGGAATGTGAAACAGGTGAGGTTTGGCTATTTCGATTTCATCGATGATTTCGAGGTGTCTTCTGCCTTGATGGACACTGTGGAAAAATGGGGGAAGGCTCGTGGCATGAACCAGATTGCTGGGCCGCTGGGCTTTACCGACATGGACCGCGAGGGCATGCTCATCGAGGGTTTCGACCGGCTCGCCACCATGTATATCAACTACAACTACTCCTATTACCCCAGGCACATCGAGCGTATGGGCCGATTCGTCAAGGACAACGATTATGTGGAACTCTTGGTGAAACGGCCTGACCAGGTGCCCGAGAAAATCATGAGGGTGTCGCAGATGGTGCAGCAGCGCTACCATCTTCAGGTGAGGAAGTTCTCACGCCGCGAACTGGTGTCAGGGGGAATGGGGCGCGAGATTTTCAAGATCCTCAACCAGACCTACGACGGACTTTATGGCTTCTCCCAACTCTCCGAAGGGCAGATCGACAAGCTCGTTAGCGACTACATCAAGATTGCTGACACCAATCTTGTGACGGGTGTGGTCGATGCGAGCGACAACAATCGTCTGGTGGGATTCGGTATTTGCTTCCCGTCTTTCTCCAAGGCTTTGCAGAAAACCCACGATGGACATCTCCTTCCATGGGGATGGTGGCACCTGCTCAAAATCCTCAAATACCATAAGACCAATGTGCTCGACATGCTGCTCATCGGCGTGTTGCCCGAATACCGTTCGAAAGGGGCCAACTCGCTCATCGTGAGAGATATCGTAGAGCAAATGTTGCGTGATGGCTACACTTATGCCGAGGCTATGCCGCAGATGGAGACCAACACGCGTATCCTCAGTCTGTGGCAATATTTCGAGCATGAGCAGCACCGCCGCCACAGGTGCTTCAAGCGCGAACTCCAGTAACGCTTTTACTCAACCATCTTAGGATGATAGGATAGATATTTGAGAGCTATTGTCTGAACTCCTGAACTCCTGAACTTCTGAACTCCTTGAACCATACACAAAGGGCACGGCCAAAACGCCGTGCCCTTTGTGTATGGAATGAATCTTTGGTTTGCTTGTTCCGAATAATGGAGTCGTGAGGATGTCATGCCCAGACCGACAGGTCTTTCTCGGCGATGAACTTCATCTGGTTGAGAATGATGGTCTCCTTGGCCTTCTCCGGGGCGTCGGTGCGGAAGACCAATATGCCTTTTCCTCTCAGGAGGAAAGTGTACATATACGATATGCCGATGCCGGCATCGCTCAGTATCTCTATGGCATCGGCGGCACGGCCAGGCTGGTCGTCCAACTCCAGGGCGAAAACATCCGAGAGGGCCACGGCTATTCCTGCCTTACGGAGTCCCTCGTAGGCGCGGAGTGGTTCGCTGCAAATCACACGGTAAATGCCGTTCTCTGCGGTGTCGGCAATGGTCGAGGCGATAATCTGAATGCCAAAGCGGCGAAGCAAACCGAGCACTTTGATGAGTGCGCCCGACTTGTTCTCCATGAAAATCGATAATTGGTGTATGGTCATGATATATAGGGTTGAGGTTAGAAAAGTTTACGGAAATCTTGCACCCTCACGGCTTTTTTCTCGTCCGAGGTCTTGATGCTGCCCTTCGACAACAACTTCACCTTGGGGGTGATGAGTATCTCGTCTTTCAACTGGCGGGTAATCTCTTTGGTGAGCGACTGCAGACGCTGGTAGTCGTCGGTGAATAGTTCGCGCAACTCCACTTCCACCGTCATTGTGTCGTTGCCATTCTCGGTCTTCAAGGTGATGAGATAGTCGGTGCTCAACTCCTTGAACTTCAGCAGAATCTTCTCTATCTGAATCGGGAAGATGTTCACACCCTTCAGGATAATCATGTCGTCGCTGCGGCCTTGCAGGCGCGAGATGCGGCGATGGGTGCGACCGCATGGACAGGTGCCTGGGAGCAGGCGGGTGAGGTCGCGCGTGCGGTAGCGCAGCAGGGGCATCGCCTCACGGTTGATGGTGGTGAGCACCAGCTCGCCCAACTCACCTTCTTTTACTGGCTCCAATGTGGTGGGGTCGAGCACCTCCACAATGAAGTAGTCTTCCCAGATGTGCAGTCCGTTTTGCTCGGGACACTCAAATGCCACGCCCGGACCCATCATCTCTGAGATGCCATACGAGTTGTAGGCTTTCACTCCCAGATTCTCTTCTATACGCTTGCGCTGTTCTTCGCTGTGGGGCTCGGCTCCAATGCAGAGCACGCGCAACTGGGTGTCGCGACGGGAGTCTACACCTTCCTCACGCATTACTTCATAGATACGCGAGGCATAGCTCGGAATGGCGTGGAGCACCGTAGTGCCGAAATCTCTGATAAACTTGATCTGGCGGGTGGTATTGCCGGCAGCGGCGGGAACGGTGAGCATCCCCAACTTCTCGGCGCCATATTGGAATCCAAGACCTGCGGTGAACATGCCATAACCGGCAGAGTTCTGGAATACGTCCTCAGGGCGTGAGCCTACCATCCACAGACAGCGGGCCACAGCTTGTGCCCATTCTTCCAGGTCGCGCTCGGTATGAAGTACCACAGTGGGGTTGCCGGTAGTGCCGCTCGACGAGTGAAGACGGGTGCACTGACGCAGGGGGACACAAGCCAAACCGAAGGGGTAGTGCTCGCGAAGGTCGTCTTTCGTGGTGAAAGGCAACTTCCTCACGTCGTCAATTGTCTTGATGTCATCGGGCGTAATGCCAAGCTCGGCAAATTTCTCTTGATAGAATGGGGAGTTCATGCAGTGCCTTACAGTCTTCTGAAGGCGTTCCAACTGCAACTGTCGAAGTGCCTCTTCGGGCATCGTCTCAAGTTCTGGATGTAGATAGGATGAGTATTCCATTTTGTTTAATTGTGGTTCTGAAAGTTCTTTCCTCCTTTCAGATTGCAAAAATACACAATATTTTTCTATTCTACGACATTTTGCATTTTATTCCGTATTCTTGATGAATAAAAAAAAGGAGTCGACCTGCTGGCCAACTCCTCTTTATTGTGGTTGAAATGTTTTTTAGATGTTGTAGTACAGACCCAGAACGATGTTGTTGCCGTCTACGTCGATACCCCAAGAGTTCACCTTGTTCTTGCTCTTGTTGTTCTTCACCTGCTGGTAACCGATGAAACCAATGTGCGATACGAAGCTCAGTTTGTTGCTCAGTTTCACGGCGATACCTGGCTTCAGACCGATGCTGAGAAGGTCGTCATCGAAACCGGCGTTGTATTTGTGAGCATAACCTACGCTACCATCGAGGAAAGCGTCCACCACCTTACCGGTGAAAATGGTATAGCGCACGTAGGGTGCTACGCTGAAGGTCTTGGCACCACCTTCATTGCTGCCTTCCCAACCGAATGCCACACCGGCTGCCCAGTCTTGGTTGAAGACATAGCCTACCTCAGGCACAAACTTGTATGTGGTCACGTCCTCGATGCCATCGCCACTCTCACTGGCTACACCAACACCGCCACCTACATATACTTGAGCATTCATGCTAATAGCCATAACGGCTGCTACTAAAGTCATAAAAATCTTTTTCATCTTTTTACCTGTTTATGTTAAACAATTAAACTGTGTCATTGAAATAAGCATCAATTCATCACAGTCGTTATCCAAAATCGAGTGCAAAATTAGGCCTTTATTTCTATACAAAAAAACTTTTTGCCACTTTTTTTGAGGGGAGGGTTAATAAACGTTAATTCAATTGTGTGCGCACACATTATATGTTGTTGCGCTTTAGGTCGCGATATTTTTTGCTTTTCACTTGTCTTGCATTATCTTTGCAACATCATCGAATAATTGCCAGATTTATGCTTTTTCAAACATCCGTCGATATTCCCCATCCTTCTTTCTCCATTCAGCCCTTTGAGCGGATGCTGTTCGTAGGGTCGTGCTTTGCCGACCGCATCGGCAAGTTTTTCCAGCAGGAGAAGTTCCTCGCCACGGTCAATCCTTATGGGGTGATGTACAATCCCGCCAGCATCTGCCATACCGTGGAGCGTTGGGTGGCCGATGAGGCCAACACATGCAAGGTGGCGTTCTTCACTCTAGGTACGAATCATGTCTATGTGTTGAAGGCGACGGGCGAGGTGGTCGACAACTGCCAGAAACGGCCTCAGCGGCTGTTTGATGAGCGTCTCCTATCTGTCGACCAATGTGTGGATGAGTTGCGCCGTGCCATCTTGCTGCTCGCCGACCGTTGTCCGGGACTGAAGGTGGTCATCACGGTGAGTCCCATCCGCTATGCCAAGTATGGTTTTCATGGGAGCGCGCTTTCCAAGGCGGTTTTGCTTTTAGCGGCCGACAAGTTGCAGCATGAGCTGCCGGGTGTGGTGGATTATTTCCCTGCCTATGAGATTGTCAACGACGAGTTGCGCGACTATAGGTTCTACCAACCCGACATGCTCCATCCCTCCGACCAGGCGGTGGAATATATCTGGCAGCGTTTTGCGGAGAATTATCTCAGTGCTGGTGCCAAGCAGTTTATCGAGGAGTGGCGGCCCATCAGGGAAGCGTTGGGGCATCGGCCTTTCAATCCCGATTCCGATGCCTATCGCGCTTTCCTGGAGAGTACGAGGCAGAAGGCATTGGTGCTGCAACAGAAATATCCGCTGTTGCGACTCGATGAGTTGGAATGACGACAAAGCTCCACGATTTGTCTTATTGTGCGCAGTAAGCGCCTATCTCGCTGATACAAAGTGGTCCGCGCGATTTCACAAATATCACGCGCAGGCGCCGCGTGGTGATATTGTTGAAGCGGAGCAGCCTTTTGTAGCCAATGGTAGTGGTCTCCTCGCCGCAGTCCACCACTTGCCATTTCTTCCCATCGTGATACTCCACAACAAACTGTTCCACCCGCTGGCCCAAAGGTATGTACTCCTGAAGCATGATTCGGTTGAGGGTGGTGGGGTGTCTTAGGTCAAACTCCAGTGTGCCAGCGCATATGCCGTCGGGGGTTGCCCAATAGGTGTCGTAGTGACCATCGGTCACCAATTGGGTGGCAAACGCTTTCCCTCTCGTCCTTTCGGCCTTTAACTTCGCATGGGCCAGAAGGTTTGTCGACAATTCTTTCTGTATTTTGGTATGGAATTTTTGTAGACGGGCGGAGTCAATGGGATGAATCAGTCCGTCGCGGTTCACCGGTAGGTTAAGAAGCAGGGTGGCATTATGTCCCACGCTGCGGTAGTAGAGGTCTACCAAGTGCTCCACCGTCTTCACTTCGCCGTCTTCTTTTTCATGGTAGAACCAACCGGGTCTGATCGACACGTCGCACTCGGCGGCCACCCAGGTGTCGCCATCGGCATGGCCACCCTGCAGTTCCTCGGCTTTGTCGTAGCCGGGATACACCTCACCGATGCGCAGAAACGACCAGTTGGTGGCATTGGCATAACCTTTCTCGTTGCCCACCCAACGGCATCCGGGACCGGCATCAGAGAAAATGATGGCGTTGGGCTGCAGCCGGTAGATGGTCTCGTGAATACGGGCAAAGTCGTAATAGGTGCGGCGGTCGATGGTGCGCTTCTCACAGGCTCCTCCATACCATCCGTCACCGCCATTGGCTCCGTCGAGCCATACCTCGAAGATGTCGCCATAGCGGGAGAGCAACTCTTCCAATTGCCGCAGGTAATACTCCATGTAGAAAGGTGTGCCATAGAAGGCCTGGTGACGGTCCCAGGGCGAGAGATACAGTCCCATCTTCAACCCCTCGGCACGACAGGCTTCGGCCAGTTCGGCAATCACGTCTCCTTTGCCGTCGCGAAACGTACTGTTGCGCACGCTGTAGTCGGTATACTGTGTGGGCCAGAGGCAGAACCCATCGTGGTGCTTGGCGGTGATGATGATGCCGCGCAGGCCTGCGTTCTTGCAGGTTTTGACCCATTGATGGGCATCGAGGCGGGTAGGGGAGAACACTTTGGGCGAGGCGTCGCCATAGCCCCATTCCTTGTCCTCAAAGGTGTTCGGTCCGAAGTGGATGAAGGCATAGGTTTCCATTTGTTGCCACGCCACTTGGCTCGCCGTGGGCAGCGGTCCCACAGACGCAGGTGGCTGCTCCTCTGCTCTCAGGGTGGAGAGAGGCGAAAGGCAAAATGTCAGTATCGTCATTATAGCAGTCAAATGTCGCCGCAAATAAATGGCAGTTATGTCTTTCTTCATGGCTTTTCTTCGATTAGATTGCAAAAGTACGATTAAGCGAGAGAAATGCCAAATTTATTTGAGCATTTCCGTGAGTGCATCACTATAAATCCTTTATAAGCATCTGCTCGCCGCAAAAGATAACACTGCCCCAGAAATCTATCTTTCTGGGGCAGCGCTTGTTTTGCCTTAGTTTTTGGCGAGATTTCCGAAATCACTTGCTTACAGCGAGATTTCCAGCATCACCAGCGAATAGGGAGCCAGGTCGAGCTGCATTTTCTTTTTGGGCTTGAACTGCTCTTTCTGGGGTTGGATGGGCTGTGCATCATAGTTGTTCTCATCCTGGGGGTTGCCACTGATGACGGTCTTGGTGGCCACAGATTTCATCCCCTTGAAACGGGAGAGGTCGATGGCGGCTTTCTTTGCGTCGGCACTGGCGTTGCACATCTTCACGAAGAGCTTGCGCGTCTTGGTGTTGAGCACCACCGACTGGCCTTGCAGGTTGCTGGCATCGTCAATCTTCACACAGTCGCCATAGTAATAGTTGCCCGATGAGAGACCAAACATTTGCTGCACATAATAGCTGCAGGTGAGATAGGGACGCTCATTGTCGAAGTAGATGAGGTCGGGGTTCCAATTGGTGTTGCTCTTGTAGGCAAAGAGTGGGGCGTACGAAGTCATGCACACCACGTCGCCATTGCGCTCCACATGGAGCAGGTAGAGGGCTTCGGCAAGGGCATCGATGAGCTTCTTGTCCTTGGCGGCATATTCGCCAAGGTAGACCTTGGTCTTGCGGTCGCGGGGATAGTTGTCGTACTGCCGACTGGTGAGGAAGTAATCGCGCGGCTCATAGTAGTGCTCGTCGAGGATGGGAAGGTCGATCTCCTCGGCCAACTTCCAGCCGGTATCGAAGTCTCTGTTGCCAGGATGTGAGCCTGGGCCTGCCGTGCCCACGATGATAATCTCGGGATGGGCCTTGCGCACGCGTTCATAAATATATTTAAAGCGCTCGATGAACTCTGGCGAGATGCGCTCCTCATTGCCCAGACCCAGGTATTTCAGGTTGAATGGCTCGGGGTGACCTGCCTCGGCACGCACGCGGCCCCATTTGGTGGTCACGTCGCCATTGGCCCATTCTATCAGGTCGAGTGCCTCGGATACCCACTCGTCCATCTGGTCCATCGGCACGCAGTCCTGGGCCTGGTCTTTCATAAACCAGCCACCATTGGTGCCTTGACAACTCACTCCGCAGGGGAGGATGGGGAGTGGCTCCATGCCCAGGTCCTCGCAGAACTGGAAATACTCAAAGTAGCCAAGACCCATCGACTGGTGATATCCCCAGGTGTTCTTCAGTCCGCGGCGCTGCTCTTTCGGTCCCACTGTGGTCTTCCAACGGTAAGTGTTCCATGCTCCGTCGCCACCACCATGCACCACACATCCGCCGGGGAAGCGCATGAACTTGGGATGGAGGTCGGCAAGAGCCTGGGCCAGGTCTTTGCGCAGACCATGGCCTTTATAGGTGTCGTCGGGCATCAGCGATACCATGTCGATGTCCAGCGTGCCGGTAGTGAGCGAGAGTATCTGGAGGGCTCCGTTCTTCACGTCGCTCCCGGCAGTGAGATCGGCCTCGTATTTCTTCCAGTCACCAGCGTTCACGTCGATGGTGGCATCGGCAATGAGCTTGGGGTCTTTGCCAAAGCCTTGTGGCTCAACAAGGGCAATCCTCACTTGTTTGGCGGCACCCTCGATATTGCGCAGGAAGGCCGAGAAGTGATACTTCGCACCTGCCTTCAGCGAGATGCCGTTGAAACCGTCGTTCTGAATGCCAAAGCCCGTCCAGCCGGCATAGTCGTAGTAGTGTCCCACACGCTCAATATATAAGCGCATGTAGGTGGGGTTGTTGGCGTGGATGGAACGGTCGCTACGGGGCTCCAGGTGGCCAAGTGAATGGCCTGGGCGTATCATGCGCCACGATGTGCCGGCTCCCCATCCGTCACGCTCGGTGGGGTTGAACTCGAACGAGCCGTTCTGGATCAGTTCGGCATACAGACCACCATCGGCGGCACTGCTGATATCCTCGAAAAAGATGCCGATTAGTTCGTCGCTGATGGCCTTGCCACCAGAGGGGGCTGTCATGGGCTTCTGTGCCCAAATGCCCATGGTTGCCGCCAACAAGGCGGCGGTGATTGTTGCTCTTTTCATTTTTTTTGATTGCATAAATTTATGGTTTCTGATGCTAAATTAGTGAAAAAATCCGATACCTCATCCCCAGTGGCGTCAAATGATACAAAATGCTTATTATTTGCAACAAATGCCAATCTGACCGCTTGCGCATATTTCATTTTTATAAAGGCCTGTGGACTTGAATAAAACATCAAACCGTCGCTTTGTTGGCAGTTTTTTTGTTTTTTTATAAGTCAGACTATATGTATGTTGCTTTTTTTTCTTATCTTTGCAAAAATCATGTGCTTGAATGTGAAAAGCCCGACGAGGGTGAAGGCATGAATCGTTTGGAAATGTGTGTATAATAATAGATAACAGTATGAAAGTCATTCTTCTTATCCTTTTGGTGGCGATATTTGTCGGCGCATGCTTTCTGAGATACAACCGCAAGTTGAAGGAGAAGGCGAAGAAATGCAGCGAGGGAGCAAAACAGTTTCACAAGCGACTGGAGGAACTTTCTGACCCGTCGAGGGTGTTTACCGACGAGGAGGTGCGGAAATTGAAAATTCAATTTGCGCCTCTTCTCGATACCGTCAACAGTTTGTACGATAGCCACTTCATATCCAACGAGTATCTCGACAAACTCGGACTGGGGGATTTTATGGAGGAACGAAAACTGCTTAACCATACCCAGTTCGTCAACAACCAGCAGCATCCGTCCTAGCGGTCATGCTCATTGCTCATTGCTCATTGCTCATTTTTCCCACTATCATGCAAAAACCGGTTTATATTCTGGAGGAGTCGTTGCTTAGAAACAACCTTCGACTCATATCCGACGTGGCCCGACAGGCGAACGTGGAGATCATCCTGGCTTTCAAAGCCTATGCCCTGTGGAGAACCTTCCCCATCTTCCGCGAGTATATTCAGGCCACGACGGCCAGCTCGCTCTATGAGGCCCGCCTCGCTTTCGAGGAGTTCGGGTCCAGGGCGCATACTTTCTCGCCTGCTTACACCGATTACGAGATCGGCGAGATCGCCCGTTGCTCCAGCCATATCACCTTCAACTCGCTCTCGCAGTTTGAGCGTTATGCAGATAGAGCAAGGCAAGTGGCTCCGGATGTCAGTTTCGGACTGAGAGTGAATCCGCAATATAGTGAGGTGGGAACCGACCTGTATAACCCTTGCGCTCCCGGAACAAGGTTTGGCGTGACCGACGACAAACTGCCCGCAACGTTGCCTGAGGGAATCGACGGATTCCATTGCCACTGCCATTGCGAGAGCGGGTCGGATGTGTTTGAGCGCACATTGGTGCATATCGAGCGTCATTTTGCTCCTTGGTTCAGGCAACTCAAATGGATTAATTTCGGTGGCGGGCACTTGATGACCCGAGACGACTATGATGTGCCGCGGCTCATACGCATGCTCTGTGAGTTCCGCCAGCGTTACCCCTGGCTGCAGGTCATCCTCGAACCAGGAAGCGCCTTCGGATGGCAGACGGGATACCTGCGTTCAAATGTGGTGGACATCGTCGACGACCATGGCATCAAAACGGCCATCCTCAACGTGAGTTTCACCTGCCACATGCCCGACTGTCTGGAAATGCCCTACCAGCCCAGCGTGAGAGGGGCCGAGAGCCTTCCCCTCGAGGCAGCCAATAATCCGGATGGGAAGTTTGTCTATCGGCTGGGCGGAAACAGTTGTCTGGCAGGCGACTTCATGGGGGCGTGGGAGTTCGACCACCCGCTCCAAATCGGCGAAGAGGTCATCTTTGAGGACATGCTCCATTATACCACCGTGAAGACAAATATGTTCAACGGCATCACGCATCCCGATATCGCCCTGCTTCGGATGGATGGTGAACTCCAGATGCTGCGGCAGTTCGAATACGAAGACTACAGGCAACGGATGGATTAGGAAAAAATGCAACATGGCACTTTTTTTGAAAAAAAAACATCCAAAAGTTTGTAGGTTCAGAAAAAAGCATTACCTTTGCAACCGCATTTAGAGAAATGCTCCTTGCTTTTCAAGGATACGCGGTAATAGCTCAGTTGGTAGAGCACGACCTTGCCAAGGTCGGGGTCGCGAGTTCGAGTCTCGTTTACCGCTCATATGTCTTGAATAAATGCCAAGAGACATTGTCTCACAAGCCCAGGTGGCGGAATTGGTAGACGCGCACGTTTCAGGTGCGTGTGTAGAGATACGTGCAGGTTCGAGTCCTGTTCTGGGCACTATTTATTCAAGACATTCACATGATGGAGAGGTGGC